>Ga0209634_1000079_pt1 | contig 79643 bp, 82 predicted proteins | sample LinPmetageLP40_FD_184043 | JGI IMG/M metagenome (GOLD analysis project Ga0209634, IMG submission 184043) | Marine viral communities from the Pacific Ocean - LP-40 (SPAdes) (version 2) | ecosystem: Environmental > Aquatic > Marine > Oceanic | place: Pacific Ocean | collected 2010-08-26
GCCGTTCTTTAACCCTAAAAATATGTTATTGGTGTCGCTATCAGCGAAACTACTTATATTTCCAGAAACTCCTTGGTTTCCCTGTGATGCTACTGTGTATTTGCCGACTTGTAATAATCCCAAAGGACTAGTTGTTCCTATACCAACGTTGCCAGCGGAGGTAATACGCATTCTTTCTGCTGCGTTTACAGCAAAATTTAATGAGTCATTTGAATGGTCATAATCAATTTTTCCAATATTATCAGATTCGGTGTCTCCAAAGAATATTTGCGAGGCTCCATTGTTAGATGAAATTAAAAAATTAGTATCTCCAGAATCCCTATACAGTGTTAAGTCTTGAGCGGGACTAGTTGTTCCAATACCAACGTTGCCAGAAGAATTGATACGCATTCTTTCAGTGCCACCAGTATCAAACCTCATGTAATTAGAAGAATTGTCGTATAAGATACGACCTCTCCAATCTGTTCCAGACGAAGAAAAATCAATAAATGATCCAGTATCTCCATTTAATTGAATATTACCATAATTGGAAGACCCAGAAGTATAAAGTCCCATTAGCACACCGTTGCCAGTTGGCGTGGTTGGTAAATTACCTGCGACATGAAGAGAAGCTTGTGGACTCGTTGTTCCTATACCAACATTTCCCGCAGAGTCAATACGCAACCTTTCTACTACATTTGTACCTGCTCCAGTACCTCTTGTTCCAAATGCTAGACTTGTATTGTAATTAGAGTTGTAGTTACCAATAGCGTGGATATATGCGCCAAGTTTATTAGTCCCTACGTTATTAGTATTAAAACCAATGCCCCATGTTTCACTTACTTCGGTAGCATCTCCATTTGTTAATAATAAGAAATTACTATCAAGTGTTGACGGGTCAGTGCTACTACTGTTATCAAATATTTCCAGTTTAGACGCTGGACCACTTGTTCCTATACCAATTTTGCCGTTAGGCACAACAACACTTCCTGATGTATTAAGTATAGTATTTGAACCTAAACTATCTAAAGTTATAACAGCTCCTGCTGTCATAGACATTAGAGTTCTTGAGTTAGTTACTTCCTTAATGCTAAAAGTACTTGCATCTACTCTAAGCTCGTAAGGCAGATTACTACCTGTATCGGTTATTCTTAATGCAGCTGCAGATTTACTTATATATAAATCACCTGTTAAAGGTTTCCCTGACCCAGCTGTAAGTGGCAAGAAAGGACCGCCACTTCCTCCAACAGCATTATCAACGTAAGTTTTATTGGCAGCGTCTGTACCGTCTGTTACAGTATCTACCCCCTGTATCCTTCCTGTTCCACCTAATGTGATATCGCCGCCACTTACGGTTACATCACCTGCAAAGGTTGCGTTTAAATTAGTATCAAAATCTACATAAGAAGTTCCGTTTGATTTTTTTAAATTTAATGTATTACCACCATAAACAATACCGCCTGAATATACGGCTGTTGATGCTATAAGATTTGGAGCGCTTACATTACCTGCAAAAGTCGCATTACCTGAACCATAGATGTTTCCATTAACTTCTAATTTATTACCACCTATAGCAGTAGAATCTGTATACCCTAAATAAACAACTCCATTGCTTTTAATTATAGTGCCACCTGCAAAGGTTGCATTTTCTGATGAGTCTAAAGTTAAAGCAGTAGTATTACCTATTTTAAATAATATACTTGCAGATGCGCCACTATTTAAAGTTAAACTCTGACCACTTGAGAAGTAATCAGCGAAAACACCTTTTGCATTTATTTGTGTATCATCAAATCTTGCTCTTCCTACAACATGTAGTTTTGTAGCAGGACTAGTTGTTCCTATACCAACGTTGCCATTTTCCTGAACCCTAAAGAGTAAATTACCTCCAGAGGACCCAGTTCTGTTAGCTGCAATATCAAATGTTCTGTCTGTCTGCGAGTCGTCGGAATCTATATTAAATATAAATCTTTGAGTTGAGTTGAATACAGCATTAACACCTCCAGAAACACTTAAAATACCGTTTGCCTCATATGTGGAATTGTTACTTGATAAATGTAATAGTGAGCTAGGACTAGTTGTTCCTATACCAACCTTACCGTCAGAAGCAATAAGCATTGCTGGGGCGTTATTGCCAGACAAGAATCTAATTTTACCTGATGCTGTGGTAGTCGCTATATCAAAAGTATTAGTTGTAGTAAAACCTAAATACCCTGCTCTAGAAGTGTTGTTACTTGCATAGTATTGTTGGTAAGCTTTAATATTATTTGCATCTGTAGTAGCAGTATCTGTGAATCTTAAGCACTCATCATCGGCTGTCGCTACGTTTAATATAGCTGCTGGATTAGTTGTCCCTATGCCAACGTTACCAGAAGAATTAATGCGAACTTTTTCAGTATTAGTTCCATTTGTAATAGTTTGTAATACTAAAGATCCGTCTTCTGTTGCGTTAGTATTATCATCTATGATTACTCCAATTCTCGCATAATCTTTAACTACGGAAGCTGAATTGATCCCTGCTATATTAATTATTCCTGCAATACCACCCTCTGTACTCTGCGGTCTTAATACTCTTAATTGATCAGCGAAAGATACATTAGAAATTTCTAAGGCATTGCTAGGGCTTGTTGTTCCTATGCCGACATCGCCATTAGCTAATACCGATATGTTAGTAGATGCTGCTGTGTCCGCTCTTCCAAACGAGGCTATCGTCCCTTCTGCTACCACATAAGCAGTAGTATCATTATCAGATACAGCTAGTTTGGCTCTATTGGTTCTAGATTTAATTTTGAGACCAACTTCTGCGCCGCCTTCTGAATTGAAGATGGCAGTTTTTGTTTGTCCTGATGTGCTATTTCCAAGCTGTAATCCTACTGATGGCTCGGTTGCTCCTATACCAACGTTACCTGCATAGTCAATATTCAGAGCATCAATGGCATCGACTCTGAATGTATAACTATTATTTGTAGCAAACGTCCAAGGGTCATTATTTTGAGCGTTATCTGGTTGTAGGATGGATAATACTCGGTCATCATTAGCGACTAGCTCAAATACTTTAGCTTCTGTCGTTGACGAACCTACTTTTACGGAGAGAGGAGCATCTGGACCCGTTGTTCCTATGCCTACGTTACCGTCAGACCCTCTTGAGAAAATTGAAGCGCCACCATTATATCCAACACGGAAATCTATGTCTTGGTTTTCGTTGCCATTAAAATGAATTAAATCTTGAGTTCCTTCAGAGAAATCTGCGAAGGTAAGTCCTCCAGCAGTAAACACAATACGATCACCAAAACCCTTCATGTGGGTATCAGGATCTCCTTGCCATCCGTGTATACCGAAAGCTCCTTTGGCTAATACATCTTCAAACAATCCTGTAACGCCAGAAATATGTGGTCCCGTAGAAATGATTGAAGTTGTTGTTTCATTCCCGCGATTAGTAACTGTCTGTAACGTATCTCCCTCTGGGGTTTCACCAGTAAGAACAGCGTTTCCATTTACATAAAGGGCGGTATTAGTATTCACATAGACTCCATTAGCGAAGTCCATGACCATTGAGTTTGTCCCTGAAGATAAACTAGGGGTAGTGGTAGAATCGCTAAAAACAAATGCTCCATCATGGGTAGGCTGAACTTTAGAATAATTTCCTGCAGTTACAGCGTCATCTGCAGCTATATCCTGATATGCTCCTCCCAAGGTAACCGACCTTGATCCAGATATGATATTATTATTACCGCCAGCTATTGAGCTTTGACCGCCACTAATTATATTAGAAACACCAGCCCCAATGAAATTGTAGCCCCCACCAACAGCTTGGAACCTAATTTCGTTAGATTCTCCTCCTCCTATTAAAGAAGACTTGTCTTTTATTATATTATTCTGACCTCCCCCAATTGTTGAGAAATTAGCTCCTACTGCATGGTTTGCAGTTCCTCCACCAATGAATGCTCGATCAGAATCTTCAATTTTATTAGAATCGCCTCCTCCAATAATTGCATAATCTGAACCAAATATATCGTTATTTAGTCCCCCGATACTTGAAGAATAACTTGAGCCAGTAATATCAATCCCTGTTCCTCCTCCAATGAAGTTATAGAAACCTCCTGAGATAGCATTATTAACCCCTGCGACAATAACATCAAAATTGCCACTAATGTGATTCCCTGAACCACCTAATATAGCAGATCCAGTTGCAGGAGAATTGTTAACGAGGCTACAGTCTATAGCACTATAATCAGCAGAAGTCTGAGAAAATACATGCATTGTATCACTCTGAGCTGATTCAATCTTTGTTACTCCAGCACCCAATTTAAATTCGCCATTACTCTGATCTATCTCAATAGTATTGTCAGTATTACTGCCGAACTGAAGTTTGCCGTTGTTAGCATTTGAGGAGTCCTGTATCTTTACGTTTCCGTTTACATATAAAGAATAATTAGTATCAGGTGATGTTGTTCCAATTGCTGTATGGGTATTAAAGTAGTTACCAAAACTACTAGCAGTAAGCTTATTGACTGTAGTCTCACTTGAATCATTGACCTCGATTACTCCATTACAAGAAGAATCAGTCTTATATTCTTGAACTTTTTTTCCACCACACCAAACAGTAATAGCTTCATGATTAGTCGTATTTGTGACGACATTCAATGGCGCGGTTCCCACATCAACGCCGCTATTAATGGTTATATTGTGCGTTGTAAAAGAACCTGCACTAGTCGTATTTTCTAAATCACAACAACCTGTATCAACACTAATTGTAGGAGCGCAGGTATCTGTAGCATCAACGATTATCCCATCCCCAAAATTCAAACCTCTAAACTGAGCAGGGGTTTTCGTCCCATCGACATAGGCATTCCATTGAGCACCAGTACAGTTTATATCCTCAGATTTAATCTCTACAGTATCGCCCACTATAGAGATTTCAATGTTTTCTGCACCAGTTAGGGTTCTAAATTGGGCTGGATCAGTAGTTCCATCTACATATACTTTTCTACCTCCTCCGATATTTTGACCTGCAAACTCAGTACCAGCCCCACCAGTGCTCCCACTTATCACGATGTAAGATGGTTCTTGAAAAACCTCAACTCCGCCTATGCCTCTTACCGCCCTAACTCTAACAGGATTAAATTCTGCACCTTTTCCATCTTTAACTAAAACTTGCGCTCGATTTTCAATTCCAGTTGCACTTCCTTCTGCACCCAACTGCTTAAACTGTCTATCAGAGAGAAAAATATTGTTTCTTTGGGTATATTTTAAGAGTGATCCATTTTTTAACTGAAGAACAGGAAAATAACCTGTATAAGAAGCTTTTTCAACCTCATCTGCGAAAATAATTTGAGGAAACTCTGTTGATGGTTGATCACCGTCTGCATCAAAGCCTGTAAAAATAGCACTTTCTATTAGGAAATTAGAAGCACTTATCGATGCCTCTACATAGAATTTTTTGTCATGCTCTTTGCCCAACTCAAAAGACTGAGCCATTTGAGATATAGTGCATATACCAGTGTCCCCAATATCGTCAACTTGGGTTGCAGAAACCCTATTAAATATATAACCTTGGTTAAAATCAACTTTATAGCCCTCAAAATCTCCGTCATCACTATAACGGAATTCAATATTAGGATAAAACGGATTAGTAGTTGGGACGACAAGTCCGTCTACAGACTCTTTTGAGGAAATGTCTGCATAAGCACTTCCTTCTTGGTTTTCTTCAGGCATTAATTTTTCTCCTCATAAAATGATTCTTGAGGGGAATTAGCTATATCACTGTCTATTTGAGCGATTACACCATCTCCATCAAGGTAAAATAAATGATCAAACAAATTAAAATGATTATAATTTAAAGGTTTAATCTCTTTCTCTGTATTTTCATTGTCAAAAGAATAAAAATATTTTATTCCTCCTCGTTTCAGAGAACCATCTGGCCACAAATATTGCTTTTCTGCGAAATAACAGTCCTTTAAGTTGTTATTTGTCCAGACTTCAATATACGCGAAATCATTATCAAAGTCATGGCGCTTTGTTTCCAGTTTTACTACCTTTTTTACGATGGTCTTCACTTTAATAATGATATAAAATAATTACACTCATTTCAATTATTTGTATTGATATACGGTCCATCTATAAAAAAACCATGGATTCCTCAGAACCCATGGTTTCTTTAAGAAACTCTACAAACTGTAGATTATCACTACCCTCATCCCTCGCTCCCCTTCGCTTTTTTCACTTGATCTTCTGTGGGAGCACCCTTTTCACCCTTCTTCCTCATTTTTTCTCCAGAGCCTCGCTTGATTCGCTCCCGTTTATTACGGATATTTTGCCACAGACTACTATCAGACTTCTCTTTTTCTTTGAGAATCTCTTCGTGTCGCTTCATGAAAGCTTCGTGATTAGGCCCAGCCATATACACCGTCTTGCCTTCTTCTGATTTATGAGTATGAACCCCCTTCAAACCCATTTTCTCAGCATCCTTCATGGCCTCCTCTTCACTATCAAAATAATGATCCATTGGATCTGGAGACCCATATGAATACTTTTTATCTCCATAACCAGCCGTACTTTGCTTCTGCTTCTGCTTTTCCAATATCTCTTTCTGGAGCCAAGTGGGAAGTTTTTTCTGTTTATCTGTCAGGCCAGCTTCATTTTCCTCCATTAATGTCGCCCTATCTTTTTTGTACTGAACCGCGCAAACACTCATAGATTGATCCATATCCATGTCTTTAGTGTCAGTCATTTCTGCATCATTTTTCATGCAATGACTCATGTAAGACTTAAACATAGGTTTTTCACTATCCTCCATATTCATTCCGTATATCTTTTTCTTGTATGCCGCTTTCGCGATATCTTGGTCGGCTTTTCTATAAGATTCTTTTACCTTTCCCCCCCTCATCATTTTAAGAAAGGTATTTACTCTAGCCATTGCCCATCCATGACGAGACATATTAGGACGATGAGATGAGCTAAAAGCTCCAGCACCCCTCCTGTAGACTCGCTTGAGCTGCCCCAATGTCACTTTTTTAGAAGATTTTTCATTATGCTTCTTGACCTTTTCCTTTAAAGAGTTGGTGGTTTTCTCACTAAATGTAATTTTACCGCCCTTTTTCGCAGCACTTCCTTTCTTGTTTTTCTTAGAACCCTTTCTTCTCTCACTTGGTTCCGCTGGAGTTTGAGCGCCACTCTTCGGGCCACTTCGCTTAGCTGATTCACTAAGCTCTGCTGCGTCCACTAATGAAGGATTAATTGCCAGCAAGTCATCGTGATCAAAAAAGCTTTCTCCATCCCACTCATACTCTTCAGACCCCTTTGTCATTTGGGTAACACTTTTTTTGCTCCACATTTTACAAGACCAGTAGCGAGCCTTCCATTTCGGACCAGCGTTATCACAGTTGTGACGGCTTCTAAACGCCTTTCTCCTCTTGGGGTCATCTCTTTTAATCTCCATATTTGGATCTCCGAAATTCACCTTGACCACGTTTCCCTTCTCGTTTTTCACATAAACTGAGAATTTTTTTGGACCCTTCGGAGTTCTGAATGGCTTATTCAAAGTTTTATTTTCATTGGCAGCGTCATTAAAAAATAATTTTTTATCATCTCCTTGGCCTATTTCCACAGAAGCTGAAGATTCAGAGTCCTTGAAGATATTCATGCAAACAGCTACCCTTTGTTTATTGTCTTCAAATTCTCCTTTTTTAGTCAAATCGGATACGCAGCGACCCATGAAGTCGCCTCTTTTCTCATCATTTCTTGGGGTGGGAATCGGCATATTTATTATTACACTACAATAATTGCATAGGGGAACGATATTCTTCATAAGGAAGAACCCAATGCTCACACGAAACAAACACCTCATTCAAGGCTACCATAGTCATTAAATCACTCCTGTTTTTCCGAGAATAACCTCGATGATAGCAATCTAAAGCTGATGAAACCAACTCATCTAAATCGCAACACTCTTCAGTAAGATTAAAAAGATCCGAATTCTTGACACATAAGAAGAATAGACCAAAATCAAAAGCAATAAATTCTGGAGACCCACTAGAGTTGCACCAGCCTGATTTGCCCTGAACATTTTTTAATTCTAAAAGAATTAATCCGTGTCTATGAGAATCTTTTATCCCCTTCACATCAAAAGTTCTCCCATCAACAACAAAATCCACATGATTTATATCGTCTTTAGAAGATGTTTTTTTAATATCTAACCCTTTAAAAGAGCAAGAGTCATAAAACCTCCTTTCTCCAGAAGCCCCCAATTTCAAAGACTTAGCTATATGGTCACCACCAGACAACCCTTTGGCTTTATTAGATATATAACTCATCAAAAAATCTATTCCCATTGTAAGCCTTGTCATCAATCCAAAAATCATATGATGGCTTATTCATACGAAGTTCTGTGTATTTTACACCCCATTCTTCAAGTTGATTTTTCGTAAGCTCAGACCAATCTTTACCAGAGTTCCCTCCTCTAGCGGTCCAATAAACTATTATATTCCCTTTCTTATGTAATTCGTTGAAATAAGAAATCCGACTATGCATCGGTCTAGCTAATTCATAACGCCCTCTACTATCGGTACAAATTGTGCCGTCTATGTCTACAATGAATTTTTTCATGACACTATTACATTTTCTTCCGAGGGAAAATGAGTTTTTAATTTTTTGATTAACTGTTCTCTTTGCGTTTTCTCTCCATGTACTTCAATATGTACCCTTTTTATATTTTTACTAAAATCTCTATTATGTTCAAATAAATAATTAAATATGCCATACTCAGAACCCTCTACATCTACTTTTAAATAAGATATATTATTGATGTTATTTAAAACGTTTTTTATATGAGTATTTTTAAACTCACCAATTTCTTCATGACTTTCGTCATTTAAATCTGACTCAATAAAACAAGACTCTCCTTGAGAAAGATTAGAAGAAAACTTTAAAGTAACATCCTCTGATGCTGTAACAGCTGTATTGTAAAATTTTATGTTTTGAATATTATTGATAAAACAATTTAAACGCAAGGTTTCTAAAGCGCGGACACAAGGATCAAAAGAGTGAACCGTGCAATTTGGATATAAGGCCGCGCAAACAATTGATATTAACCCATAATTGCAACCCAAATCAATAATGTTGTTGCCATCTTCAATGTTCAAATCAAAAAAATTAAATTCATATTTACAAAGACCTGCCAGAGTACCAATGAATGTTTCATCCCCCTCTGGCAACATAACATGCAATTGTTTTTTATACCCATCTTTGCGGGAAACTTCTAACTTACTAAGAAAAAAATGCTTATTAATTTCAAATTTAAAATTAGAATTTTGTTTCTTGAGTTTAGCCCAGTCAATTATCTCTGTCATTTGTCAAGTTTATTTTTTTTATTATATCTGTTGAGCTAATATTATCTACAAAGGGAATCACTTTTAAAATAGCCGAACCCTTAGACTTCAGTTCTGACTTGTTTAAAGAGGTTTCATCATAATCACCTCCCTTACACCAAAAATCTGGCTGAAGTTCCCTTAGTTGTTTTGACACTGTTTTGGTATTAAAAATAAATACATAATCTACCGCCTCATGGCAAGCTACTGTATAAGCTCTCTGTTTAGCAGATAGAACAGGTCTACCTTCTCCCTTTAAGGATTTAACGCTAGAATCACTATTGATACCTACAACCAATTTTGAGTTTAAACTGCAGCAATTTTTCATCGCGCTCAAAAGGCTTGCGTGACCTGAATGAAATAAATCAAAACACCCATTTGTGAAAATAAAAAACTTTTTTATACCACACTTTTCTAACTCTCTTGCGAACTGCCTCTCCTTCTTGAGTTCTTCAAAGCTTAATATTTTTTTATGTCTCATATCGTAGTAACCCCCTTTTTCTTGATAACTTTTTGGCAACAATCCTGAGCTAATAGAATAGAGGTTCCTATATTTTTAGTAAGAGTATAAGAAAGAGAGAACGCAGAAAGAAATGTGTCTCCAGCCCCAGATACATCTCTAATATCAGAAGGGCTTTCAATTGGGTAGTCTCGCTCATTATACCAACACCCCTTGGAAGCTTTAGTCACAATTAAATTGTCGCACATATACTTCCATCCATTCTCCTTGTATTCTTTTTCGTTTATTTTTATAAAAGAAAATAAACGAGCCCAATCTAGATTGCATTTTTTCTTGGTATCTAGGAAAGACAACTTAGCTCTACGACCTATTTCTTTTAATTGAACACTACTGAGAAAACCTTTATTATAATCAGAAACAACTACTGCATCATATTCTTCTATATTATCTGGGAGATTGTAACAAAAAGGGTAAGTATCTGTATCGACCCTTAGAAACATATGGTTTGATTGCTTATCAATATAGCGAGTCTTATGGCCTTCTGTCTCGTTAGTAACTAATTCTATTTCGTTTACAATAGGAGTTCCTTTGTGGATCTCCTTATCTACAGCCAACATATTTTTATAGACGTTATGGGCCATACCAAGATTATCATCACTGTATTCTGGAACAAATACAGGGGCAGGAGCTTCTGGACAAAGTCTTTTGGACTCCCCATAACAAAAACGATCACTACAGGTTTCCCCAATGACTAGCAATCTCATTTTTGAGAGTCTCCTTTCTCTACTCTGTATGAATCATATTCGTGGTGTTCAGTACTTACCTCAAAAACACTAGCATCTTCTAAAGCAGTTAATTTGTGCGGAGTACAGGGTAGTAAATGAACAACATCTCCAGATTCTAATTTTTTTTCTAACCGTTCTGCCTTTTTTAAATCAAAATATTCTAATTTTAATACCCCTTTAGTCACACACCAAGTCTCTTCTTTCTTGATGTGATAGTGCATTGAAAAACTCGCCCCCTTATTAAAGCGCAAAATTTTACCGCAATATCTCTCGTTATTAATAATCCAAAGCTCATCTCCCCATCCTTTAGGGTGAACTTCAAGTCTAGAAAAAACAGGCTTAACACTCATTGAGAGTATTATAGCCTGTTGAGATGATTATTCAAGGGTTATTTCAACCAATCATTTCTGCTTGGCTTTACCGATATTTAACGCAGCCCAATCAATTGCCTTGTATACCTTAGATAAAAAAGTTCCTTCACGAGGAGTGGGGGTAGCTGCAGCGAGAGCGGAAGCAAAAGCGACAAAAGCTGTAACTACGCCGAACCAAGGGTTATCTTGAAATAATTGAAGAATAGAGTCCATAATTTTGTGTTGTAATATAAATATATTACACCGTTAGAAATATAACGGAAAATTTATATTCTGTTATAAGAGTACATTCTGCCCATATCATACTCTTTAGTAGTAAAATACTGCCATCCGAAATCAACCCATCCGAAAGATCCATTAATTCTTGCATTCAAAGGTTCAAATCTTTGAATTTCTTTCTCCATCCAATCTAAATCAGAGTTTAAAATAATTTTCTTATTTATATGCGGATAACAATTCGCAATATTCATCGGCCCACTGTTTATTCCAATAAAAATTGAGCTTTTAGCGATAATTTCAACGGAATCCCAAATATCAAGACCTCTTTTGTCAATAAATGGAGAAGAGTGGTCTCTAGAACTTCCAATTTGAATTATCTTATAATTGGAATATCTTTTCTTTATCGTATCTAAAACATGATCGGGGATAAATTGGCCCGTGCTTTTACTAGGTCCAACATGAATTGCTATTTGATCTCTACAGACTTCATTCGGATCTTCATATTTATACAATCTCGGCGCTCTAGGAATATTTAATTCAGGTTTTTGACCTGTATTAATAAAAAGTTTTTGAAAAATCCATGTATTCCTACTGCTAGCTATCTGGTGCTCAGCGTAAGCGGGACACAAACTGTGTATAAGTATTTGGACATTTTTATCAAGTGTTTTATGTAAATTTGTCGATGCCTTTATGTCGGGATTTATCCAATCTATCTCATCGCAGTAAAGACAGGGAAATCCTGAACTCTCAAATTTTATTTGAAGGTCATCGCTGTGGTCTTCTCTTCTAAGAACGTATGGATTGTGATCAAAAATCCAAGATTTATTTATGTCAACTACTTTTTTACCATACCATTTATAAATAGCTTCTGGCACTGAAGCCATTTGAACCCTATCTCCTACTCCATTGTAATCGACATCTATAAATATATCTCCTTTCACGATGATAAGTCCACAAATATCGGAGCAATTTCCTCTAATTCTAGACTAATACGATCAATCTCAGAATTATCCATTTTTCTGGAAAATGTCTTTAGTTTTATTAACTCTTTTTCAAATTTGCAAAAAACCTTACCCTGAGGGAGATCTTCTTTTTTTTTATTATCAAAGATAAAAGTCTCAAAGACTTCATAACGTATTGGATCAATACACTTCTCTATAGGATCAAAATTAGAAATACCTATGACATAATCAAAGATGTCATACCTGCTGACTTTGATTTTAGTTTTCTGCATCTGTAACATTATATTACAGGAGATAATGGAATTCTATTAGATAATCCTAATTCTACTCCGAATACAAGAAACATGACGTTTCTTCTCCAAAACAGAACCTCCTTCTCTGCTGCCAGCTCCATTAGTATTCCCCTCAATCGTGGTAACATAACCACTGGAATCAACATCTTTAACTGCTAACCCAATATGAGAAAAAGTGAAAACAACTATATCTCCAGCTTTTATATCTTCATTTGTAGGCTTCCGCAACTCAACTCCTTTTGAGACTTGTTTCCTCGCCCAGTTTTCAAAATCCCAAGCTCCTGCTGTTTGAGGTCTTTTAAATGAAATATCTTCACCTTCAATAGCCTCCCTAACGAGCCAACAGATGAAGGCAGCGCACCAAGGCCAACCTTTATCAGGGTCCAACCAAGTTGCAGCTTTATATACGTCAACCATTGGACCACAGTTACTACCGTCAACTTCCGATACCCCAATCTCTCCACGAGCTAAGTTAACCATTTTTTCTGAAACACTACTCCCAGAAACTTCTGTTTCGTCTGTAGATAACTTCGCCAATATAGCATTCCAAGTAACTGGGCCATCTGCTCCGTCAGCAGAAATCTCAAGTAATTTTTGAACAGTTTTAACAACTTCTTTTTTTGATTTAAAGTCCATTTTAATTATTTTTTAATGATTTTTTCAGGGTTTTTCGCATATTTTTTTGCTAATGCAATAAGACCATTAATGATTTCAGGACTAATTACACCAACAACCCCATAAGAAACAGCTTTAACTAAATCACTTATGGGAGCATCATGCAAAATAAACCATAAAATCATAGAGAGTATCGCTGCAGAACTAACGTTTTTTGCGAATTCCTTCCAACAGTATTCTACTTTGGAGTTTAGCATCCTAGCTATCATACCCGCAGCCCCAATTATTGGAATAACCCATCCGCCATCCATAAATTCTCTCATTAGATTTTTTAGGTCCATGTAAATTAACTTACACAAAAAAAAGAAATATGTGTATGATTTATTAAATGGGGGAACATCGCAAAAATCTTGCGGAAGCGGAAGCTTTCGCAAAAAAATACTGCAATCCAGATGATAGCGAAATCATCTCTAATTTAGACCGCTATGCAAGAGAAACAGCATGGACTTTATTACAGAGAATTAAACACTTGGAACAAAAATCTTGTGTTTGTGAAGAATGTGGTAGTGAGGTGGAAGAAGAGGTTGAGGAAGAAGAAGTTAAAGTTGAAAAAAATAAAGGTCAGGAAGTGAAGGCTGAAACCACTGAGTCTTCTACTATGGATAAGTTGTCTGAGATAGCCGAGAAGAATAAGGATATTTTAGATAAAGCTGCAAAAGGTACTGTTGCTGCAGCCGCTGCTGGAGCAACAACCCAAACAGCAAGTGCCGCTACTGGTCTAAGTGCTTTTGTACAAGAGACGGTTCAAAAAGTAGGAACGATTGGAATAGCTGGCACTATGTCTATAGGTAGTGGAGCCTACTTCCAAGCCAAAACAACAAAAGAAAAAGGTACTGAGATAGCTGTTGTGGCAGAACAAGAGCACCAGATATTTTCTAATTTAAATGATTTTACTGAGACAACAATTGGGTTTCAGCCTTTTGGTGGCGTTTCCGAGGCGATTGTAGAATATGCCGAAAAAGGTTATGGAGATGTCATTGGGACATCTGAAGAAGGTTACGAGGGGGGAGAAGAAGGAGAAGATGAAGGGTCTGTTGGCGAAGAGGGGGAAGGCGAAGCGTCTGACGAGGCCGAAGGAAATGAGGGCGAGCCTAAAGAAGAGAATAATGAAGAAACCGAAGGAGAAGCTGTTAAAGAAGAGGATTCTGTAGAAACTGAAGAAGAGGAAACAGAAGAATCCGAAGAAGAGGAAACAGAAGAATCCGAAGAAGAGGAAACAGAAGAATCCGAAGAGGAATCTAAAGAGGAGTCTGAAGAAGAGAAAGAAGAGCAAGAAGGAGAAGAGAAAGAAGAGGAAGAAGGAGAAAAAGTGGAGGAAGAATCTGAAGAGGGTGAGCCTGAAGAAAAAGAGGAGCCTGAAGAACAGCCTGAAGAACAGTCTGAAGAGGGCGAAAAAGAAAAAACAGATATTGAGAATTCAGAAGAAACATTTGAACTAGAAGAAGATGATCAAGTCACACAAGTCCCTGATGTGATTAAACTCCCCAACATGATAAGAAAATAGTTATTATGGAAGATTTATTTGAAAAAATACTCGCTCCTTACATGGGGTCAATGCCTGAGTTTATTATTTCTATCTTGGGTTTATTGGGGACGCTTTCTTACATTGTGCCTGAAAATAGTAAGCTGGGTAGGTTGTTAGGGAAGTTGACGGGGAATCTAACTAAACTCAAAAATTTTATACTGAAAAAGAAGAAATGAAGCGCACACTCATAACTTTACTTTCAATTATTTCTGTAGCTAAATCTGCCGTTATAATCTCTACAGGAGGTATAATACGTAAAATAGACCCAACAGGGAACCCTACTATTAACCCTGTAATTAACCCTATAAGACCTACCTCGATTAGTAGTGAGGAAGTCGTAGACACATCTGAAAGCGAAGATAAAAAAGAAGATTCAATTATTACTTGGGATGCAGAAGAAGAGGATATTTATGATTTTTATGATGCTCCGAATTGGGACTTTTCAGAATCGGACTTGAAAGAGTTGGATCGAGATTCTGCCATCACTAGCATACTAACCATAACAGATGCTAAAATACTTGAGGATAGCCCTTCTTACTCTAACATTGAAATTGGAAATGGGTTTTCAGTGACATTAAAATCTACGAATTTTACTTTCCAAAACAACAATGGTTTTACTGGAGTGAATGATGATGACGATGTTGTCTCTACTTTAAACATAACTGAAGGATCGAGTATGAACGCTATGTTTTCTGCAATTGGAATGAAAATAAATGTAGATTCAACTAGTAGCTTGACGCTACGGGGAGCTGGAGACTCAATCAATAGTCAAATTGAAAGATCTATCGTTAACTTGTCTCCAAATGCTAAAATCACTTTAAATTCATTAGATCAGTTTGCAATACAAGGTGATGATATTTACTTAAATGGGGTATCTTTCTCCCAAAACCCTTCTATTTTAAAGTTTAATGGTAATACAGGCACTGCAATTCCAGAGGTCCATTTTATTTTTCTTGGTGCTATACCTATAATTTTACTTTTAGGTAAACGCAAAACTTATTAGCCTAACTAAATAAATGAAAACACGATAGCTAAAAAGCTACCGTGTTTTCATTACCTTGTTTTTATGAACTGATAAATCTCAGTAGATTGGAATTAATCCGATACTACTTCTGCTTCTTCAGCAAACTTGGGTTCAGAATCAACTTCAGGGGGGGGAGAAGCCGCTTCGCGAACTTTATCCGCTAAGATTACACCAGCTTGAGCTACGTTCAAGCCTTGAGATTTAATCGCGATATCGATTAATTGCATAAGAGCATTAAGCTCTTCATCACTAAATTCAATAGAGTTCATATGTGATTATTATATGATTTATAGAATGTAATATCAACTATTTCTTAAAAGAAATTAAGAAAAAGTGGAACCATCGCCCGTATACCTCAAGCCAGCATCATAAGGAGCTATATAAAGAGATTCTGGTTGGCCCAAATCTCTTATTTTTTTGTTGAATTCCCTACAGACATGTGCGTCTAAATCACTGCTAGAATAATCATTGTAAAGACCTGTTACTTCAACCCTATAACCAGTCCATGTTCCAGAAGTAATTGAGAAATTAGAGTGTATGTCTCCTTTTGTGTTATTTGGATCAGGCATATAAATTTAAAGTTAGTGTATATACAAGATCTACACTTAAAAAACTCTATTTCACGCTGGGAAAATAAAGCTGCCTCTCAAGTTTCCTAAATCTAGCATCAGAATGCCAAACTTCATCTGTCTGGGGGGTATATATACCTTTACTTGTCTGAACTGGAATCCCGTTCTGAAGACTTAGAGTAGAAGGTTGATAAATGTTTAAAGGATTTGTCTTCACTGATGAGTTGTTCCCGCAAGAGATCAGCCCTGTCAGCATCACCGTCATTAGACCTAATATCTTCAATCTCTTGGATGATTTTTTTTCGTTTTTTTTCATGGTTATTTGTTAATTCAAAGAAGAATAGTTTATTCTTTAAAGTTAAATATAACTCTACTGACTTTAATACTGATTTAACTAGAGAGAGCATTTAAATTTTCTTCTACATAATCCTTTACACTCTTCCATTTATAATCACCAATAACTTTCAACAACTTAGAGTTATTTGCTTTAGTAAATCTCTGATATTGTCCCACAAGCTGTTTCGGCATAGGTATTTCCTTGATTTCACATGTCATGTTTGATTGTATTATCTCAGCGACATCAGTAAACGAAATAGGATTGCCAGTTCCAACATTAAATATACCCGATTCATCTTTAAGAAGCATTTCGTAATGAATCTCACAAATATCATCGACACAAACAAAATCCCTTTTTATCCTGTCGCTTTTTTCAAATAAACTTATCTCTCCGTCTTTGTAAGCTTGCTTAATAAACTTGGACACAGGACTCGCCTGATCTCCCTTCTTATTTTCTCCTAAGCCATAAACATTAAAATACCTAAAACCTTGGTATGGATAATCTTGATTCAATAACCAGCAATCAAACATATATTTACTAAAGGCATACGGACTTATAGGTTTACAGAAGTCATCTTCATTAAAATTCCTTCCCACTCCATAAACAGAGGCGCTGCTTGCATACTGGAACTTAATATCTACGCTCGCACATAGCTCAAATAGTTTTTTGGAAAATTCAAAATTCTGCTTGAGAATTTTCTTTAAATTTCTCTCTGTTGTGCTGGAATTTGCCCCAAGGTGAATAACAATATCTTGGTCAAGGACATTTGGCAACCCAACATCCCCAAGGTGAATATCAAATTTTGTTACATTATATCCCCTGTGAGATAAATAGGCGGCTAAATTGCCGCCTATGAATCCACCTGCGCCAGTAATTAATACTCTATTCGCTTTCACAATTACATCTACATCCACTATCAGAATTACATTCTTCAATAAGATTCTTGATCAGTTGCTCGCTAAAATCAGATTCTTTAATCTTAGCTAGTTCTTTATTAAGACTCTCATCTCCAGTATCGTCTTCTAGATCAGATTTACAAAAGAAATCAAAGTTATCATGCAGAGTATAATGCTGAATAACCTCTACAACTAACTCATTATTTTTAAATGACTTACTTAAAGAATAAGAAGAATACCTATTTACAGCGTTTTTCTTATTTTCAGTTTCAATTTCAGAATTAGTCAACTCTACTTTTCCTCCCTGACTTTTATATTTTTTTAAAACCCAGATTTTTTTAGCATATTCCGTACCCTGTTGAAACTTGATATCAGCGTCAAAAGATAAACTGCGATATAACTCATCATCTAAAAACTCAACTATATAAGGCATTATAAGTGTCTTACACCTATTCTTCTAAATTACCATCTGTATTTTCAACTGATGCTGACTCAACTTTGGATTGAAGCTCCTCTAGAGCCGAAACCTTTTCTTCTTCCGACATCTGCTCTATATTCTGCTCTACTTCTTGAACAGCTAGATTGTGCATAATGTTAATAGCTTCCGCCAAAGTAATCCGAGAAACCATCTCAGAAGTCAAAAAAGACTTTAGCTTATTTGTGTCTTCTTTGGTCATATCAGTCTTTCTCTTTACTCGCGTAAATCCTAATATCTGGCTGGTTTGAACCCTTTTCTTTAAAAGAGTTTGGGAAACAGACAATTTTAAGCTCATTACCGTCTGCGTCCTTGATAGAACCACTATAGTAAGATTGCTTCTGACCGTCTACTCTCCAAAGAGCGCCTAATTCGCGCTGCTTCCATTCATCGTTTTGTTTAGTGTTTTCACTCATAATCTTTGTTTGTAAATCTTCCTTGAACGCTTTTCCAATATTCTTCGTCGCCCAACTCAATGTAACGTTTTTTCTGGATCTTGTAAAGCTTTTTTTGGATGTGGTTGCTATTTTTTTTGTCGTAGCCAATCAATTCACGTATTCTCTTAGCAGTGGAACCACTCATAATGTATGATCATGTTAGTGTCCACATTTTTCAACAAAAAGTTTAATGTTTTTCTCTCCAGATAAGACTCTTTCTGAAACAAATGGTGTTATTTCCGATAGGATCTTCTTGCTTAGAGCGTCTACTTTTACTTTCTCACTTTTAATTTGAGATACGATATCTTTAATATAATTAAAATTAAAAGTCAACTCTATATTATTGTCTTTTAATCTATTTTTTAATCTACTCAATTTAGACCAAAGCAATCTTCTTAGACCTTTGCTATCCAATTCTTTTAGAGAGAAGCATTCATCTACAAGAGATAATATATCTGGGTGTATGACTAAATTGTCCTTATCTAACGTTGACTCTTGGAAACCCATAGATGATTGACTACTAGAAACAGCACTTGTTAGGAATATTTTGCAATTTGTGAAATCAGCTATATCTCCATTACTCATTTGAAGCTGCCCATGCTTGAATATCTGATTAAATAAAGGAATGGATACTGGGCTAACTTTATGGAAATCATCTATAATTATCACACTATTCGGAGAAATTAAAACTTTTTCGCAAATAGATGTATTGTGTCCATCTGATGATGCTATTTTATGAGCGGAATAAGAATCTGAAAAATGAACACCACTATAAGATAGTACATTTACTGAATTTTTATCCAAACTATCTTCAAGTAGCTCTACAAAATAAGATTTACCACTAAACCTTGACCCACTAACCACGAAACAATCTGGAGATGCGAAATTATCTGTCTTACGAATACCAAGTCCAGAAAGAATCATCTTCTCCCTTAAATTTTTAATAAATGTCTTTTGACCAATCAGGGATTCACTGATACAATCAAAAACTTTGTTTGTTATAGACCTATTATTTAGAGGATTTTTCTTGCGATCAAAGAAATCTCTTAGATGACAGAGCTTTACCTCTGGAGTTTTTTGAGAAACATCTCCTGTCCACTTCTCTAATGCACTGTTTAACTTCTCTAAAAGCTGTAGATGATCTTTTTCAGGATCTAGTGCTGCTGCCATAGCTTCTATTTGCTGATCTTTTATAGATGAATCTACCTCGTTATGGCTAACCTTTGATTGAGCACCGCAATGATCGATAATGTCAATCGCCTTATCTGGATAAAACTTATTCGGAATGTATTTCTCACAATAGTCTATAACATTATTTAAAAAACCGTCTGTATAAATAACCCCATGAAAGTCCTCATAATATGAAGTTATTGTAGGTAAGATCTCCTGCATCTGAAATTTAGATGGCTCACGAATTGAAATCCTCTCAAACCTACGGTCAAGAGCTGAGTCTTTCTTAATCGTGTTCGTATACTCGTTAATCGTTGTGGCCCCAATACAACTAATTGTTCCGCGAGCCAACTCAGGCTTTAGTATATTTGAAGCTTCTAAGGAATTATTTGTAGCCCCTCCAGCCCCAACTAAGGTGTGAACTTCGTCAATAAATAAAACTAGATTAGTGTATTTCTTAGCTTCAGAAACAAAATCCTCTAAGCGCTTCTCAAACTGACCCCGATACTCTGTGCCAGCCACCATACTAGACAAACTAACAGAGTAAATAACTTTATTGGCTATTAGCTCTGGAGCATGTCCAGAAACTATTTTAGAAGCTAAACCCTCTACCAACGAGGTCTTACCTGTCCCAGCTGGCCCTACAAGTAATGCGTTTGGCTTTTTCTTCCTACAGAGCACTGTCGCGATCTCATCTATCTTCCCATCAAAATCAACAATAGTATCAAAATCTTCATTTAAAGCTTTTAAGTTTAAATTCTCAGCAAATTGAGATAGTATCTCGTTTTTAGAAAACATATCAATCCAATCCTCTGGAGTTTTAGCGGAAGAATCTACAAAATCACTGCCAAAATCAATATCTTTGACAATTAAAGATGATTCAGTAATAAAACCCAACACTACTTCTGCAGAAGCCTCGTCTCCTACAGGGAATAATTTTTTAATAACCTTCGGAGAATAACCCTCTTCAAAGAAGACCATTAATATAACTTCTGGAGGTATATAGTCCAAAGAAAAACTATCCCTTGAAACTCTTTCCGCTTCTTGCAGGAGTTTTCTAACCTCTGTTTTTAAAAATTTCTTCGTATACTTATTCTTTCTCTTTTTACTTAAAACCTTGCGAGACTCTTTTAAAAGATCTATTGGATCAACATCCACCTTCTTGAAAATAGAAGAGCAAGACTCACTTAAGTCATTGAGAAAACAGTGAAAAAACAAGTCTGTATCCGCTCCATTCCTATACAAAACATCACACAACTCTTCTGTCGTTTTGATGACACCCTCTATATGTGGGGTAAAAGGAAGATTAGTCATTTTTTACCTCCTTCAGTTTCATATATATATCCGTATTAATTGAATTGATCTTATCCACAAAGTAAGCGTCACTACTTCTTGAACCATTTATAACAATAACTTGATTTTTGGCAATCTTTTCCCCACTTCCAAGAAAATTAGAAAGTTTCTGTTCCCTGCTATTATCCATAAATAAAAAATTCTTTGTCGCAGTGTTATCGCAAATTGTTAGTATCATATATTTATTATCATTGGATGATACTCTAACAAAGAAATCTTTTACCTCCCCCACTACTTGAAAAGTCTCTCTTTCACTAAAAAACTCTAACTCTTTTATATCAACCAAAGAGGAAAACCTATCTATGAAGCAGTCACGTAGATTATGAGAATAACTATATCCTAGTAGGGTCGTTTCGTACCTCCAGTTTGAAAACATTTCATGCTTCCTATTCTGATTGTATATTTTCTTATAACCTGCGTATTTTTTCTCAAATGTCGTGAAACGTTTATCTTTCATTATCGGACGATTGTCATCCGCCAAGGTCTGACTCTTAACAACCTCTGATATAGCATCTAAGATATCATAACCAAATCTTTCCCCCATCTTCACAAAGTTCCTCTTCTCTCTATCTGTTAATAGATTGAATGATTGAGCTTCCAAAACTAAGCGAGTCCTATTTGTTCCCGTATCATCCATTGTCCCAGCTTGTACAAGAGCCGCTAAAACAGAAATATTGATCCCACACTGCTTCGCTGCAAGAAAAACTTCATATTTATTATGAAATTTTTTCCCTCTGAAATCTATTAGGCTTTGTATGGATTTTAAAGAAATACCTTTAATACTATTTAATCCATACCTAATGTCTTTACCCTCAATTTTAAAATTAAAATCGGATTTAAACAAACAAGGAGGTAGCATTTTGATACCAAAGTCTGCTAATTCTTCATTTACCCCAGATATTACTTCTAGTGGCTCTGGATCAAATTCAGAACACTCCAAGATTGAAAGGAAGAATTCCTGAGGATAAGTGTGTTTAAGATAAACTGTCTTAGCTGCTAAGTCGGCATAAGCAAAGCTATGAGACTTGTTAAAAGAGTAATGAGACGCTGCAACCAGAGAATTCCAATAGAAGTCAGCTATTTCTTCAGTTAAACTTTTTGATTCGGCTGCATCATAAATTCTATCCTTCCACTTCGGCATTTCATCCACCTTTTTCTTTCCCACTATCCTTCTGAGAACCTCCGCTTCTTCAAGACTTAATCCAAAAACATTGTGGGCAATTTGCATCAATTGCTCTTGATACAAGATAACATTTTTTGACCAAGATAAAATATCATCTAGCTCTGGATTTAAGTTTAATTCTGTAGGGTGGTCTTTCTGGTTCTTGTAAGAATCTACAAACTGTAGGGCTGCTGGTCTAGCAAGAGCGACAACATCTGAAAGCTCATTAATATCTACAGGTTTAACTTTTTTACAAACTTTAAAGTTGGTCTCAGCTGAAATCTGGAACAATCCCATTGGGTGCTTGAAGTCTTGTAGTATATCGTAAATTAATTTATCATTTGGATCAATATCCTCAAGGTCTACCTCTACTTTATCACATGTCTTGTGAGCAATAGTCAGTGTCCTTAGACCTAGAATATCAAACTTAACCATTAGATCTGCTACGTCATTCATGTCGTATCCAGTAATTAGATCTCCGTCCTTAGTTCTTTGGAGAGGGACCATATCCTCAATTTTCTTAGAACAAATAGCAATCCCAGAGGGATGAACCCCAGAGTTCTTAGGTAAACCCTCTACCTTCAAAGCATTTTCAAATGTTTTCTTGTGACTCTTAACCCAAGATTTAAAACTTTCCCCCTCCTCTCTCGCCTGATTCAAAGAAAAAACTTTTCCATGAATTTTAGGTATCATATCCGAAACTCTATTAGCTTCAATCTCTTTCGCTCCATCAAAGTATTTAGTGGCCTCTCTAATACAGAGCTTGGAGCTAAAAGTATTAAAGGTAAGTATTTTCGCTGTCCTGCCCTCGTGTTTCCTCTCGATATATTCTATGACCTTATGCCTTTGATCATAAGAGATATCAGAATCAACATCTGGGAGGAGGCTCCCAACAAGAAATTTATTACCCCTTTTGTCTTCAACCTTCTTTGCTCTTGATTTAGACACGAATCGCTCAAAAAAAAGATTATTAGGTATGGGGTCAATATTAGTAACTCCTAGCAAATATAAAACAAGAGAACCTGCAGCAGAACCTCGACCAGCACCAGTGGGAATATCATTGTCATGGCAGAAATTAAGGACATCCCAGTTGAGTAAGATGTAATCTGTAAAATCCAAATCTACCAGAGTCTCTAACTCTTGTTGTGTTCTAGAAAAATAAACTTCTTTATTTTCGTACCGTACAATACCACGATCTTTTAATCCCTTCCTTGCAAGCTCATATAGGATCTCCTTATTCGTGCTATCTAAATCCAGACCTAGCTCGTTTAACTTTGATTCGTTAACAACTGTTTTCGGAAGCTCAACTCCAGCTGGCTCGCAATCATCATATGGTGTGAAATCTTCAAACATTATAAATTCATATGTTTCTTTAATTTTAAGAAAATTTCATAACACTTCTTGATATCATACATGGCATTATGAAGCTTTTCCTCCTCAAACTCTATACCGAAAAATTTCAATAGCTGATTTTGTGAGACCTTAGCCTTAAGGCTTCGGTCATTAATAATCTTGTATTGCCAACTCAACATGTCACTCTTCGGCTTATCTAACTCTTCTCTATATGCTTTACCTAAAGCTCTTGTATCATAGATTCTAGGTAAATAAGAGTAATCAGGCTCTTGACTTAACATCCTCTGTAAGAGAGCCACCATATAAACATCAAAGCCAAGTAAGTTTTGTCCAACCACAATATATTGGGGGTCAAATAAGTAGCTTTCAAATTTAGACCAAACCTCTGAAAGCGATCTGGATTTTTTATTATAATGATCCCAGTTGAACCCCGTCATTTCTTTTACAACCTTCGGGATGTTAAGCTCTTTATGAGAGATGAATTCATCATGCTCTTCTAAAACTTTGTTGCCTTGGCAAATTATCCAAGACAGCTGCCAAGGTTTAGAGGAATGTAAATTTAAACCTTCGGTTTCTGTATCAAAGACTAGATATTTTTGGTTACTTGGCAACATGTTCTAAAAAGGATTCGTATGAAAATTCATTGGAGCAAAAGTCGTCCAATCTTGGGTTACTGTAAGTCGGTACTCTGCCTTGTTTTCTACTGCAAACAGCTTTGTACATTTGGAATGCCTCAAAGTCTTCTTTGTCTCTGTAATAAATACTTTTCGCCTTCTCTGTTTTGACCTGAAGCTTCTTTAAAGCAGCACTAATTTGAAAATCAAATGGATGCTGGTTTGACTCTTCTATGTAAAAATGATCATAATTACTTAAGGAAAGTTCGCAAAGACCAAAGTGAAAAATATTATTGTAGACATAAGAGTCATAAAACGGGACTCCGATACTAACATCATCAAGCTCTGCGTCCCCCAACTCAGATAAATGTAAACAGTCTCCTTCACTAGTAAAGCACTTAGTATATAATTTCCTCACAACTGAGACTCCCTTGTTATTCTTTGGGAAAAACACTAGTTTGCTAGGTCTTTCAGACAGGTTTGATTGTACCACAGGTAATCTAACTCCATAAATCATGGGTATGCCGATTTCTAAGAAAGCTTTATTCACGACTCTAAACCCGTAGAAGTTATCCTCTACCAGAATCATTTTATTTATGTCTCCTGATTGAGCAATCTCTACTAGATCCTCTACTCTTAAGAGAGATCTTCCTATGCTGAAGTTACTTTTGAATAACGGTATCACTCTTGTAAATTACAAAAGTTCTACTCGCTTGTCAAATGAAAAAGCAGGGCATCCTGCATATTTTAACTTTTTAATTTTGAGTCCTTCTCTAAGACGATCTTGTAAGTCTTCCTTATTGTCAGATGAAGCAATAAATTTCCCTTCACCATCCTCTAGATGATAATAATCTCTCGCGAACTTAAATGGACAATACCACATTGGATTACCATCCTTTTTCAGTTGGCCAGCAAAATCAGCTCTACCACAAACGATTCTACCCGCAAACCCTTCTTCTTTTTTAGGATATCCTTTCTCCCAAGCTAACCCACTTTTTCCAACTTTTTCACTAAAATTATTTATAACCTGTTGGACCTCAGTTAAAAAATACTCAAAGCCTTCTAAATCTAATTCCTCTAACGGCTCCATCTCTAAAAGACCTTCTCCGTTTAAATCAAATTTAAGGAATAAAAATTCCATTCGTCTCTTCAAATATTCTGGGTAAAGATACTTAACTGCAAGACAATACATATAATCCTGCATATTATCAGAATATTCTTTTCCCTCAAAAATGCTTTTTGAAGTTTTGAAATCTCGTATAACAGCGGTCTTTTTACGTTTAAATAAAAACAACTTGTCTATAAACCCTAGTATCCTATAATTTTTGTCGCCATCATTTACCTTGATATCAAAATCTTTTTCTGAAATAGACTCAGTCGGCTTACTATCCGTATCTCCAAAAAAATCATAATTTAAACCCTCAACAGTCATTTTGTTGATAAGGTCCATGTTTTCAAAGTCATCTATCTCGTACTTTTTGGCATAAGCATCGACCATCCTTTTGATTGAAGGGCTGACATTTATATCTTGAGCCTTAAGAATCGCCTTGTAATGCTTCCTATGGCGAGGGTTTCCTAGATTTTCAAATACTGCATGGCATATTGTTCCTCTCAAAGATCCATGATTAGACTTATCAGGGAGTCTCAAGTGGTATTTGCACCAATATTGCCAAGAACATGTCTGTAACGTCTTAATTCGTGACGCTGACAGGGGTTTATTATCAAAAGTCTCCATAATAGAATGAGTTTTTCTTCACTAATTTATTTAGTGATGAGGAAAAACTTTTATTAACTCCTTTTTTATCCATGTCTCTCGCAATCTTTAAAACATGGGACATCGAGTTTTGATGTTGTTTATTATAACACTCAGTCGTGTATTTTTCTATTTGGATTTGATCCATCTCCCCAAAATCATTTTCTTCTGGGGGAATAAAATATACTTTATCAAAGTCTATTGAATCTACTAATTTAAAGACAGACTTAATAGCCCCCTCAAACCCCCTGTTAACAGAAGACGTTTGATCATTATTAAATGATATAAAAATCTTTTTAATAGGTAAGAGGGCCAATCTAGATATAAAAGTCGGAGATATATTAAGGCCAAAAGAAACTAAAACATTTTTTACCCCCTTTTCATAAAGAGATAAGCAGTCTCCTACAGACTCTACAATATGGACTGATTCTTTCTCCATTATAGCATCTCTAACTGAATCTATATTATAATATGGGAATAACCAATTAGAAGACTTCCCCATATGTAACCACTTGGGCCTACTATCTTGTGTTACCTTCCTACCAGAGAAACCATGGATACGTCCGTCTTTTCTAAAAATAGGAAATATAACTCTCTGATACATTTTACCAGACATAGCTAAACCACACTTAAAATCCTCAAGGGTCTCCCTACTAATCCCTTTTTCTAAATAAAAATCGTAATGAGGAACAAGCTTTCTTAATGCCCGTTCTGGATATGTTTTTTCCTCTTTCAAAAGATATTTCTGTTTAATTCTCTCTCCTATACTTACACCATTATCTTTCAGATAATGGTTCACGGCCTTATCATCATTCGTGTTTAAAGTCTTTTTCAGTAGAGCCTCAAACGGCATAAATTGAGACTCCTCGACATAATCTTTCCAGACTCCAGTGTCTTTGTATATTTGAAGAGCTGTAGAATTATCTCCAGATCTGTAAACCGCATTCGTTCTCCAGTATGACCCATGGTCTTTCAGTCGATAACCAAGATTTTCAAGAACCTCTTTGTAGTTCATTACATCGGTATTTGTTCCAAATCATTTTGGCGAACCTCAATTCCTCCCCCATTAGATGAATTTACAATATCTTGCAAGTCTCCACACTCATCAATCCTAAAGTTTTCTAACTTAAGGTTAACAAAGTTTTGCCTCTTCGTCCCATCTGGCATCTCTACAGGATGGATAGCTCGTAAAGCATCTCTTCCTAAATGCCTAGCCTTTAAATTAATAAGCTTATGAGTACCAAAATTAGAACCCTCGTCATGGATCTCTTCTGCCACCTTCCTCCTAAGCAAGAACAAATGTGAACAGAACTGGGTAATTCCATCTGAAAGAGAGACTACGCTCTCATCATCAACAATAGCTCCCGCATTTCTATTATTCGTAATGCCAAGTCTATTAGACTGAACCGAAGTTAACATAGAAACACATGGTTTTCCATCAAAGGATAAATCTCTATGAATTGTCTGTTTAAATTTATGGACTAAATAAGAGACTTGCTGCCAACCATCTACCTTGCCAATACTTCCAAAATCACTCTTGATGTAATCAAAACTAAATATTAAACGGTTTCCTCTTCCTATTTTTGAGAAATAGAACCTCTTTAATAAAGAACACATTTCGTCAGGTGATAACCCTGCGACATTTTCATAATAAAATTCCATGTCCTTTATCTTTCCCCAAGCCGACCTAACTTTCTCGACAACCTCCTCTACACTCCAGTCTTTGTAAGCTGTTGTTCTCCACTTCCCTGTTTGCAAGAGCCATACTGGAATGCCTGTCATAGCGGAGCACTGCCTGAAAATTAATTCATCTTCACTCATCTCTCCATTATCAAAATGGAGAACTGGAACCCCATGCTCTGCAGAAACCTTTGTTGTATAATCCATACAAAAGTTTGTCTTACCAACTCCAGACCTAGCTACAATAACAGAAATATTACCCGCTAGAAGTAGAGATCCATACATCTCATTAACTCTTGGGTGAGGTCCAAGCATTCCGAAATCTTCAACAGGATTATTCCCCCTGTCCTCTACAAGCTCTTCCATCATATCAAACAAATTGACTGGTCCAGCCTCTGTCATTTCAAAATCCTTAATGTTCTGATTATAGATTTGATCTGACTGCTCAACAATATCTCCATATTTAAGATTTGGATCTGCCTTTTTAACAAAATCAGCTACATTTTTACAGCTATTATAAATTTCTCTACGAGCTGTAAACTTTTTCAACTCCCGAACAGAACTTAAAAAGATATTCTCTGTGATCTTGTAGAAGGCAAGTGAATAAATATACTCTGCAACATCGACACTATCGGGGAATGTTGCCTTCAATTGATTAATTCTTTGAACTAAAATCGTTTCATCAATATTCTCTGCATTATTCAATGCGTTCTTAAGTAGCTTAAATATAGATACATTAACCTTTGAATCATCAGAATAAAAATCTCTCTCATTTAAAAAACTAGAGATTTCCTCCCACTTATGCTGGTGTTGAAGAACACCACTTAAAACCTTCTTTTCTAAATCAAATGAATGGATCATATGGAAATATCGTCATCTTTTTTAGTCATTGCTATCTCTATCAACTTGCTAAGAGCCATATCTACACAAGGATTTTCTGTTTTAGTTGTAACTGTTGGACAACCATCTTTATTAACGTAAATTAACATAAACCCTCTATTACCGCCATTCACAGACCCAGTTGAGTCATAAATCTTATCCAACAAAGATTGTGGGATATTGTCAGCAGGATCTTCTTCTTCAAGGTAACTCATTTTAAAAGTTTTATTAAATTCTTTGGGTAGTTTTCTGAGTCCATAATTTCTGATTCTAGAACTCTAATTAATTTTATATTATTAATATCACAAAAATATTCCTTCTTCTCATCCCTGTTTAATTGACGAAGGAAATTCTGCCTTGAATTAGAATGGAAAAATTTGTTATACTTATAGTGTTGATTTCCATCAACCTCAATTGCAATATTGAGTGTTGCATTAAAGAAGTCAAGAGTCATTCTTGTTCCTGCGACAGGAAATTCTTCAAAAACGACATCCGCAAACCAATATGGTTTAATATTATTTTTTACATCTTTCTGTATGCCACTCCTACACTTTGACTCCCAGTCGATCAAATACTTGGTAATATTTTTAATCTTCTTCTCTCTACCATTTGCACACAAGAAAGTCATACTAATTTTTTATTTAAGATATTATCTCTTACAAAATCTGTCAATAAAGACGTTACCTTTTCATCATTTTCCAAAAACTCGTAGAACGCACGACTACCCTGATAAGACTCTTTGAAATCGATTTTTTTGCTAGTAAGGTATCCCTTCAACTCTTCATCAAGCTTAATCCAAGCTCCAGCTTTTTCTAAATAGCCCCACATAAGAAGCATTTCTACAATCTCCCTCTCTATCCAAATAGACTTGCCATCCATGCGTCCATGTTTAATTGGGTAACTAACTACTTGGCCTGTAGATTCATTTGTTGATTTCAAAATAGCGACCTTAGCAAGATGTCCATAAATCTTGTTATCTGGAGTTATCTGTTCATTAGGTTTTTCTAAAATCTTGTCAGACTTGTTCTGCTTCAAAAATTGAAGAATCCAATCTGGATAATGGAGAATAGCATTACCTCCGCTACTGTTTGTTTGGTTATTTGGATCTGCTTTAGCGTATTGACTAACATTAATTGAGCTACGAACTTGAGAAATCATAATACACATATGCCCGAATTTACTCATTCCCAAGCTAACCCGTCTTAAAAAATCAGAACACATCAACGCTCCTCCTGCGACCTTTCTCGCGTCAGAAGAACTTTTTTCTAGATCTTCTTTGCTTATTAGACCGTCCATACTATCGATTACGATACAAAACTTTTCTTGATCATGGTTATTCTTCAATAACCCCCTCAAAAAATCTACCACAGTATCTGTAATATTACACTCCCACACCAAACAAGTTCCAGTTACCCAATCTTCTGGATTGTTAACAAATTTAATTCCAGCTCTATTCCTTATGTCTTCACTGAGGCGACCCTCTGCCATTACGAACAATCCTTTTGAGTTTTTTACTCCCTTCATCATATTATGCATTACATGTAATGCTTCGTTCGTTTTGCCTCCCTCGTTGGCTCCAATGAATCTATGTAAGCCTGAACCCAACCCTCCCCCTAAAACCTTATCAAGAATCATAGATCCGCTAGACACAAGATATTGCTCAGCGGCTTCTTCAAAATTAAGGTGATACTCTTGGTTTGACTTAAAGTATGCTTCTGTATATTCCTTTGAACTATTTAAGTTCTTGCTCTTCTTTTTACTCATTTAAAAAATCTTTTAAGGTTTTCTTCTTCGTCTCTAAGATATCTTCTCCCGCTTTCTCCTTCGTGTCAATAAATTTATCCTTATCTGGAGGCTTATAATAAAATTCCTTATGCTTCTTAAGTAAATACTCCTTGCCCTCTCTAGTTAAAAAGTATTTTATTGTATTTTTAAATAAAAACGGCGGTTTCACCTTCTCTAAAAAATCTAGATCGTTATTAAATTGATTAAAGACTGTCGTTGCTGCATGCATCTCCATGCGCCAATCTGTAGCCTTAGAGCCACCTAACATTCTTTTCACAAAGTCTCTCCGATCTTTAAAAAAAGGTTTCGGAGCCTTCTTCTTGGTAGGCTTAAATATGTAACCACATTCACATGAGCCTGCTCTAGCTCCAACTAGGACACTACATGAAGGACAGGTCTTTTTACCTCTAGGCATGGATTAAACCATACTCAACTTCAAATCATTGTCAACCATTTTTCTTACGAGACCAATAAAGTCTGTTTTAGGCTTCCAACCCAAGTGCCTTCTAGCCTCCGAAGAATCACCCCAAAGAACTTCTACTTCAGCGGGTCGATAGAAATCTGGATTAATTTTCATTAGGGTCCGACCTTCATGTAAATATTTTTCCTCCACACCCTTTCCAACCCACTTGCACTCTTCTACAGCGAAGCCAGCGAAGTTAAACGCTTGTTCTACGAACTCTCTAATAGTATGAGTTTCATTAGAGGATAGAACATATTCCTTAGGCTCTTCTTGGCTCAGCATTAGCCAAATACCTTCTACGAAGTCCTCAGAATCACTCCAATCTCTTTTCGCGTCAATATTCCCCAACTCAAGAGGTTTAAAATCATTTAAAATATACTCTTTTTTAATGCGAGCTACATTCTTTGTGATCTTACGAGTAACAAACTCTTCACCACGACGAGTCCCTTCATGATTAAATAACCAGCCCTGTACAGCAAACAAGTCGTAAGAGTCTCTCCAGACTTTCACCATATGCCTCGCGCTAGCCTTAGAAACCCCATATGGGCTTCTTGGGCGCAGAGGATGAAGTTCTGACTGGGGAGAATATAAAACGTCCCCAAACTCTTCTGAGGAGCCAGCATTATAATAACGACAATTAGGGCAATGCTTCCTTATAGCTTCCAACTGGTATAAAACAGCCATTGTGTTCGTTTCCATGTGATTGACTGGCATCTTCCAGCTAACCCCGACAAAAGAATTAGCAGCAAAGTTAATAAAATAATCTGGCTTCTCTTCTGAAATCACAAGATCTGTATTTGCTTGGTCTGCAACATCAAGATCAATTAATTTAAATCTAGGATTATCCTTAAGATGAGAAATATTCTCATGGTTTTTGACACTAAGGCGGCGGACTCCCGCAATAATAGTATGTTCCGTATTCTCCAAAAGATAGTCTGTCATGAAACTACCGTCTTGACCTGTAACTCCTGTAATTATTACTTTTTTCATTTAAATATTATTTAATTTAGAAACCAGTTTTTCAATTTTTGTTTCTCTTAAATTATGGAAAAGGCCCACGTAAAAGCCATTGTGATGTAGATTAATCGAGTTGACATAGTCAATTCCATCTTGGAAAAACTCTTTATAGCAAGTTTGATAGCCTAAAAATCCAGATATAATAGGTCTGTATTCTATATCTAGATCTTCACATATACTCAATGCTTTCTTTTTTTTATTACCTTTACATATAATAGGCAGACAAAATGGAACATGTTCTCCGTCTTCTAATTCAGAAGGTAAGTAAAATTTACTTAAGTCTAGCTTTGATTTAAATACATTATACAATTTCTTTCTAGATTCCGTGTATTTCTGCACTCTTTTCAGATCGAGCATACCAACAAAAGCATTGAAATCTGAGTTTCTAAAATTATTACCGAGAGTATGGAAATCAAAAAGACTGTCCACTAATTTGTTCTCATAGCTAGAGGTATCTATATTGTAAGCCTTTAAACTCCTAACCATGCCATGATTTCTGTTGATTAGATAATATTCATATTCCTTTTTTGAATTAGTGAATATAAAGCCACCCTCAATAGATTGTATTTGATGACCAAAGTAAGTTGAGGTTGTAGACGTAAAAAACGAAGATACATTTCTGTTATTATAAGTGCCAAATGTATTTTCACAATTATCAAAATTTATATTTACTCCATATTTTCTTTGCAACCTCTGATATTCGCTCATTTTCGGCGTAAATCCAATCAGTGAAGTTGGGAAAACACAAGCTATTCTGTCTTTATTCTCGATAATGAAATCTTCCAGTTTAGATAAATCCATAGAAAAATCAGACAAGCACACATCAATAAATTTAGGATTGAACCCCGCTTTAATCCAAGGAGAACAAGATGTCTGCCAAGTAGTTGAGGGTAATACTATAATATCCCTATCTTTACAAATAGATTTTTGATAATCTGCCAAAAGAGAATTGGCAGTAGACCCGCTTGAAACATAAACAGAATATTTGCACCCTACATAATCTGCCATTTTGGATTCAAACTCTTTAACTCTATCTCCTTGAGTCCATCTATTAGCAGGATTCAATATAAATTTGCAGATCTTGAGCCGATCTAAAAAAGAAAAATTATTAATATTTAAAGGCCAATTCATAATTTATTATATTGTTCTATTATATTTCTAGCTATAGATACTTTGCTAAACCTATTCTTATATTCATCACTAAATTTATCTACAAAATCTTTACAATTTTTGTTCCATATTGGATCATTTATTAATTTAGCTATCTTGTCTGAGCAAGCAGGAACAGAGATACCTGACCAAAATTCTTCACTTGTTGGGTCGTCATCGCAAACAATTATTTTTGTTCGTGCTACAACTGATTCCAAAGCTGGTAAACCGACTGATTTAAATGCAGAAGGAAAAAATATATATTCTACAGAGTTGTAAAGAATATTTAAAATTTCATCACTAACTATACCATAATAATTTCCAAACCTTGGATTTTCTGAACCCACTACAGCCAAAGATTGAGCAGTATCTCCTGACTTTATAATAGTATCTGAAACAATATTGAATCTTTTATTTGGATCGTTGGCCCTGCCCACATAAAGATATTTGTAATTATCTCCATTTTGATTTTTTATTTTATCATTATCATCTATATCTAGATATGAAACTTCTTTAATTGGATTATAAATAACTTCACTCTGTAGGCCACACCAGTTCAATATCTGCCACTGCACTTCCTTGCATATGCATGTTATTAAATCACAATCTTTTAATTTTTTCTTCAGATCTGAGGGGTCATAGTTTCTACCATACGGGTTATCTATATAAGGATATCTAGAAATATCGTAGTTCCTGCCATCAATACAATGAGGAGGCAAATCTAAAACATTGTAAATAATTTTAGCTTTAGAATTTTTTATCCTAAAATCTGAGTCATAAGATGATGGATCATTGCAGTAGATTATATCAGCGTCTTCCACCCTTGTTATATTGCACCCAAATTCTATAAAACCTTCTCTTATCCTATCTATTTGATTTATGTAGTGCTCAGCTCCAGCGCAGTAAATATTCATTTTAAATTATTTTAATCTCTGGTTTAATTTGATTGAATCTACAATAGAAATCGTCGTTAAAACATAATTTGTTTTTTTCTTGATCCCATTTATATGAACAAACTCCATTATATCTTTTTAGCTGATATTCCACTTTTGCTTTCAAAAACTCATCGGAACCAATCCAAGAATAATGATCAGGAAAACAACTTTCTTTAGGAATTTGCGAGACAGAAAGGCTTTTATAATCTACAAGATTATTATCGATATTATAAGCAACATCATTTTCATAATAAAAATGACTAAGAGATGTTTTCCCATTAACTTTCGTAGAGAAAATTCTCGGAGGATTAAAATCTTCTATATATTGATTTTTTGAAAAAACAAAATTTTTAAAGTTTATTTTATATGTCTGACTCTTGGGATTTTCTTTTATATATTGGATAGCTTTCTTTATATCTTCTTCTGAATAAAACTCATCTTGATCTAATAGCCATATATAATCAAGATCGTAAGCCATTAAATGTTGTAGAGGAGAGTTTCTAGAAAAAGAATCATTTGATTCCTTACCCAAACAAATGTAATCTACAAAACCTCTATGCTCTTTCAATAACTGCATGGGAGTTTCTGTATCATCAATATCCCATCCGCACTCAACATACTGAGGATACTGATAACTTGAAACAGCAACTTTATTTATCTCTGGTATATTTTTCCAATTTTCTAAACACCTATTTGTGTATTGAGGAAATCCATAAAAATTGCACAGTAACCCTATTTTCATACTTTTTCCCAAAGTTTTAATCCATGTTTAACCCTACCTCTGGCTTTTAATTCTTCTTCTGTAACATCGTGTGTATTAGGATCTCCTCCTGTTGCCTCCACCCAAAAACTATGCCAGAATTTATTAACTTTAAGTCTTTCTTTTAAATCTACATAACCTAAATGATATACAAAAGGCGCACCACTTAAGCAATATTGGAGAGCTTTCTTTTCATCATTAAAATCACAGAGAGGGTAAGTTTGAAGTAGCTCTCCTTTATCATTAATTAACTCGTCAGTACTAGTCTTATTATAATCTGGTCTACCATCTTTCTTTATGGCGAAATTGACTGGACCCCTTTTTAAGCCTCTTTTATGGATATACCATTTAGCAGCTATGTCTATATAATGATCATAATCTCCATATAAATTTATAACAGGAACAAAGAAAGAAGCATAATCATCAGAAGAAAGAAGTTGTTCTCCCAGATCTTCAATTATAAACTTCTCTCCTCCTAAACGTTCGTCTAGATTTTGTTGTATTAGCAAATCTCCAGAACAAGCTTGAAGAGCTAAGTCTTCAGTTTTGCCGTAACAATATGGATCATCGTAAGGAATATTTACAGAAATAACTTTTAAGTTATAATTTTTCTCTTCTCCATACTTCCTAATAACAGACTCTGTATCATCAACACTTTTATTAACTGCAATACAAACTTCATCTGCGTAATAAAACCAGTTATCTAAAGCATCCTTGTGATCAAATGCTTTATCTAAAATATTGAACGCCGTTGAGTATATGCTAATTTTCATTATTAAAATTTAATTTGCTTGAAGCAGTTAAAATCATGTTTATCTATAAATCCTTCTTTTTGTTCTTGTATATTGTATCTATACCAATCATTTAAAAATTTGTCAAAATTTATACACTCTTTTATTTCATCATTTAACCTAAATCTAAAACACTCTTCTACAGAAGATATACAAAAAGGATTTAAACCCTCTTTTTTAATAAGCTCTATTAATCTATTGCGGTTTTCATATCTTTTATTTACTAATTCTAAATCGTCTTCAAATCCCAATAAAAGATGATTGGTGTTATAAAAAAAATAATATTTAAAATTATGATTAATAAAGTGCAAGGGGTCTTGTCTTTTTTCTTCTCTAATATTTTTTTGATAACCTTCTTCCCAAAAAGGTTGATTTGATAACTCAATTGATTTATTGACTCCGACAATACCTTCGTGAGGATTATTCACAAAAGCAGTTCGTTCATTAAATTTAAATAATAATCTTTTGTTATGCAGATATACTCCATTTACTCCCGAATAATCTAGATGGCCGCAAATGTGTTTCAATTTGCATGTAAAATCTGGAGAAAGTCTCTCCAAAGTATCTATTGTAAGAAACCAATCGCCAACTTGCATCCGACTCTGAAATAACGAGTGATTCCTACTGAAGTCTAACCTATTACACCATTTGGTATAAATTATTTCTCCCTGACCCTTTACGCTTTCCAGATAATCTGCACCATCATCTTTAGGATAATGAAAGGTCCAAATCAAACCATCAAAGTGATCTTTAATTGGCTCAATCAATTCTTGAAGATCTTGTTTATGACCTTCTGTAGTTATACCTATTAACCAAAGTTTATTCATCCTATATGTTCAGAGTATAATTTTTCTGGATTAAAGAAAGAAAACGGAGTATTGCTATTGCTCATGGGTTTCAAAAGATCTCCAGACATCAACTCACAATGATAAGATCCAAGTTTATCTAAATGTTGTTGAGCCGCCTTCCACGCAATAAATATTTCGTTAGTCCTACTAATATTAGGTTGGAAAGTAAAGGTGGGGCCATATTGAGTATAATTTATAGCTTGAGTTAAAATATCTCCAGTCTCGTTATTATGATCTCCATCTGGAGGTCCATATTCTTTACCCCGATTAAATCTAACACAAAGTTGGTCAGGATTATTGTCCAGAAATTCTAAGCTTTCTTCAAGGACTTCATTTAAAGATATTTTTGAATTGATCAACCAATCGTCTTCCAACCACAAAGAATATTTTTGTTTTCTAACTTCTTGATCAGAATACGCTTTATAAATATCCTTGAAATAACCAGCCGAGTGAGATAAATGATTTTCACTGTGATGCACAATCGACTCTTTAGTCTCGATGACTCTTATACCATACACACAGCAGAAAGATTTTATTTTGTCTGCTACTGATTCCTCTTCGTCTCTAGTCTTTAAATGTAAAACTTTGTTTGAGAAAAGATTGGGATCTACTTTTTTAAATAGATCTTCAATAACATCTCTGTAAGTATGCTGACCACCATGACCCATGGTAGTGCTAAATAAGATTAAATTTAACGGTAGTTTTTTCATAAACCTCTGGGCCTTGTATGGAAAAGTTAAGACCCAGAGGCTACTATGACCTCAAGGAGGCAAATCCTTGACCTCCCTTATTGTATTGAGAAAATTATCTAAAATCAACTAATCTTCGGCAATATGTTCGTTTATTTTGCCCAAAATATAAGCTAAAGTCTCATCATATTCTAATTCAACATTTTCAATGTCTTCCTTCTCAATTATAGGTTCTGCAATAGTCATAGTAATGACTATCTACACTAAAATATATATATCGGAAATTAACCCTCACACGATTTGCATTGCATCAAGGATCTTGAAAGCTCTTGACTTGGATTAGCGCTCCTTTGGTAATACAAGCCTTTTACTCCATTTTCCCAAGCATAAATCATAAGTTGATTAACTTCTTTCGCAGGAGTATTTGGGGGTATCATTAAATTTAATGATTGTCCTTGATCTAAATATTTCTGCCTCTGGGCAGCTTGAATAACAACTTCTTTCTGAGAAATCTCTTCAAATGTCTTAAATATACCCTTATCATCATCAGACATAAAGCTCAAATTTTGAACAGATCCTCCTGTTTTAAGTATACTCAACCAGACTTCGTCATTATCTTTCCCATATTCTCGTAATACATTTTTCAAGTAAGGGTTCTTGTAAGTGAATTTCCCCTTAGCCAAATTCTTGACAAAATAATTTGAATTCAAGGGTTCAATAGAAGGAGATACTTGACCCAAAATAAAAGAACTACTGGTTGTCGGAGCTATAGCTAGAGTAGTTGTATTTCTGCGACCGTAATCTTTAGCATACAAGGGACCGCCTAAAATGTTAAAAAGATCCCCTGTTGCTTTGTCACTAGATTTTCTAATCTTTTTGAATATAGAACTATTAGCTAGCTTGGCCTCCATACTCTCAAAAGTAATACTCTTACTCTGTAGGTAAGAGTGCCAACCAAGGACTCCCATGCCTAAAGCCCTGTGCCGTTTAGCGAAATTATGAGAAGATTCCATAAATGGAATATCTTTAGTTTTAATAATATACTCTTCCATTACCGCATCGAGAAACATAGTCAAAACCTCAATAGCGTCAGTTTTAATAATTTCATCCCATTGAACTAGATTAAGGGAAGACAAACAACAAACAAAGGATTCATCTTCTTTTGAAGGAAGGCTTATCTCATTACAAAGATTAGAAGCGAATATCTCCATCGCATTATCTTTGTAACAGTCTGGGGCTTGATTATTAGCAGTATCTTTGAAAAATAAATATGGGTATCCCGTTTCAAACCTTTTTTTAATTACTGAAGCCCAGATCTGACGTTTATCTGAATCTCCATCAATCATAGATTTCATCCAATCATCTCCAACAGTAATCCCAAAAGACATCTCTTGGATTGCATTACCCTCACTCCTTATACGCAAAAATTCTTTGATATCAGGATGATCAATAGGTAAATAAGCAGCGAAAGAACCCCTACGGACATTACCTTGAGAAACTACAGCTGCCACCTTATCAAAAAGTTCCATAAAATGGACTGCCCCAGAAGATTCCCCACCTGAATTTATTTTAGCTCCCCTACCACGGAGTTCTCCAAAATAAGCTGAAGTCCCAGAACCGTGTTTGGTTTGCATTCCAACCTCACTTTGCTTTGACAAAATTCCATCCATTCTGTCAGGAACATATACCCCATTACAAGAAATAGGGAGACCCCTCTTCCTCCCGAAATTAGACCAAACAGGAGAAGCGAGGGAATAAAACCCTTGCTTCATATAAGAAATGAATTTATCAGAAAATCCCTCAATACCCAAATATCCTTGGGCAGTATTAGCTATATCTTCAATCCTTTCTTCTGGAGTTTCTCCTTTTAAATAGCCCCTTTCAAGGAAAATCCTTGAATCTTCATTTAGCCAATAGTATTCAGTCATTTAGAATAAGTCGTCTGCATTATAAGTCTGAGAATTTTTTGAGTATTCTACAGGTCGGGAATAAAAAAAGTCCGTGGCATTGTTCCCAAGTAACTCCTCTTCAAACCAGATTGTATCTTTTAGCAGGTTTTTGTCAACTTCAAAAGGTTGTTTAAAACCAATTTGTTGCATGGACTCATTAATTCTATTTTTAATGAACTCTTTCAATACAATAGCATTCAACCCTTTTTGACGAATTCCGTTGATCATCCAATCAATAATCTTACTTTCAGCTTCAAAAGCACATACTGCTTCTTGAGCTATTTTTTCCCCAAGCTCTTCATCAAAAAATTCTGGGTGTTCTTCCCGAATAGTATTAATCAGCTTCATGCCTACGAGAGCGTGAATATTCTCTTCATTCCTTGTATACTTCACTTGCTGGTCAGTATCTTTTAAGACATTTTTGTTACGAGCAAACCAGTTTATCACGTAAAATTGAGAAAACAACGATACATTCTCTACAAAAAGAGTGAATAGGATTAAAGCATAAACATATTGCTTCTTGTTATTTTTGTAAAACTTGTGTGTATATTTACGCAAATAGTTTACTCGACCCTGTATGAAGTCTAGCTTAAGATTTTCTTCAAAAACCTCTTCTAGTCCGAGTACCTCAAGGAGTCTCTCATAAGCATTATTGTGAATAACTTCAACATTGGCCATAACAAAGCCCAAATCACTAAGAGACGGATGAGGTAAATTATCACCTAATTTACTCCAAAATTTCTTAACAGCTACCTCAATTTGACCAATCGCTGAAAGAGTTCTTATAATAATCTCTTTTTCTTGATCGTCTAAAACCACGTTAAAGTCTTGAATATCTGAAGCAAAACTGAATTCTTTATCAGTCCAGAACCCATTATGCATTGCCTCGATAAATTCTCCCGCCCATGAATAATGGTCAGGCTTTCTGGAAATTTGTTCGTCAAAGATCATCTTGTAATTTTACACAGAATATCGCCTCGTCAGAACTGAGTCAACTCTATTTTTAATAAAAAGAGCAAAGCTCATTTAAATTAATATAAACGTATGGGTAACGTATGGAATATTATTTAAATACGTATCCCATACGAGCGTTTCCAATACGATATATTTCTTATATTAAGATAAGATTCTAGCCTGTCAAGAACAAAATTTTATGAGATTTTACTTGATTTTTTTGACTTTTTACTTATAGTAAGAAAAAAGTGATCAATAATCTCTCAGATTCCGATTTAACTGTATTAATTAGAGAAGATAATGACGAAATAGCCTTGAACGAGCTAATCTCTAGACATTCAGGTATTTACGTTGACATGCTTAAAAAGTTTGGTTCAAATTGCCTGACCAGAAATCAAGTCTGCGATATAATGGGCGAAAAAGATTATGTAATCTACAAAGCTGCTCTAGAATATGATGAAAATAGGGCTAAGTTTTCCACTCATTTGGCAAATAAGACGAAATATATGTGCCTTACTCAGAAGACTAAAAACAAGAATAATAGGGTCACTTCAAATTTTGATGAAATACAATTTTGTCAAAAAGACAAGAGTCACACTCCAGACCAGTCTTGTAATATGAATGATTCGTTTTCTAGGATCATTAATCTGATTGAAAAACATCAAGATAGCCGCTTAAAAATAATCTTTCACGAGAGGTATTTTTGTGGTAAGAGGGGCAAATTAAAACCTTGGAAGGAAGTTGCTGATATATTAAATCTCTCAGCACAAGGTTGCATAAATATTCATGACAAAGCAGTGTTAGAATTAAATCAAAAAATAGATAATGAAAAGATTAAATTTTGAAGGGCCAATAAACTCACTCAGTTTAGGGAATGTAACAGTAAATATTCTAAGAGAACTAAAAGAAAGAGACCTTGAAATATCCTTCTTTCCCGTAGGAGATAAAGGTGATTTTTCCGCTTACGACAAAATATCCAAAGATTTCCAGCAATGGGTTAGTAATATTTCAGCTACTAGACTTAAAAAATTAGACAAAAATACGCCATCCTTAAAAGTTTGGCATATTAATGGTTCAGAAAAAGTTCTGCCTAATCAATTCCTTTATACTTTTTATGAACTTGATTCCCCTACGGAAGAAGAAGTAAATATAGTCAAACTACAAAAACATGTATTTTTCTCATCATCAGAAGCCTCGCAAGCCTTCAAAGACAAAGGCTGCAATAATGTTAGTCATGTCCCTCTTGGTTTTGATCAGGATTTCCAAGAAACGAAAAAAGAATATCTAAAGGATACAATCCATTTTGGTTTAGTGGGTAAATTTGAAAGAAGGAAAAATACTCAGGCTATTATAAAATTGTGGACTCAGAAATTTGGTAATAACCCCAAATATCAATTATCCTGTCTTGTCGCGAACCCATTTTTAAATGGAGACCAAATGAATCAAGCGATTAATAATTCTCTTAGTGGGCAAACTTGGTCAAACATTAATTTTTTACCTCACTTAAAAACAAATTCTGAAGTAAACGATTTTACAAATTCAATTGATATCGATCTTTCTGGACTTTCAAATGGAGAAGGTTGGAATCTTCCCGCTTTCAATGCAACAGCTCTTGGTAAATGGTCTGTAGTTAGCAATTGTTCCTCCCATAAAGATTGGGCAACGGAAGATAATAGTATTCTTGTAGATCCAATTGGCAAACAACCTTGTTATGATAACTTCTTTTTTAAAGAAGGGATGCCTTTTAATCAGGGAGAATATTATAAATTAAATGCAGATGATATTGAAAAAGGTTTTGACAAAGCCCTAGAGAAAGTGGGACAAAAAAACACAGATGGGACAAAATTGCGCGACATGTTTACATATTCTAAGAGCGTAGATGCTATTTTATCTCGTATCTATGAGGATTAGATCCTTGGCATGAGTTGTGTTATATAGTAAATATGAATTACTCATATAATACAAATAAAACTGAAATTAAAGACAACGGAGACGATTATATCGCCCAATTTGAACTAGCAGGTTTCTCAAAAAAAGACCTTGATGTTACAGCTACAAATTCAAAATTAATCATTGATGCGAAGAATGAAGATAGACAAAGTCATTTTAAATTAAATTTATATGGAATTGTTTCTATTGAAAATATAGTATCAAATATGAAGAACGGTCTTCTTACAGTAACTCTTCCCAAAAAGAGTGTAATAGGACGAAGAAAAATAGAAGTTATATAATGTCAATATACCTATATAAACACCCCACGAAAGACGAGTATGAAGAGGTTATTCAGGGAATGAATGACCCCCATACTTTCTCAAAAGATGGAGAGGAATGGCGAAGAGTATTCACAGTTCCACATGCCTCGATATCAAGTAACGATGACCCTTTTAACTCTAACGCCTTCGTCGAGAAGACAGGTAAAATGAAGGGTACTGTGGGAGATATGATGAGCTATTCTGAAGAGTTGAGCCAGAAACGAGCAGATAAACATGGAGGACAAGACCCCGTTAAGACTAAACACTTCAAAGACTACGAAAGGGACATCGGCAAAAAGCACATTGCAGATAAGCAAACTAGTTTTGAGAATAAATCAATAAAGATTGATATGGATTAAATGGAGGTTAAACCGATTCCAGCCCAACTCCCTCCAATAAATACACATAAAGTAGATCCTGAAATCGCTAATGCTCCAGTTGCTTCCACTGAAGGAGAACCATCAGAAGAACCCATACTATTACCTAACCATTTAGGGAGGGCAAATCCCGTCTGATATCTTACAATGCCCGTTACAGTGTGAGGACCGTTAAACATTTCTTCATTGACAATGGTGCTGCCGCTTAATACCGCATCGCTCAAAACATCTAATTGACCACTAAATATGCCAGTTCCGTCTACACTTAAGCTCTGTTGGAAATAAGTGTCTCCACCTTGGAAGAAATGACCAGAACTAAATTTCGCATATAAGGCGTCTTGCTGACTTACGGTAATTGAGTTTGTAGTTAGGTTATCTTTTAAGACGACACTACCCGTTGCAGTTTCAGTAAACGTTATACCATGCCCAGCTAAGCAAACATTTTCTTGACTTCCCGTTCTGAATTCTACAGAATCTGCGCGAAAAACAGCATTATTAATCCCGCTAATGCTACTGTCATTGCATGAAATTGCAAAATTATTATATGCGTTTAGTCCATCTCCTATTTCAGTATCACTACCTAGAAACAAAAAGTTTCCACTATTTGTATTATAGATGTTATCGATTTTCTGAGCAAAACTTGCAATTGATTTACCGTTATTAGTCAAATCTCCTGTAAAAGAAAAATCACCTGTCAAGTTCCTAGAAACATTGATTTGAACTCCCGTATTTGTTTGAGTTATATTTAGATCTCCAGAATCACTAAAGAAAGTGTGCAATTGGATCTGTTCAGGTTGAATTTTATTAAAAGCCATGATACAATAGATTATCTTCTATAAATTACACAAATTCAATGAAATTTACTCTTTATAAGCCAAACTCTAAAAATGCAGGATCTGCATTCAGTTTTGATATCGCAAAAGACAAGAAGGGAAATGCAGTTATGTACGTCTCTATGATTCAACAACATAGCTGGAATGATCAAACTAAAAGCGGGTCTTTTAAAGAAAATGCTAAAAATCCAGAAAAGTCTGGAACCATTAAGTTAACAGCTAATGAAGCTGGAGAAATTTTATCTTCACTAAAAACCAGAATCCCTTTTGTAGCATTCCATAGACGGGATAAAGACACTACGATCATTAAATTCACCCCTTGGGACAAAAAAAGAAAAATCATGAATAAAAATGGGGAAGAATGGCTTGAAACCCCTGCATTTGGGTTCACGGTAACGAGAAATTCTTCTCAGATATTCAAGCTTCCTCTAGAAGCTGGAGAAACAGAAGTTCTTGGAGAACTAATGAAAAAGTATATTTTAGACTCTTTTTTTGTCGCTGACGCTTATCAGAATCAAAAACCCAAATACGAAAAGAAAGAATACGAAAAAAAACAATACGAAGAGCCAAAACAAGAGGTAACTGAAGACGAAGATGACGGAGTCCCATTCTAAAAAACTAAGGGTCTTAATACACTCTAATCATAGCAGACTTGTTACGGGGTTTGGGAAAAATGCTAAAAATATTTTGTTAGCATTACATAATGACCCACACATTGAAGTGATTGAAGCTGGAAATGGCGCGAAATTTGGAGCCGACTTACTGACTCCTTGGGAGTCTTATGGGACTCACCCCAGTGATCCATCATTCTTAAGATCAATCCGAGGGGACGGGCCGAAAGAAAGAATGGCTCAATATGGTTACTATACGATAGATGAAATTGTAGAAAAATCTAAACCAGATGTATATCTTGGGATTGAAGATATTTGGGCCTTTGCCGAATATCACAAAAAACCTTGGTGGAATAAAATTAACAAAGTTCTTTGGACGACTTTAGATAGCCTCCCGATATTGGATCAAGCAAAACAAATGGAGCCTCACTGTGATAAGATGTTAGTGTGGGCATCATTTGCAGAGGAAGAAATGAAGAAGCTTGGACACAAAAATGTAGAGACAATTCATGGTGCTGTCGATTACTCTCATTTCAAACCAATGGATTATAGATCTGCTGTAAGAAAGAGATTTGGTTTAGACTCAAGTTATGTAATAGGATTTGTTTTCAAGAACCAATTGAGGAAATCAGTACCGAATCTTTTAGAAGGATTTAAGATTTTCAAAGAAGAAAACCCGAATGTTAATGCAAAATTACTATTGCATACAGATTGGGGGGAAACATCTCATGGCTGGGACATACCAAGGTATCTTAAAGAAATGGATATTGATCAGGATGATGTATTGTCCACTTACCTTTGCCATGCTTGTGATTATTACCACATTGCACCTTATCAAGGAGAAGACAAGGACTGTCCACGTTGTAAAAAAGAAAAATCGTTTAAAACTAAAAATAGCGCAAAGGGGATTAATGAAAAACAGTTGAACGAACTCTATAATTGTATGGACGTTTATTGTCATCCATTTACAAGCGGAGGGCAAGAGTTACCGATTCAAGAGGCTAAAGCAGCGGGTCTAGTGACTTTAGTCACGGAATATTCCTGTGGAACAGATTCGTGCTATGAACATCAAGGAGGAATCCCTCTTAAATGGAATTCATATAGAGAACCCAGCACCCAGTTTATTAAAGCATCGACTTGTCCGAAGGATATAGCTGCAAAGTTAAAAATGGCGCGAGGGATGACAGAAGTTGATACTATGGTTCTAGCGGAGAAGGGGATAGAATACGTAAAGAAGGAGTTTTCAGTACAATCTACAGTAGAAAAACTGAAGAAAGTCCTATTAAACCTAAAAAAACCCGAAGTTAAAGAAGAAGAGGCTAAAGACTCCCCCAAGACTTTAGGGATTGAAGATGTATTAGGCGATGAAGGCATTTCTAATAGAATCGCCGTTGTTCTTCCTGAATCAGCTGGAGATATTCTCATCCTAAATTCTTTAATGAAAAATCTTAAAGATTTATATCCAGAAAAAAATATATACGTATTTACTAAACCCCAGTTTTATCAAATGATTGAGGATAATCCAAGCGTTCATAAAATCCTTCCATATCAAGATAGTCTTCAAAACCTATTAATGCTAGAAGGGAAGGGAGACCATCAGGGGTATTTTGACATGGCTTTTTTACCTAATATCGGGACGCAAAAACATTTAAACTATCTTCATAACGGTAAAGATAAAACACAATTTGAGTTACGATGAGCCATCTAGCAGAGGAATACGCCAAATCATGCGGAGTAAAGATTGGTAAACCAGTATTGAATCCTCATTATTTCCCAGTTTTATACGATAAGTATATTACAATTCATAATGACAAGAAAGTTCAGGCGAAAGAATATGACATGTGGGTTGATGTTGTTGAACTTCTTAAAACGCATTTGGGAGATATTAAAATCATCCAAGTCGGAGCTAAAGGAGAAAAAACAATTGACGGCGTAGATGCTCATATGCCCACAGAAACTCTGAAGCAATCTGCATATATTATAAAAAACTCTCTGGGACATGTCGGGATTGATAGCGTCCCTGTTCACATAGCTTCTGCATTAGATAAGCCCGTTGTAGGTATCTATGCTCACACATATGCAGACACATGTTCTCCGCTTTGGAATGATAAAACAAAAGCGATAACAATTGAATCAGATAGGGGTGGAAAAAAACCCTCATTTTCTTTAGAGGAAAATCCAAAAACAATTAATTTCATAAAACCAGAGGAGATCGCTCAAGCTGTTCTTGATGTTTTAGAGATCGATGAAAAAGTTGTTCATGAAACTATTTTCATTGGGGGTAATTATAAGTCAGATTTTTACGAGGTTGTACCGATAAAGCGCACAAATATTGTGTCTGATCATATCGATGTAAGGATGGACTACGCTCATAACGAAGAAGTCCTGTATCATATTCTACAAAGAAATAAAGTTGAAGTTACTACTTCAAAACCCATTAGCGAGAGCCTGATTAAATCCAAGAGAATAAAAAAGTTAATATATAAAGCGGATTTGTTTGATCTTGATTTCTGTAAACTTGTAAAAGATCAGGGTATACCCACTATCACAATATGCACCTCTTCAGATAACCTCACTGAAGAAAGATCAAAAAACTTTGATCAGCTAATTAATTATCTAGATACTGAGGCTATTATTGAGAATAATAAAAAAAGGATTGATATCGACGATTTTAATACAATTAAAATTAAAAGTAATAAAAAAATTGTTTGTGGAGACGAGATTTATCCTAGCTATTTTGATTTAAATGAACGAAAAAATTTAGATCATTTTTATCTTGACTTAGAATTTTTTAGAGTTTACCGTGAGCCACATGAGCAAGAATAGTGTTTACGGTCCAGATATTTACAAAAGAAACGAGCACGGCCTTTTAGAGAATGCTTCGTATTGTTTTAATGAAGACGGATCTGTTGATTGGAGATCCATGATCAAAGACGATTTCCTTTATCCTAATAAAGGTTGGTTTGAAGCAAGAAAGAAGCCTGTCCCAAGCTCTACTGATGGATTGAAAGATAATCAACTCCTAATCATGCTTGGAGGCATTAAAGAACTAGCCAAGCTAAGAGGTTTTGAATCAGTGTCATTTGAAACAGAGAACATTTCCGATGGATATGTCAAAGCAACTTGTAGAATTATTTGGGGAAAGAATTACGAAAGCTCTGGAATCAACACAATTTACGAAGATGTCGCCAATGCCTCATTAGATAATACGGATGATTTTTGCGCTAAATTCCTAGAGACTATTGCTTGTAATAGGGCTTTTGTTCGTTGTGTCCGTAATTTCTTAAATATCCATATCGTAGGGGCAGACGAGATTGATAAGTCAAAAGGAGCGAATAATTCTAATAGTGTGGAATATGATGCCTCTAGTGACTCAGTAATGCTCCCATTAACCCCCTCAGGATCGCTCCAGAAGGCTTTGAACGAGAATCATGGAGTAAAGTCCTTTGAGGAGTTTAAAACGTTTCTAAGGTCATTGTGGAAGAAGGAGTCTTACCGAAATGAAGAGGCCGCGAATTGGATGTCTTATGAGGACATCCCAGCCAAAGAATGCAGGAAATTGATGGCAATCTGCAAAAAATCATAGACCTAGAGTGTTCCTCTGTCTCGCATTAAAGGAGCTTGGAAGCATTGATTTCGGAGTCAGCGCCTCCATTCCTTCTGTAATCTGGAAACCTTGATCTGGTGGAATTAGCTTTATCGTAGACTCACTCACTGTAGTTGTAATACCATCTGGACCGATAGAGATAGAAACAGAATTCATTGTTGGAGAAAACTCTGGGATCTGAAGGCCATAGAAAGTCCTACTAGAAGATTCAGGCTTATCAAAGCGATTACGGTATTTACCTCTAATTTTTTGGAGAACCTTCATTTCTGCAGTTGAACCAGAAGCAGATGATAGACTGAGCTTGTTTAACATATTATGAGGTGGGCTTTCAATTGAATTATATTTCAAATCATAACGATCAAAAAGTTCAGCGATCTTCTGATCGTCTTCTGAAGCTTCTGCCAATTCATCGTCTTCAGCTTCTTCTCCATCTTCGCTTGTTTTATTGACCCGTGTCTTACTTCGTTTATAGGTTAATCGTAAAGTCGTTTTTTTCTTTATGGCTCTATAATAATTGTCAATTGATTGATTCATCAAATGTTTCATTCCCTCAACAAGAGTTTTATCGATAAGGTTGTTGGGGAAAGTTGGTCCACCTACAAGTAATCCTTCTGTGTGATTAGGATCTTCATAAATTTCATAATATTCCTGCAAAGGAGAAAAATCTACCTTCGCATCTTTTTGAACTATTTTCTGATTGTTCGTGGATTTAACTCTTTCTAACTTAGGTATAGACCTAATAGCTATGAAATGATGCTCATGAGTGCTTTTTGCTGGGACTCCTCCAATACGATTTTCTGCTTGAGTCAAATTAGCTAGACCTTTGACTGTCACATCTTGGTCTATGCCCAAAGAGTCAAAAAAGTCTGTTATGGGGGATAATTCCGAAATTTCGTTTATTTTATCAGAGGCTTTTAAAGGACCAACAACATTGACATTGTTACTATTTGAGAACTCCATTCTCTCTACCTTATATTCTGAATAGCCATTTGAAATGTAAATACCTCCAGCTATTTGATAAAATAATTTCAGAAAGCTATATAATTGACTTCCATGGGGTCTAGGCATTTTTTTAAGATCGGTTCCTTCAAAGTGTTGGAATCTCACATACTTAAATTTGTTTGTGATCCTATTCATATTAAGAAGAGATGTTTTCTTCGCTTCTTTTTTCGCTTCTGCATCGTTAATAGCGAATACTGCTCTGTATTTTTCATCAGCATCTCCCCCATGCTCTTCTAGGAAAGGAATTAGTGGTAGAGCAGTTCCTTCTGGATTTAAAACAGGTTCATAATCATATAGTTTACTTAAATCAAACGGATGATCATTTAATTTTTCTTTACCAAAAACTTCATTTTTCAAAGCTTTATTTTTAGCTATTGCAGTTGCGAAATAGGTAAATTTATCAAAAACATCAACACTTTCCTCCTGATCAAACAAACTGAAAAAAGCAGCCAAAACAGTTCTAGATGCTTTTTTATGTATCCCTAGAGTCTCAAATCGACATCTTTTAAAGAAAATCGGTCTAGGTCTATCGTCATCTTTAGGATTGTTTGAATCTTTTTCTGTAGATCCATTATAAACGTTAACTATTTTATTAGAAACGATACTCTCAGTGAAAGATGCACTTACAATATCGGAATTGGTTGTATCTGTATAATTATCAATTGGTATTTGACTAGCTATTTCACTGTTAATTAAGTTAATACTTCCATTTCTAGGGTCTACATACCAATAATAACCCAAATAACTTGCTATACTACTAACAACACTACTTAGAGTGCCACTGGTCTCAAATAAAGTATTATTGCTTGAGGGTAATCCATTTATAGATATGCCAACACTATTTAAAGCTGATCTAAAATCAGAAAGGGTATAACCAAATTTCAAATCGTATTGAGATAAATCTGGAGCAGCCTTATAAGTGCCATTTACAAACTCAGTGTTTAAACTAAGATCTTCTTTTAATTTCTTATTGTGATAGACAAGGCTAATCTTAACTCCTTGAAAGTTGGCTGCAGACTCTACATTATAAACTTTTCCCATGTAGATAACAGACCCTTCAACTCTTGGTCCCTGAGATCTAAAAGATGTTAGGGGAGTATTTGCAACCTCTGTAAAATATGGAACTGGACCTTCAAAATCACTACCTCCATTTGGACCAGAATTGATACCCCGAACTAAAACCACATAAGATTCTAAAAGTAAGGACGTTCTATCCACATACCTTCTGGTGATCGCTTTTTTTGTAGGGCCAGCCGAAGTAGTTTTCTGAGTGCAGATAAAATTACCAAGCATCTCAGTAATTTTAGGATTAGAAAAGTTATTGATCTCACCTAGCCCACCGACGACAATGCCCAAATCTTCCCCAGTCTCTACAGATTTGGGGTTCAAGAAAGAAGTTACAGACGCTGTGTGACCTCCTCCAGCGTTTGTAAAATTCAAATCTACTTTTGTTATGCCTTCTCTCATAAAATAATATCTTCTACTAATGTTTTTACAGTGAACTCATTCCCCTCGATAGATCCACTAATCAAAGCATTAACTCCTGACTTTATTATACTTACACCTGTATAAAGCTCTAGATAGTTAGATTGAAGCTCTGAGACTCCATTAATATAATAATTTGTTCTTTTCTCTATAAATCCAGAACCAAAAACATCAGGATTTACCCCTGTTACAGAGTCTGACCTAAATCTCTTCTTGTAAGCAGAGTATTTAAATTTATTTTTATTATTTGTTGTGACTACACCTCCGACATTTTGGGCTTCTGATCCAGCTCCTCCAAAAAGAGGTATGAAATTAGACTCTGTCCCAACAGAAACTCCAACGCCAACACCAGAATAAACCTTTTGACCATTTAAAAAATAATCACAATCTGAGAAACTAACCGACCCCACAGAATTTACGATGGAAGCTTTTAAAGTTTCCCCTAAATCACCTGTCGCAGCAATTATCCCAGAGCCAGAAACTAGATTATAAGAAATATCATCCGAAGCATTTGCTGGAGTGGTCTGATCAAAAAATATCCTACTCTTATCAATCGGATCACTCTCCTCATCTTTAATAAAGAAATCTCCAGTATTTATTTGGTAAGATATTTCATTAATCGCTAACCCAGTTATCGGAATCTCCTGAGTTAAAGTTTGCCCATTTAAAGATAATTGAAATCTCCGATCCTCAAGAGATACTCTTCGGTCATAATAAACGATGTCTTGAGACCCCGCTACATCTTTATTTAATAAAAGAAAATTATCTGTATGCAAATCCAAGGAAGAGCATCCAGAAATCGTAGCGTCACCAGTAAATATAACAGAGTCGTAAATCATATCCTATCTCCTAAATAATAAATGTAATCTTTCTTCAAGTATTCTCCACTTACGTCCATTCTAATTCCTGAATCATTAGACTTGGGGGTATCTATTACAGTCTCATACATAGGCTCTTGAATAACTCCACTTATTTTATCCAAAAACCCTGTTTGTATTCTAGACCCAAATAACTGAACAGAAACAGTAGCGGCTCCAGATATACCCCTTTGTTCTATATACTCTGCTACTGCTCCCTCGACATCTTGTAATCCCAAGGTATCAAATGCAGAAGTGTCTCCAGTCGGCAAGTATTGATAACCAGAATCTGGATGTAGAAACCCGACCTCTTCTTTTACAAACCCAGTTACTTGGTTTACATCAAAAGATCTATAAATAAAATATCTATCACCCTCTCCCGTGTTAGTATTTGAATCAAAAGAGAAGTTTCCTGTAAGCATCCCTCTTCCCGTAGACAGGTTAAGACTTCCAGTATTCTCATAGTCGTACCCAGTTATACCCGTTTCATAAACTGTGGTTTGATGATATCCTGTAATTCTAGTCTCCGTTGTAGCTGATTCAGAAGAGGTGAAGTAATTTCCTATCATTCCACTACCCAGACCAAATATAGTATTAGGAGAAATATAACCCGACAGTAAAGCGAAGGAATTTAGGCTTACATTAGAAGTCTTAAATTCTCCGTTTGTCCCTCTAAAATATTGATTAGAACCCCCGATGTAAAAATCTTCATTATTAGCGATAAAAGATGTGTCAACATTGAAATCATCCTTATCAATTTGTTGATTGAAGAAATCATATTTGCACATGGTGACTTGATTAAATCCAAGGGAAAAACTAATTATGTTTCTTTTAGATAATTCTAAATCACTAGAAGTATATATGAAATCCCCGTCTTTGCCAAACCCTTGGTAAAAAAGCTTCCCCCTATCTGTTATGCCGAAATTAAATCCTTTTGCTCCTGTTATAACTTGATCATTGATAGTTGTTGAACTCTTCTCAAGAGAACCAAATAATACGCAATCATTCACTTCTCCATTAAATTCAAAGTCCATGATAACAGAGCAGTTAGAATAAGGCAGTGTCTCAGTACCTGTAATTTGCAAGTTTGATTCAGACAAGTCGGCTTTATCATTAATTAAAAATGTTCCTGTAGTTAGCTGTTTAGCCCCTGCATTTGTGGTAGAACCTAACCCAACTACAATTCCGCTATATATTCCTGTATCATTTGCTGGCTCGCAATTTTCTATAACAGAATATTTGGTTCCTGCTCTATTATCAATTCCAATATGCCTACCACTAAGCCCAGAAAAATCATAAAAGACAAGTAAGTCATTATTATTTCCTAATGATTCTGTTAAAGAGTAATTTAAACCTTTTTCGCTCATATTAATAGTATCTACTTACATTATAAGAAATAGAATTGTCATTTAAACTACTTGACTCAGAAAATATATATACTCCTGTCATATATCCACTCACAACATCCTTTAGTTCTTGCAACTGTCCTGTGGAGGCTTCACAAACAGCAGACGCAGAAAACTCTCCTGCACTACGGTTATTTATTTTTTGTTTTGCAAACCCCCCTAAACTTGGAACTATTCCACTTCGCTCCAATGGTTGTTTATCAGTTAAAGTAACTTTTAAACCCGTCAGGGTTCCATTAGAAAGATCTGGCCTATTATCAAATTCTAATGAGTAATTAATTATACTATCAGATGGATTTTTAGAAATGGACCTACTAAGCGGCTCAGGGTTAATATAGTCTCCACTTATATAGTATCCAGTTGCATACCCTGTAAAGTCTTGCAAAGCCTCAATAGCTAAATTTAAAAACCCAGACCCAGTAGCTATCCCACTATATTGCTCATCTATTTCAATAAACCTTTGCCCAGTAGCTGGGTCTCCAGTAGGGATAACTTCAAAAGGAGAATTATATTTAAATTCTCCCTGAATTGAAACTTTAACTTTTGAATCATCTTTGCTAGCATTCACAGAAGAATTTCTCTTATGTGAAACATTTCCGACTTGGTCTGTATTTTCAGGGTCAGAGAATACATAGGAAAAGTTAATAACATTAGTTCCTGTATCTATATCATAAGATACTGTTTTCGGACCTCTATCCATAAAGGTATAGATTCCGCTTTCATAATCAGATAGGGAAGATGCGATGGCGTTAACTGCAATTTCTTGAGCTTGAGATGCTGTAAATAGTCCTGTAGTCACAAGACCCTCCGAGTTTCTAATGGAGTCAAAGTCCCCTTGAATACTAGCGTTAACGTTCACGCTTAAACCAGCTTCTTTCTCGTAAGATATAGAACAGTTTGATGAAAAAACTCCAGATAAGCCAGTCTTCATATACTCGCTTGAGTTATAACGATAAGTTTCTTGCAGCCCGTAGATATTCTGGCTCTTGTCTATATTCTCTGTCCTAGACATCAAATAGCCTGTCGCTCCAGTCAAAAATAGACTTAAATCACGATAACCTGTTGTTCTACCAGTGACGAAGTGTCTAGCATTTACCAATGGAGAGGTCGCATCAACTTTTAACCCTTGTGCCGAAACATTGTGGCTAGCCTCTACCACACGACCATCTTGTTCATTAAAAGACCAAGTATCGGTAGGATTATTTATTCCAAAAAATTCAGAAAAGTCTTCCGATTTATAACAGCTAAAAGATACAGAATAAGGCAAGACAGTACTCAAATCAGAATCGGAAAAAGAAATTGTCTCAGGCTTTGCTTGTGTAAAAGTCTTATTACCTGCGTCATGAGAAACAGTAAGAGTTTCAAATGTTGACATTAAACCACTAACCATTTGCATCTTCTGCAAGTGTAAACCACTTAAATTTTCTCCAGTTAAGTTGCCTACGAGTTCAACCGTATTTCTAAAGTGGTCAGCCTTGCCTCCAAGGTAAACAGGCTCAACCCCTTGTCCAACGAAAGGGAAAGGAGTTGGGAAAGTATAAGTTCCATATGTAATTTGTTCAGACATTACTCTTCAATAAATAAATAAGTTAAGTTTCTAGTAGCTTTCCCGTCCCCTAGGTTTAGACTTGTTGTATCCGAGGTAATATGAATAACATCCTCATCAACCAATTCATTTAATTCCGCAGTTTTTGATTGCAAAATTTCTTTGGCTTTGAGTATTCCTGCACTTTGACTAACTGTAGCTTCAGCTGACACGCTCGCTTGTCCGACAGTTTTTAGATTACTCTGTACAATCTGATCTGTTAAATCTTCTAAATTTAAAAATTTCTCCAATCTATTAATTTGATTTGTTTTATTTAAAGTCTTTTTAAATTTAAGTAATCCATCGTCAGATGATTGATATGCATCATCACTAGTGAATACTACACTCTCAGTAATCTTTCCCTCGGTTTTTAAGAAGTTTGTTGACCTACTCTTTTCAAAAAATTGAAATGTAGGATGAAATAATCTACGAATTTTTAATGAATATAGAGGCTGCTCGTTTCCCCAAGAAGCCCTAGTATTTTTAAATTTATCTATATTGTTCTTTCCATCCGATACGTATTCTATAGATAATGAATAACTTATAAATCTTCCATCTTTACTCTCAGTTCCAGAATATGATATCACATTCTCTTGAGATTTTTTGGGATCTGTTGAAAAAGAAAGGGAGATAGTTGCTTTATTTCCGTCTGTAGAGACTGCTTTAGATATAGAGTGTGGGTTGCCAAATTCAACTTGTTCTTCAGCCTTCTTCGCGTCAATAATATTTGCTATAGCTGCATTGATAACATTTTCAGAATCTAATCTAAGAGAAGTAAGATCTATATTTATAGTTTTGTTTAAGTAACCTCTTTCATCAATACTCAAGTTTTGAGTCTCTTTTTTACTGACCTTATTTGCATCATCAACTATTGAAGAATTCACATTCTCCTCTAAAGAAACGCTTAGCCCAATAAGATCATAAGTCTCACTTATCAAGCCCCGAAAATTATTGCTAATTTTAGCGTTTTCAGATATTCCATCTTCTTGATAACCAAAGTCAGGTCTATTCCCGAAATAATAATTAGTTAAAAAGGTCTTGGCATTATTGAGAAATTGATCTCCCGCATCTTGAATATATGTTAAGGATATCTTTCTACTTGAGCTGTAATCAGAGCCATTTCTAGAGAAATCATAAGACTCAGAAAAACTAGATATTGCATGAGGGTTTGGAATGTATTTTGCAAACTCAGAAGAAGAATAATCATCTAATCTTCTATACTCTTCTATTGTAACAGATACAACTTCAGATCCTACTAGAGTCCCAGCATCAAAACTATATGAAGTTATTTGACCATTTATATAATCATCAGCTCCGATTCTTGCTGTAATGTTTGGCCTGTTGTAGGCGCTTTCAATAGCGTCCCTGCCTTTAACTAAAGTAGTGTCTTCTTGTTCAATATTAATATCAGAAACGTCAATCTGATAAGATCCAACAACCTTATAGCCAAATAGCTCCTCAGTGTTCAGATAAGAATATTCTATCTGAACCGAAGAAGTTAAAACATTTGTTACTATTAAGCTAGCCATTTTAAATTTTATTATCTTTACTCAAGATCTGTTTCTGTAGTAAGCTTCCCAACTTTCAACTTTAAGGAGGCTAACTCTTTAGTTAATGTAGTTATTAAGGCTTTCTGAGTTGATACAAATTCAGCGTTTGTCTCAATTAAACCACTTGTGTCAACAACTGTTTGAGTTATCTTGGCTGAAAATTTATTTAAATTAGCTACATTTGCAGCTGCATTGTTCATTTCATCCAACAAGCTATTTATATTCTTAGCTAACCCAGCAGTATCTGCGTCCGTTTCTAATCTTTTGTAATTTTCTTTTGTTATCTCAAGTTGTCTTCTTAAATCTTCTTGAGTTTTAGTCAATTCATCTATCGCTTTTTTCTCTGACATCCCTTCTCCAGCAAGGAGATCGTCAACAACACTCTCCCCTTTGTAACCTCCTTTTCTAGCTGCTCTTTCTAGCGCCTCTCTAGACTCTTTATCCCCGAAATAAACTCTAGCTCTGGATTTAGCTCCCATAGCCCCCTCTCCAGAAAATATTTTAGAAAGTTCAGGCGCTAGTTTCTTAATTAGTTCAGAGAAGTTTTGAGTCAACCCTGCATTCTCTCCACCCTGCTGAACAGCGGCTTGCATTTGAGCTAATTTACGGACCTCTTCTCTTGTCATTTCAAAAGTCCCTCCTCTTCTTTCTACAGCAGACTTCCTAGCTTGGATATCTTTTGTAAAAGCTCTTAGATTGGTCATAGAGTCCATTAAGAAATTCAATGATCCCCCCCCTTTATTTCCCGCTACGGCTTTTTGAATAAAGTTTTCTGAAGCTTGAACTTCTTTTTCTTTTAGTTTTGATTTTTGCTTCTCTATATCTAATATACCTTTTTCAAGAGCTACCATTTTATTCTTAAATGAAATAGCCGACTTATTCACAATTGAATCAAAGTTTTCTCCAGCTGAAGTTACAGCATCCTGAAGCCCCTTTAAATCTTCTTCCGAAATTCCAGATCCAAACTTATTGGCTTCATCAAATTGTTTTTGAGCTATTGCTTTTTCATTTCTGGCTGCATTAATATCCCTAAACATTAAGTTTTGTTCAGAGGCTAATCCTACAGCGCCAGCGAAGGGACCAGAGACAGATTCAGATAACTGGGTTCTTAGTGTACCCTGAGTTTGCTCTGATTTAATTCTATCACCCACAAGAGCGCCCATAGCTAGAGCTTCTCTAGCCTTAGCTAACTTAAAACTTGCGACTCCTATAGCATCATTTGCCTTAATTATGTTTTCTTGATTTTTTAGTTCTGCCTTTTCGGTTAAGAATCTAGTACCCGCTAGCCTCATCGCAGCTTGATTTAAATTATGTTGAACTATTTCTCTCTCTTTATCCGAAATCTCTTCTCCCCTTTTGCCCCGCTCAAGGATTTCTGTTTTGGCTGCTAAAGCTGCTGAATAAGCGTTTTCAAGACCTACAGAGGCTGCAAAACCATCTGACTGTTTAACAAATTCTAAATTCTTTTTTACTTCTTCATTAAATGTAGATACGTCAAAATCTAAAACTCCAGATTCTCTAGCCTCTCTAGAGGAAGCCTGTTTCCTAAGCTTTACTTCTTGGTCTGCTCCTTCAGAGTCTCCTAATTTGCCGCCTAAGTATCCTCCTATTGCTCCCCCTATAATAGTCCCAACAACAGGTACTACAGAACCAATCAGTCCACCTATCAAAGCTCCACCCGTAGAGCCAGCGGCACTTTTATATCTCTCGTCTTTTTGAGACTGTTCTAAATCTTTATCAAAGAAAGCTGAACCAGCTTGAAATGCTCCCACCCCAATTGCTCCGACAGTTCCGAGTCTTTTAGCCGCCACACCCGCTTGAGAACCCTTCATTGCAGCTTGTGGGCCAAGTCCCATTTTTCTAAACTTGCCATAATCTCTCATTTGAGACATCTGACCCTTTCCTCCTCTTCCTAGATTGCCCAGAAAACCTGTTGAAGCAGCACCTCCTAAACCAGCTCCTCCTCCCAAAAGGAATTTCCCAGCTGCACCAGCCCCCCCTCCAGTAACGAGATTTAGGGTACTTAAAGTTATTAGTGCGTTAGCTGCTATTGAAGCACCCTCTGCTAGACTCTGCATTGCTGATTTTGCTCCTACTCTAGCCTTGCCTTCTTCTTTAATAGCTTTGATGCCAGATTTTATGTCTGCATAACTTTTTTTACTTTGTTTTAAAGATTCTATTTCCTCTGAAGTACTAGCATCTACAGCGTTTTTATTTTGTTCGTAACTTGATGTTACGCCTCCCAAGATACCTTGTAGTGAGAAAAGACCAATCATTAATGCACCAGTCGGACCAGTTTCGCCGCCTCCACCAGTATCCCCTTTAGCCCCTTTAGCCCCTTTAGTCCCTTTAGCAAACTTAGGCATATAGCCTCCAGCAAAACTTTTCTTAGAAAACTTGGGCCTCTTAACCGTAGTATATCTCCCTTGGTTAGCTAATTTTTTAGCAAAACTAGAATAACTATTCTTTCCAGCATTCTCCTTATAATCATACAGGTTTGTCGCTTGGTTTTTAACTCCAAACATGGTGTTAACATCTTTGCGTTTCTCTCCACTAACCCCCTTAATATCAAAATCTCCCCCATCGACCTTTCGGGCTGGACTAATTCCTAATCCAACATTAACAGCAGCTTCAAATGCCGCGCCAACAACTCCTCTGAGTGCTCCTTTACCACCACCCTGTCTTTGTAGCATTTTGCTAATTTGAGATGGTTTAGGCTTACCTAGAATAGGATTTAACGATCCAGCATAGTTTGCTGCACTTGTAGTAACCCCTCTTGTTATATTCTTCCTCAGTCTTTCGTCTTGAGGGTTGGCTGCTCCATCAACAGTTTCTGGAACCTTGGGTCCATAAACACCCAATCCCGCCCCGTATTCAAACCCCATGTTCTTACCCTTGAATTTAAATCTACCTCTAGTCCCCTTATTTATTCTAGAGGTTTTACCTATATTCGGAACAAGCATAGCTGATCCAGTAGGATTAACTTGAATTACATCCTCCATTTTTTGAGTAGGCGCAACCTTCGGGGCTGCTCCGAATCTACTACTGGCAGCAGCTCCACTATATCCAGCATCTATAGCTTGTTGCCTAGTTGTTATATCTGTCCTATTCTTGAGGGGAGATAAAAACCCTCTGTTATATTTGGGTAGATTTCCTCCAGCATACATGGGGATAACAGCAGAATTTCCTCCTGCAAAATTAGGTATCTCTACCTCATTGTCATTCATGACAAATCTACGGCCACCAATAGTCCCCTTACCGAAATGAGCTTGCACATTATTAGGAGCGCCAAGCATTCTAGCGGTAGCCTCTTCCTCCATAAATCCAGAAGCATAACGCTTGCCCCGCCGACCCTTAAAAGTCCCAGAAGTAGCACTAAACCCAGTAACACCTTTCGCGGCAGCAGAGGTCGCAATTTGCCTCACCAACTGGGCTTGTCGCTCCAAAAGTTTGTTTTCGCTCCTTATAGCATTTAAAACTAATTGTTCTTTTTGGGCTTGAGTTATTGTCGAGCTTGTAATTGCATTTCTAAGGCTTTCATCCTTTTGCAGCAAACCGACGATCCCCCCTTCAATATTTTTAATCCTCTCTGTCTGGGTTCCAATCGCGAACAAGGATTTTAATCCGTCTCCAGCGAACCTAGCGACTAATTTGAAAATCTTAATAAAAGCAGCTGTAAAGATGACTACAGCGGGGCCACTCAGGAAACTACCTATGGCTTTAAACAATCCTTTAATAAACGTATTGCCCTTATCTGGATCAAGAGCCTTATCCAAAAACTCTGTAAACTTATTGGCTAAACCAATTAGGTTTTGTAGAAGAGGCCCAAAAGTAATTGTCCCTATCTTTTCAGAAAGACTGGTTAAACCCTGAACAAGTACATTTATTTGAGATGATATTGATTTGCTTAACTCTGCGTTCTTTTGAAAAGCTTCATTTGTGGCTTGAGAGGCTGTTCTCGCTGCACTGGCAAATATAGAAGTATCAGAACCCAAGTCTTTTAAAGCAGCACTAACAACGTTAATTTGGAATACGCCACCTGCGAGTTCTTTGATTTGAGAAGCCACAGTTGGATCGGAGACATTCTGCAAGGCTACAGATAAAGCGTTGAGTTTTTGAATTCCTGTTTGAGTCGCATCAATTTCAACCCCCAACTCTTTAAGTTTGTCAATTGTACTTCCCCTAGATATTCTAGTGAAAATAGATTTAAATGCGTTACCAATAACCGCTCCTCCCCTAGCTGTCTTTTGTTCTACAGCTGTCACAAGCCCCAAGAGCTGATCAAAACTAACTCCAGCATCCTCCGCTGTAGATCCAGCACGACTAAATGCCTCTGCCAAATCCTGAGCAGATACAGCGAAAGCTGTGTCAACAGCAACCAATTTATTAACGATTTGATTTGCGTTTAATCCAGCAGATGCAAACCCGTTAATCGCAGCAGTGAGGGCTTTAACAGATTTCTCTGCATCTAATCCAGAGATTCTCGTTAGGACTAAAGACGCTTTTAGTCTTTTAGCGGTCTCTTCTGCGCTTAGACCTTGCCTAGCTAATTCAGCAGCACCATCTGCAACGGTCGCAAATGATTGGCCAGTTTCTTTTGCAACCTTAAATATTGAATTCCTAAATTTATTGAATGTCGCGTCAGTAGCTTGAAAAATAGAGTTTATTTCAATTAATCGTTTTTCTACTTCAATAGTTGAAGAAACTAATTTTTTAAAAGATTGAGTTACTCCGTTTAGAACGGCGGTAGTAGCTCCAAATGCAAAGACACGAGCCGTGGAAGCATCCAGAGATTTCTGGAACTCCGAGGCTTGTCCCGTGATTCTCCCTAAAGCCTGTTGAACCTGCTTCGTAGAAGAATTCAGGCTCTGCGGGTTTAGAGAGACATTTAGGGATGCATTTAGACTGGTAGCCATATAGTGTAATTTACACCTATCAGCTTAAAAAGTCCTCTGCTTTAAGTTCTCCCCCTCTTACTTGAGATTTACGTCTTAGATCATCTAGACCATGAGAAACCTTTGTGTCCTTCTCTTCTTTCTCCTCGTAATTCATCATTCTTACTGGGTCTCCATAAATTTCCTCGGGTATTCTTGTGTTTTTAATCTTATTTAATAACCCATTGGAGACTACGATTAGATATTTTTGAAAGTTTGTTATATCCTCAAATGTCTTACCCAAGAGCGTTAAAGGATTCCCATCTTGAGCAGAGAATAAATCAAAAAACCCACCAAAATAAGAGGCTTTTAATATTGATTCTCGATTATTGAGTTCCCCATACCTAGAGAACATAGCTGTAGTAAAAACAAGCTCTTGCTCTTGAGTCGGAGATTCTGTAAAATCTAAATCCATAAAAATAGACTGTTTAAACATCCTCTTAACTCTTTTTACTTCAGATAAGTGCTCCGCACTATAAGAAGTTATATTGGCTCTTTTAACCCTGATTTCTTTGAGTTCGTCTTCTTGACTATCTATCTGCCTCTTGAATATTTCCTTTTGCTTGGGATCTTCAATCTTACCGAAAGCTGTAAGTGATTTTTTTATAGTCCACTCTAAGGACTTTATTTTATCCTCTTTCTGCACTGACCAAGACTTTCTTTTAATAGCGGTCTCAACTAGATCTTTCTCGGTCTTAATACCTGATTTTATAGATCGACTAATATCAAGCTCTTGTAGGTTATCTAATTCAAGAAGTTCAAGCACAGTAAAGTGCTTGAAATAGCATTGACTATCAGAACTTGTTAAAACACTGTATCCACGAACTATGTCTAATAAGTCAATAGAGTATTTATTCTCCTTGTTGTTCATCTAAAGCTTCTGCTTCAGGTTCAAACAGGTCTTTTAGAGCTTCATCAATTGATTTCTGATCATTGCCCATTTTATTATACCAAATACTAGCAACCCTAATAAGCTTCTCAAAACACTCGTCGTAAATCTTTTTGGCTCTTAAGAATGTAGCGTCTTCAATGTCTTCGTCTTCAGCTTCTTGTAGTCTAATCAAGAACATCCGTTTTTGCTCAAATTCGTCTCCTTCAAAAATATCAAACAAATCTTTCTTGTCATTGATACTATCTTCAAAATAAGAGAAGTTTAACACCAGCCACTCAATAACTTTTATCTCAGCTTTTGAGTCTGCAGTTTGACTGAATTGAGACCTTAGAGAAGTTTCATATTCATGTAGTTGAACTCTAGTATGCGTGAACAGTTTTTTAGCTTCTTCTAACTGCTCTTTTTGCTCTTCAGACAAATCTTTTGCACCAGCAAAAAACTCAATTGTTCTTGAGGATTCCATATTATCAATGATAATCTGGTTCATGGCTTCTTGGGACGTTTTAGAAGTAAGCCCGCCCATGTCTCCAAGTTTCTTAGACAGCATAGCTTTAGTTAAAAATCCAGCGTTAATATATTCGTTGTATTTCTGCCCGTAGAAGAACTCGGCGTCTTCAAGGTCTAGAATAGATGGCTTCCGAAAAACAATTCTATTCTTAATGGTGTTTTTTACTTTTTTAGTAGTTTCAACTGGACCATTTTTAGTTTTTTTGACATGAGGAACCTCTTTCTCAATGGTTCTCTTTACATCAAACGAGTATAGCTCTTTCATGTATATTATTATATAAATATACAGAAAAAAATCAACTTATACAACCTGTGGCCTCTAAAGAAAGTACCGAGTCCCCATGTTTAGTGAACATAACTAGATTTGACCTTCCATTCAAAACGCTATCTCCCGTCACATCTAATCCATTAGCTATTAAAATATCATCTTTATAATAAGAAAACGTGGAGTTTAGAAAATCATGATGTATTTCAAGGTCAAAGGGGACTCCGCTTCTATAACCCCCAAAGAAATTACCACTTTGGTCAAATATATAACCTTCCGCTCCAGAAAACGTCATTAAGTTAGCTGTTTTAAAACCTCCGTCTATACCTGTCTCCATAATGGAAAACTCAAAACCACTGATAGGAGAATCAATCGTTACATCTACATTGTAGATACAATTTTTATAATTTGGTAGGTTTCCGCTAGTAATCATTTTATTATTGGGAAATAGTAAGAGAAACTTACAGAAGTATTATCGTCTAGAGAAGTCGATTCCTCAACAGATTCTAAACAACAGCCACTTGTAGTAAAATCTAAAATAGATTCATTGTCTCTACCTTTTAAGTCGATAGTAATCACCCCGCTTTCGCAAACTAGACTGGAAATATTAATTCCAGTAACATCTGTCTTTAAAACATTAAAATTAAGACTCCCCTGAGCTGGCATCTGAGGATATCTGTATTGAGGGACTCTAGTACCCAACCTAGTTACAGGAGTCTTTTGAAGAGAAACTGATATAGAAAAATCTTGTATATTTAAGCCAGTAGTATCTATTCCTTCGTCGCCGTTAGAAGATGTGTAGATCTCGATATCTTCAGGTCTAAAGAACCCGTCAAATATATCGTTAGATTCACTTGTTAAAGCTCCAGCGTTAGTAAAAATAGCTCCATCTCCCTCGTAAGAAGAAGATCCCTTAACAATATCCCCCACAGATCCATTAATAGAATAAGATGTTAAAGCTGCTCCAGAAATAGTGGTCACACCAACAGAGTCCTTTGCTTTAAATTCAAAAAAACCAGTAGATAAAAAACCTGACTTCATATTTTGGTAGCTGTAAATAGGGTCAATCCCAGTAGCTCCAGTTGTTAAATTAACGTCATAGGTTAATGTGGTAGATTGGTTGGAGGTTAATATTCTGTCTACAGAGTGGGAAGCTCCTAATCTTTGGATATCAACAACACTCTTAGGAGATGAAATAGATAGCGAGGTTACAGAAGGAATCCGCTGATCATCTACAAAAAGCTGAACATCACTAGAATGAATCCTATCTGGCATATAGTAGTTTACACAAAAAAGCCCCGCATTCCTGCGAGGCTTTTTCTAGATATAATAGTTATATTAAGACCCAGCTCCGTCTTCCGAGGAATAAGGTGATATGGTATTGTTCTTTTTATACATGAATCCTTCTCCAAATTTTTGAGAAGCAGTAGTGCTATATACATCAGGTTGATTTGCATTAATTCCAGAGTAAAAGAATCCTTGATCAGTTTGGTTTACTCCTCCAACCTGAGTGGAGAATGTCAATTCAATTGATTCATTATCATCTAAGCCTTGAGAGAATCCCTGTGAATCCATCACAGCCTTCTGCATAGTGTATTGATGTTTAGTTTTCCCGTCACTTCCCTTTACGGTAAGAGAGATATTTGTCGTCTCATTTCCAGCGTTTCCAGTCAAGATCTTATCTATTTGACCTGATTGAATATTTTTGAGCAGCGCACTCACAGACATGGTGACGTTGATTGGGAAATCCAAGGGCTTAGCAACAGCCTTGGCTGATCCTAGGGCTTCAATAGGAGTCCTAGAAAGAGGGACTTCAATAGAAGCACTCTGAACATGCATATCTCCGAGATCAGTTCCTCCAAAAGAAAATTCTTCTGTGGAAAAAGCTAGAGTTACATCTTCTGGGCGTAGAACAAGAACATCCATATTACCTGTACTAGGAGTACCAAGCATAAATTGACCCGTATCTGCGCGGCCACCAGCTCTATTCAAAGATGGGTTATAAAGGCCAGAACTTGTTGTATCAAATGTAATGTTTTCTGCAGTTCCATCAATATCTACCCTTGGGATCTCTCCAACAGCAAAGTTAACAGAATAACTCTCAAAGTTACAGTTCCCGAGAGAAACAACATCATGACCAGCTCTTTCCGCTGTAGAGAATCTCCCAGTTGGGTTATCAATAAATGAACTAGTAGATGCAAAAGCATCTTCGCCCTCTTTAACAGTCAAAACAAAAAGGTTCTTCTCTCTTTTGGCTGGATCTTCAGCAATGATCCCAGAGATAAATTGATCTTGAAGAACGCCAGCGTTATTCTTACCGAGACCATTAAATCCTAAATTACCCTCGTTTTCTCCATTCCCAAGATAATACCCAAGGGAAAAAGAGGGGTTAAGATCACCTAAAGTGATCGTTCCAATTCGTGCTAGTTGACCAAATTCTCTAATGTCCTGTCGCCCTCCAGCGATATCAACGTCAAAAGATAAAGTGTCTACTCGATGTAGCTGTTGAGGCATAACGCCAGTGAGTGATGCTTGAGGCGCTGTAAGGCCACCAAGTGTACCAGTAGGGGATACATAAACAGCTTTGCTTTGTGAAATTATTCTAGTTCTAGAAGCCATAAGATTTTAAGTTAAAAATGTAAAGGTTTACACCTTCTTACACAGATTTAAGCCCTAGGGAAACGATAAGTGCATAATTCAAAGTCAATATAGCCAATTGAGATATTTTTATTTAAGTTTTCCCTGATTCTTTCTGACACGATCTTTGATACAGAAACATCTTTGATATGAGACTTCACAGGATCTGATTGCCCTGAAATTAAATTATTATAATTATAAGGGAAATCTTTAATGGAAAAAGAGAAACCGTATGGGAAATCTTCATATGGGACATGAGTCATGTCTTTTCTGACAGAGTCTCTAAATAAAGATAAAACGGAATCTAGAGTATAATTATCAAAGGATAATACCATAACTCTGATTCTAGTAGTAGTGTCTTCCTCTCCCCCGAAAGAAAATTCCTTGTTATCTGAAGAAGCTACAGATATGAAACATGCTGGCAAAAAGTAAGTGGTCTCATCAAACTCTCCCGTTTTACCATACTGATAAGGTAACTCTGTAGCGCTATCTTTGAAATCAGAATGAATGATGATTTGAGCATCAGTATCATTTGTGATATAGGTATTTACTTCTTTTACTGTAGAATTTGCCGTCAAAGCATTGCTTGCTATCTCTGCACCAGAGGCTTGCGGGAAAATAAGTCTACCATTTTCGTAATCTGTAAAAATACCTCCATTTTCGTCATAATCACCTGTAATAAAATTATTCCCTAAGAAAAAACCTGAGTTTGGATTATCAACTCCATATTCTCCTACAAGAGATCGGTACTTGCCTTGAAATCCTATATGAGTTGATGGTATATCAGAAAAAGATCCTGATACAAAAGCATTATCTAAATCTATTTTATAAGCCTTAGCCGAATCACTCAACAAGCGATTTTCAAACCATAGGTAAAAACTGGATAAAATATTCTGATCAAATTGTGCTTTCATCTATCTAACCTTAACAAATTCTTTTTAAAATTCTCTATTAACTGCCCAATATACGGAGTCCTAGTAAACTTTACACCAGAAGATCTATTTTTGACCTGTATCCCCGTACCAGAAGAAGATTGCCCAAAACCAGCAGAGCTGTATAGAAACTGCCCTAAGTTTGTTATACCTCCTTCTTCAACGCTTTTCGCCCAACTCTTTCCTGTCATCCAAGGGATCGGAGTCAAATTATATATGTCATCTGTAGAGGGTATATAAAAAGTAACGTTGTATTGCCCTTTGTTATTCCTTTTCCGTACCGTAAACCTAATCTTTTGTCTAAAAATCTCAGATATAATTTCCGTTGGATTATCTCCTCCTGAGAACCCTATAAAAGAAAAAAGGTTACCGTATCCTCCCAAGCTTCCACTAGTATTAGACGCAGTCGGACCAGCATCTAATTCAACTGTGATTGGGTGTACTTTAAATTCTTTTTGTAGGTCTTTCTGCCTATCCTCTATTTTTGGAGCGATAACCTGCCGAATAGCCATCGCCATAGATTTACTATTCGGGCTATCTGCAGTAAGCTCTCTTAGTAGTTCTTTGGCGTTTATAGTCACCACGGGCTTTGAAACCCTCATGAAATTCTTTTTTGCCATTAGTTTTCACGTTTCAAAAAGATCGAGTAAAATTGAGTATCAAATGGTCCGATGATTTTTGCATCTCCATCAATTACAAAGAGTTGATCATCAACTTCTATCTTTGAACAAATCTTAAGTTTCTCGTATGCGTCAGCTTTTATTTTGACTCTAATTTGGCCTTCTGATCCTACAAGATTCATTTGTCCGTTCCCATCTAGTATATCTTCTTTTTGTTCGTTTTTATAATAAATGCGAGCAGGGAACGTGTACTTGGTTAGAGTTATCTCAGAAGAGATTTTGGCTGCGTTTTTATTTCTGCCATACAAAGGGTTGAAATTAAGCTCAGCTGGGACCACAGAAGCCTCCTTGACGTAGATAAAGATATTTCTAGCAAATGTATCATGGACGTTACTTAAAGCTGAATTAATAGCGGATTTTTCAGCGTCTGTGAGTAAGGAGGGCATATTAAACTAATTGACCAGACAAGTTAAAAGTTCCATCTGTCCCTGCGACTTGAACGGGGGAAGATTTTTGATAGTTATACTGGAAAAGGAGTCCATCAAGAGCTTCTTGAGCTTGTTCTCCTAAATCCTTATATGTTTTGGCTACAGAGTTTTTATTCTGTCTCTGGATTGTCGTATCACCTTCTTTAATGGTCACCCAATCTACAGAATCAGAATAAGTAAATGATCTTAGAGATTCTCTTGCTGATTTTTGGTAATACCAGATCTCATACAATTTAGAAAAAATATTCTTTTCTACTTCAGCTAGACCTGTATTATCCATTAAGATCGCTCCAGTAGAGTCTACTGAAAATTCTTCATGTATAAGGCCATTAAACTCTCCAATATTAGTTTCCAGCCACCCAGAAACAAATCCAACATTATATGACCCCGTATCATTAGGGAAATCATATGTGACAATATCAGTAGCTAAAACTCCAAGATCATTCATTAATTAAAAACCTTCTTTAAATAACCTTACAGTAGATTCGTAGTCTGGGGAACTTGGATCTAAAATTGGTTTAGATGAACCTTGAACTGTTACGTTGTGTTTCTGGACATAAAAATCAAAAGATTTCATCAAAGATTTCCTAAGTAGGTTCATATTTCTCTCTCTTGGGATGCCAACTCTAGCTGCTAAATCAGTTAATTCAGAAGCATTACAAGAATCTAGACGTTGCCTGAAAACGTCTCGATGTAGTGTCCCATAAGGATTCATTTGAGGCATACCCAATAGATCTTCTAATTCTTTTACATGTTCAATCTGTTCCTCCTTAGAACTCCTGTGTTTACCATCAGTGACATCAAACTCTTCTAAGTGTTTCTTTTCAATTCCCTTTGAAGCTTTCATTTTCTTTGCTGGTTTTTTCTCACTCATAATACATAATAGTTAAAATTTAGATAAAAATCAAAAAAAAAGAGCCGCCCCTTATGGAGCGACTCTCTTTATAAGTAACATCAGGTTGATTATACCACCAAGCCGATAAGAGCTGTATTGTCGATGCAAATACGACCCTCTTCAACTTTACCGTAGTATCCAATCTTGTTCTGACGAACAGAGAACTGATCGTCAACAAGGACTTGGAATTCAGATGGTGATCCCTCACCAACAACGGTAGGACGGATAAGAGCATCCTTAGAACGGTCGATACCGATGAGAATTTCATCATCACCAGTTACCCAAGTTCCAGATCCTCCACCACCGATAACAGTAGCACCTTCGGAAGCAACAACAGCACCAAAGAGCTTATTGAAGCGTTGTCCGATGCCCATCTCGTTGATCTCCATAACATTAATTCCGTAGAAAGAAGGAAGACCAGCAGCACTGAAGAGTTCTTGACGAAGAGCGTCAGGAGCAGGAAGACTGTCCTTAACTGCAGATCCGTAAGGGGCTTCAGCGGTGTTGATTGGGTTATAAGCCATTGCCCGAAGCTCCTCGACCATTTCTGGAGAAATAAGGAGATCAGAAATACCAGATTTAATGCCTCCAACAGGAGTTCCTCCACTGAAGGAACTATTGATACGCTTACTCTTGGTAATCAGGTTATTAAAGTCTGCAAGGACAAAACGGTCAGCCGCAGAAGAACCAATGATGCTTCCACCAGCGGTTGTTCCAGTTCCAGTTCCTTTTACCAAAGCGGTAGCGAGAACGTTGAAAGCGGTAGTCGTTTGCTTGAGCAGGACTTCTTGAGCCATCCGAGTGAAAGTCTTACTTACAACATCGAGGCGAGCCTTACGGACGTACTTGCGATCAAACGCAAGAGCACTGTCCAAAGTGTAAGTGCTGAACTTCAACTCATTGTGAGCGGGGAAGACTTGACTGTATGGGAGTCCACCAGCAACCTGTTGAGAATACACTTCAATGTAGTCTTGGTCGGTAATGTCGTGGAAAAGGTCCAAGGGAAGAGAAGGATTATCATCTTCTCCATAAGAAATCGTCGTATAGAGATTTCCAATGGTAGGAGCATTGTTGATAACTTCAGATACAACAGGTCCAAGCAGTTCTGCAACTGCTGCCTGAGCCTCATAAGCCTCTTCACGATTATTAGATCCCATTGCTCTAATAAGAGCCAACTGATCTTCAGTTCTTTTAATTGTGATTTTCATTTTCGTAAATATTAGCAGTTAAGTTTAAGAATTGCGTAAGCACCTGCGAAAGCATCAGTCGTTCCACCTTGTGACTCACGAAGTCCAGTTCCAATGAAGGTTCCGATTGAATGAGTGTGATGTTGACCGTGGTTAGCTGCAGTACTAGTGATACCAGTAATAGTTCCATTCAAAGAAGGCACAGCGAACTGATTAACAGTAGGTGCGACTCCATTTGTGAGACCATTTGCATTGATTGTGAAGATACCTTTTGTAGCGATAGGAACCGCTTCGCCAGATACAACACACTGAAGTTCTTCCTTCTTCTGTGGGTAGTATAGAAGGTTCTCTCCGTTTTCATCTTTAGCGCGGACATCGCGCAAAAGAATTCCGAGAGCTTTAGCATTACCTCCAGTAGCGACCATTTTGGTCACCTTGTAAGGTACTTCTGGGTAAAGGGAAAGACCTTTGCCCATAGTGGATTGATACGAGTCGGCATCGCCTCGTTCAACATAACTGACAGGATCGTCGGAAAGGTTAGCAGCGCTTACCTTTACAACAGAACCAGCCTCACCCGTTTCGGCATCAAGAGAATAGAAGTTGATAACATCATTCTCGTCATATTGACGAAAGGGCAATAAACGTGTAATTTCGTTAGCCATAATATATAATTGTTAATTTTTTAGTTTGCAACTTCTACAGAGAAGTTCTTCTTAAGCCTCTCGACAAAAGAAATTTGTTCGCTTGCTTCAGCGTTGTTATTAGGGATAGAAGCTTCAGCCTCTTCTCCTTCAACTTCAAGCTCTTCTTCCGACTCTTCTTCGTTAGCAGCCTCTTCTTCAGGTTCGTCACCTTCTTCACGGCTAGCAATAGCTTCGTCGATACGAGCTTTAATTTCTGCTTCTTTTGACTCAATATTCTTTTTGAGTTTGTGAGCAAAAATCACTTCAAGCTTTTCCTTATAGGAATTAAAATTTTCTTCGGAAGAACCTAGGTCTTTTACTTCAGCAGTAACCAAAGCGAGTTCTTTCTCGTTAAGGTCATAATCGCTATCAATAAAATTCATACGGTCATTGAAAAGGTCAACAGCAGCTTTTGCTTCAACCTCACCCCTAAGAGCGTCTAGTTCTTCTTTTGTTTGCTTAAAAGAGTCTTGCAACTCATTAAGCTCAGCTTCGGCTTTAGCCTTAGCTTCCTGCTCAACTTTCATCTTGGAAGTCCAAGACTCGTTGTGTTCTACGAGAGTATCGCGGATACTTTCGCTAACAGTTTTAGCCTCAGAGCCTTCCTTCACAGCAGAAGCAACACTCTTGGTCAACTGACAGATTAATTGATCAAATTGTTCGTTATCCATATTAAAAATACTTTTTAATTTGTTTGAGTTTACATTAATATTACTATTTCGGGAAATTTTTTCTACTTTTTTATTATCTAAATCATTTTTTGTTGTATAAACTCCCTTTACTGCGGCGGCAGGATTTTTAGTTAATGCTGCCCCTAAAGGATAAGTTTGGCCGACAATTAATCTATTCACAGGATTGCCGTTTTTATCGACTCCCTTCCCTCCTAACCCTCTAATATATTGTTTTAAATCTTCTTTTTCAGCACCTTCTGCGATGATAGATTCGTTTAGATATTTAGAGCCAACAGCCACTTCAAACTGCTTGAATGCTAGTTCCCAGCTGGTAGAGATACTTTGATAAGACGGCTCCTCTTCTTCAGAAGCTTCTGTGATAGCCTCGGCTAATTCAGGATAAACAGATTTATAAATCAATCCAGCAGCATTAATATAAAAAGGCTCTGTTTTATCAGCATAAGATTCAATATCATTATCTTTAAAATCAAACTCTTTATCAGAGAATGAAGCATTAATCATATGACCAACTATTTTATCTTTTTTGTGCTCAATATTGATTGGCTTATTAATAAAACGTTTTACAGCTGCGATAGCTGTTTCCGCATCAATGCCGTCTCCATTTTTATTAAACTCGTTCACCTTGGCCAAATTAAAGACCACAGGCAAAACATCGATATTCTCTTCTGGATTAAAGTCTTCTGGCAACAAAGATTCTGCGGCTTCTTGAATAGAACCTTTAGAAAGCCCAAATAATTCAAACTCTTCGTTTTTTATCTCCCTTACTTTTCCTTCAAATAAGCAAATGTTAAAATCATCCAACAACATATTATGTCTTACACGGAAATTTGAGTTGAATGATATAAAATTGCAGAAGCCAAGTCATCCAATTGATGTTGACATCCTAATTCTAGAACTTTTTGGTTGACTGCGAGAGAAGACAGCTTGTCTAAATCTTGAACTATTTCTGATAAAGTAGGCTCCCAATCAATACTGTCTTTAGCGATAACAATAGATTCACAAACTTGAGTCACCATCTCCTTCTTTTGCTTAGACATTCTTTTGAGTCCAAACTTTGAAGCGAATTCTCTAAAAGCTAAAATTTCAAGTTCATTGATTCTTTTAGTGGCTTCCACGATGTTTTTCTTTGAGTAAGAGGAATTAGAGACCCCAATCGGTCTTCCCCCAGACGGTGCAACAGCTTGAGGTTTATTAGGTTCTGGAGAACCACCCTCTTCTTCATTATACAAATTAATTGTATTTACAAGAGGCATATAATGCCCTTTTTCACGCTCTTCCTTAAATTTATCTTGAGCTACTTGCATATCAGAAGCCTTAGGGAAAACTCCAGTGTGGACAACCTTCATGCCTTGTTCTGGGGTAAGGACTCCCAACTCCATCAATCTTGTGGCCAACTTTGACAGGTTATTGTCATCCATTGTATCTGTCCTAACAAATTTAGCTTCTGGCCAAGAACGAAGGCCAGCAGCCTTGCATATTCTTCTGATCTCAGGATTAATAAAGTCATTTAGGAAGGCTCTACGAGACTCTTCTAATCTCTGGAAGAAAACCTTCATTTTGATTTGAGTATCCGAATATTTGGATTCTCCTATAAGAATGTTCTGCAAACCCTGTTCAATATCTCTGTTTAAGACTTCGTATTTTTCTGGGCCTACGACTTTCCGAATATCTGGAATGATAAAATCTGCTTTTGTTGTATAGTCAGAAACAAGAACACGACCAACACTCTGATTCTTAAATATTTGCTGCATGGCAGCTAGGTTTCGGTGATTGACTCCGCCCTTATCTGGCTCATTGCCCATTGTCACTAATAAAACTACATTCTCAATAGAACGACTAATTGCCTGATCAATATTCTTCAATTCTATTTTTCTATTAATATCATCAAGAACAGAATAACCTAAGGGGATCGCCAAAGGCTCGTAATCTTGCTTTTTAGCGAAAACAACGTGCAATAATTGTGGGTCAAGTTTAATTTGAACTCTAGTCATTGCATAAGAACTTTTTCCTGATTTAAGGGCTTGTTGGACATCTTCGGGCAAAGATTTAAACATTTCTAACTCATGTTCTGTCTCTGGCTTTTGCAGCCGAGAAATTTCAAATGGAGATAATACCTTAAAATATTCATAGCCACTAAATGAAACAGAGCCTTTTGTTGCGATATCTGTGGGGTTGATCAAAAGATATCTAATAGGGATTTCTTTCCTAGAACTAGCCCCATAAGCTTCTAGCATTTTTTGTGAATTTTTAAGAGGTATTTTCCCATCTACTCTATAAAAGAAGACGTTACCTGATCGGTAATACTCTCTGAAGTATTGTTGTTTTAAATCATGCATCTTGATTCTTTTGAACCAAGCGTCGATAAATTTTCTAGATTTTTCTGTACCCCCCTCAAGATATACTTCTGAGTCAGCAAATTCAGACAAAAGATCAATCGTGCCTTTAAAAGAAGAAATATTAAAATAAGCTTTTTGACAAAGTTCTACTGCTTCTTTAGCGTCTGCAGAGTCTTTCTCATAGTTAAACGGTAAGATTCCGTTTTTGATATTTTCAAATTTATTACCTAAGCCTGAAGTGGCAACAGCATTGGTACGAGCTTTCGTTCTAGCTGTAGGAGAGTCTAAACGAGAAGACTCTGAGCTGAAAACAGGTTCTCCAATTAGTTCTGGCTGAAAACCCTCGTCTTGAGGTTGAATTAGGTTTTCAAGTGGAATTTTTTTCTTATTGAACTTTTCCCAATATTCAGAGCGTTTAGTATATCTACGAGCCATATCAAAGTTTACACTAAAGTTATAAAAGTGACTTTAGAACTTTTCAAATAGCAAAAGGAATAAATGTTCCTTCTGGCTTTCTCTCTTCATTAGCATTTTCTGAATCAAAGAACACCTTGGCAAACCAATTGCCCAGAACCAAGGCAGAATAAGAATCTTTTCTTGCTCTATTCGGCCCTTTCTGTCTCCTGAGGTTTTGAGGCAAGTTAAATGCCTGTGATCCTTGTGGGTTCCCTATGACCTCAATGTTAGCGCATTCAGACTTTGTAAGTTCTACTACATACTTTTGATGATCAATCAGATCAATCATCATGGCCCCTTTGGACGCCTTTGGTGTTTTGATATCCCATTTAAGCTTATCTATAGGAATATTCTTTTTCCTTTGTGAATCAAAGTGGCTATCTATCGCTCTAGAAGCAAATAAAATTCTTTTATGATCTATCGCCGCCTGTAGCATCTCGTTAGCATTTCTAATCCAGTTGGAGGTAGGTTTTCTTAAAATGCAATAATTTCTCTCTCTTAGATTATATTGATTTTTAAAATTTAATATATCTGAGTTCCAATTCTCTGGTTTCTCTAGATCAACTTCAACTACTCCGATTTTCACTTTAGCGTCTTTAAATAAAGCGCTTTCATTACAAGAATTTATAAACTGAACTCCTCCATTGTAGTCTCCACATATACCGACAATATTAAAGTGTTGTATTAGGTATAGGAAGTAATCCATGTGTTGTTTTAGAGAAACACCAGCAATAGCATAACTATGTACTAAACAGATTTTCTGAGCGTCTCTATCGACTTTGAAGACATGCATTGCAAAATGGTCAGCACTTGTATTACCAGCCCAGTTGGGGTCAAAAGCAAGTATATATTCATCACTAGAGTTCCCAATAATTTCTACAGCAGGAGATTCACCATCAGGTATAGTGCAAGCAGCCATTTTTGATAATCTAAAGTAGCCATCGCTCTCATCAATAAATTGTGCGCCAAACTCCCTCTTGAACTGCATTTCTGACATTGTAGCTTTAGCTTGCTTGAGTAGGTTTTGGTCATATAGTCTTTTCGGAGCACAATCATAGCTTAACTGCATAATGAGTCTATAAGCATCATCTTTTGAGTCTTCATCCTCGTTATCTTCTATATCTTGCCCGAAGATAAGGTCTTCATATTTTTTGTATAATTTATACATATACTCAAATTTAAATGATGGAGATGATAAGATGATAAGCTTGTTGTTTGGCCATACGTATCTATCCTTTTCTTTCATCTCGCCTTTGTCGATTACTCTCGATTCTAGATTGTATAGTTCTTCCCTCTCGATAGGATTTTCTACCACACCAAGGAATGGTATGATAACTTCGTTAAAAATCTTTTCTGGAATAGTTAAGAACTCATCCAATACAATCCGATTAAAACGAAATCCACGAAGCCTTTCTCCATTAGCTAGAGGCAAGGCTATCGCCCTAGCTTTACCCAAAGTCATTGTCCATTGGTCAGTTCCCTTCTGAATCCTGAAACCACACTCTTTAATTAGACTAGCCTCGGGCTTACTCACAATATCTTCCATTTTTTGAAAAATTTGCTTAGATTGCCTAAAACTACCTGCGATAACACCAATGTTAGCATTCGGGTTGAGCAAGCATTCCATCAATACGTAGACCGCAGTAGAGAACGTCTTAGACATACCACGGGAAAAAACAAACATAGAATAATCAGAAACCATCATTCCTTTAATTGCCATAGCCTGAAAGGGGAAGAGCTTGACTCCCAAAAAAAGTTCCGAAGTAAAAGCAATGTTATTTCTTAGAAACTTATATAATAAATATTTAGCTTCTTCTTCTTTAATTGTGCCTTCTATTTTTTTCAGAGAGTTATTCAACTCCTGAGAGGAGTGCTCAAACCGAAATCCTTGTTTCCCTTTTTTCCAAGCCATTTATTCTTTTGTCTATAAAATATTGTAAGTCTACATTCCATAAGTCTTTCCCGTGGTATAAGATTAATGGTATGAGTTTTTTTGCTCCAGCCCTATTGTGAGCGAAAACAATTTGAAGGTTTTTCGGGTAATCTATTATTAAATTTCTTACATTATGCCACAAATAACCCAAGTTAGATTTGAACTTAGAAGTTTTATTGTGTTCTTCTAGTTTGTCTATCGAGGTCTCTGCGACAATGAACATATATGAATTAAACTCAACACATCTATCCATCTCTCTTCTGAAACGCTCTATATCTTTACCGAAAGTTTGTCTAAAATCGTCTTGCGCTTTTCTGTCTACGAAAGTCTTAGAATAAAGGTCTCCTCGTGCAGTATAATCCCCGAAGTCTAATTTATTTGTTATGGAGTCCTCAAATATTAATGGAGCCTTCTCTCTCGTGTCTGTGAATAGAGGAATACTCTTATGAGACGATTCCCAGAAATTTGAGGGAAGATTATTGTTGTAATAATTTTCTACTTTAAATTCTTTTAAAAAATCTGAATACGAACCCCAAAACTTTTTATAATAAAAAATATTCGCCATTTCAGACAAGTCATAAAAAAGATTAGGTGGGGAAACCTTGATATCCTTTAATTCAAATTTTTCTTTTGTTCTCTGTTTGATATAATCTTTAACCTCCTTTTTCGGAGCATATTCCATCCAAGAAACAAAATTATCGTAAGTGTTGAAGTTGTCGCGCATATATTGGTCATAATTTCTAAAAGCTAGCTTTTCATTAGTATACAAGTCTCTTTTGTCATAATGTTTTACATAGTAGTCTCCTATAGTAAGTGTATGTGCTTTCAGGTGAGCATGGAAACTCCTTTTCTTATCAAACTTCTTACCACACTCTAAACAAACAAATTCACTCATAAAATTTCCTTCTTAGATATTCCTAAAATGCGAGCCTTATATTCGTCCATGGACTCTAATCGATCTGCCTCTTCTTCAATTAGCTTATTTTGCATCTCCGCCATTAAAATCATGCGTTCTCGCTCTTCTTTCTCTTGAAACGCTTCCACTAAAGCCGCAATACTTCCATTTTGCTCCCCCCTTGCCTTTAAACGCGCCTGACGGCTCCCGTTAAGGTCTTTGGTCAAAGATTCAATTCTCTTCTCACATTGATTCAACTCCTCGCTGGTGGCCTTTATAAGCTCAGTAAGACGCATTGTTAAATCTCGCTCATTATCAGTGTCGTTGAGCATTGTATTCAATTTATCAATTCTTTGTTGAATATGTTTCTGTCTAACGTAGTTTGTGCAGACCGTAATATACAAATTTAACTCATCATTAGTTAGATCTGGCTTATCCCAAACTGTTCTTACAAATTCACTCTCAAATAAATCTCGATCTGCTATTGTCGAGTATTGATTAATAAAATGTACGAACCTAGGGCTTTTGAGATAAAAAAGCAACTTTTCGCACATTCTTTTCTGCTTGGTCTGGATGGTTATTTCATCAAAATTTTGTCCAGCCCACTCATTTACTTTTTTTATTGATTTAGATAGGGATTTGGGAGATAGCCATTTATCACTAGTCAACATTTCATTATCATCAACAATTTCTGGCCTATATCGGCGTAAATATTCCATTACTGTCCTATGTTGTTGACTTAGGGGTTGAATTCCTCTATCCTTAAATGTCAAACGGGTTACTTCAAGGGCGTTCATGCCTCTTTCAACATTGTTACCCATCAAAAACTGTTTCTGCTCACCTGTTAAGTCAACTTCTTCCGCTTTCGGCGCAAGAGAGGTTGTAAAATCCAAGCTTTTGGTAATTAAAAACTTCCTCACACATCTCCCCTCCTTTGAACGACCGTCCAAAGAGTCATTATTAAATACAATTTGAGTAATATGCTTTAAATCGGGGTTCTTTGCAAACTCAACCTCGATTTTTTGTTTTTGTTCCTCTGTTAACTCAATATCATTCATAAAATATCGTTATCCTTCATAATTCTAACCGCAATTTGATAAAATTTCTTTTTTAAATTTGCTATTTGTTTATATCTGGGTTTTTTCCTCTTCACCGAATCAGCTTTAAACCCAAATTTCTCTGCTACTTCATTTTCATCTCTATTCTCAACATAAAGAAGATAATAAATCTTTTTATGCTTCTCATTCAATTCTCCCATGACTAATTTGTGAAGTCGCTTAGATGAATCTTTATAATCAAGGTGATCTTTTAATGTAGTCGTCCCTGTAAATAACCCCTCCTCTAAAGCCAATGGAAGTTTAATATTATAGGCTTTTTCTTTTTTATTCTTCCACTTAGCAAAATCAGGGCAACTAATATCTTGCCCCTTACTCTTTGTTAAAGCACAACTATCTGACCCCATATTATGAGGACATCTTAAACAAGGCTTGGCAAAACTTGAATAATTATTCCTAATCAAATTCTTAATCTGATTGGAGATAATCATGGAAGCCCAAGGCTTAAAGGGTCGCTCTTGATCCCAAAGATGCCACTTCTTAAAAATATGTAATCGGATTATTTGACATACATCATCGTAATCCATCCACGCTATGGCACTCAATTGCCACTTCGGTCGATATTTTTTTAAAAGGTCTTCTAAATCAGGGCTTTGACTTTCAAAATCATTCTCCATCTATATCCCTCATACGTGAGGACGAACAATCTCTAATAGTCTTATCCAAAAGCTCTTGCCCGTCAGGATCTCTCGATTCAGGACGGGAAAAATTTTCCTGAGGGCCATTCGCCTCCGAAGAAGTGACAGAACCCCAAATATCCTCAATTTTTGTTTTTTGTTTGTCATTCTCGACAACAATATCTCTTTTTAACTTGCTTAAATTAATATCAAGATCAGAAACCTCTTCTACTTCTTCCCTTTTGGCTGCAGAAGAAATAGAACCCAGACTATGACCGCAACTAGAGCAGAATTTAGGCTTAGCGATCTCATATAAGATCTTAAAACCACAGGATACACAGAAAATCTTATTCATGGCTAATTTTATTGTTTTATTTCACTTTTTTCAATTTTATCTACTAAATAGCTTATGATTTTATCTCTCATAACGTCTTCCTTACCAAATTTTAAATGATGAATTCCGAAAGACTGGCTTTCTTCATCATCAAATATATTACAAAACTTATTAAAACCAGAAGACCTAATATCACTTTGCATTGTATCTCCACATAAGAACAATGTAGTGTTAGTTGAAATGCGGGTTATGATAGTTGTAAGTTCTCTTGTTGTCATATTTTGTGCCTCATCCACTATAACCATCTTGTTTTTCCATGTAGCGCCTCTCAAAAAGTTAATCGGGGCCGCTTCCAACACTTTCCTGTCTTGTATTTGTTTTTTTTCTGGACCATTTAATAATTCATCCAATTTATCTTCTAACGGACCCAAATACGGATTGAACTTCTCATCCATGCTTCCTTTCAGAAAACCCATCCCCTTATCCGCACTCTCAGCCAAACTCCTCAAATATAATATATTAAGCAACTTGTCCTCATTGTATTTATATAACGCCGTATATACAGATAAAAATGTCTTCGCAGTCCCCGCTGGCCCACTAATAAATACAACCCTTGTTTCAGGGTCACGCATTATCTTGTGGAATTTACTTTGTTTCTCTGTCAATTCTATATGACCCAACAATAATGAGTTTTTATTTCCAAACGTCATTTGTGTTATTTGTTACACGCATTAACTCTCAATTGGCCGCTTGTTTATAGAATACACCACCCCCCCGCCGAAATCCAGTCAAGTTAAAAGTTCAAAATTCTCAAAAAACCCTCCCCCCTCTGCGGCTAAAAAAAATGAATTTTTATACAGAAAAAGCTTTTAAAAAATCTTATCTCAGTATATAATTCCCCCATGAAAGAGATCACCTCAATCACCACAAAGTCAGTCCAAGATCTTACTTTTGATGTTATCGCTGAACAAATTGAAACTAGCTATATGTCTGAGGAGTTCACTTGGCATTGCGAGTTTATATATAAAGGTAAATGCTATGAAGGTATCATCGCAGCTTGTGCAGTTGACCCAAAGGAAAACCACGCCGATGAGATCACCGACATCAAAGAGAGAGCGTTCACCTATGGCGAAGTCAAGGACTCCATAGAGTTTGGGGAAGTAGTTGAGCAGGATGGCTGCTGGGCTACTCACTTAGTGGCTTTCACCCATGAGGGCAAGGAATACACTGGCGGTATACAGTCAGACCCATACTTGAATGGGACTATCCACGATGACGAGGTTATAGAATACCCTGAAATAAATTCAAAATAATAGCAGAAAAAGCTTTTTTAAATCAATTTATAATGTATAATACCCACATGACAGCAAACAACACAGGACGCACTTACCACGAAAGAGTTTTAGATGCTCGCGAGTCACTTGCCAAGGACACAATGAAGCGCGAAGTAGAGCGCGAGGCCAACCCTATCGACTGGAAAGCTACTATGGAGACTGGCAAAGTGGTCTTTAAAAAATCAAAATAAATCTTTACACCAGCCCCAACTCTACACTAGAATACTCCCATGACTGCGACACACATCAACATTCAAAGAGAAAAAGACTGCACCATGTACGACAACCAAAACCTCGCCATCAGAGTCTATGATACTGAGAGAGTAGCTTTAATCTACCGTGTCGCACCTGCCACATTCAGCACAATCACCATTAGCAGAGAGCAAGCAGCAAAAGCATTGCGCGATATGCGTAATGCTCGCAAGTAAAACCCAAACACACTAACACTATGAACCTACATAACTTCAAAGACCAAGATACCAAAGGCAAAGCCATTCTCATTCTCACTTACCCTTTCGCCATTGGTATTCACTTGGGTGAATGGCTTAGGATGCGGAAGCTCCAGCGCATGATCAGAAAGTGGATCGGTGCAGCTTGCAAGAATCCACAAGGGGTCGAGGCTGAGATGGTCAAGGAGTGGAGCGATGAACTTC
>Ga0209634_1000080_pt1 | contig 79204 bp, 99 predicted proteins | sample LinPmetageLP40_FD_184043 | JGI IMG/M metagenome (GOLD analysis project Ga0209634, IMG submission 184043) | Marine viral communities from the Pacific Ocean - LP-40 (SPAdes) (version 2) | ecosystem: Environmental > Aquatic > Marine > Oceanic | place: Pacific Ocean | collected 2010-08-26
GCATTGAAAAGTTTATGATGAGCGAAGATTATTCAAAAGATCATTTAGAATTTTTTATATACACAACTAGAAAATTAGATGAATTAAGAAATCAAAATATATTAGATATTGTACCACAGTACAAGGAATTGTTTAAAAATGCACATAACAAGTGATAATATAGATTGTGCTATTGTTACATTATTCATACATAATGTTTGTAATTTTAATTGTAGTTATTGTAGTGACGAGCATAGAGACGGTTCTTTTCGTTGGCCTGATGACTGGACCAAATGGGTTAATTTTATCAATGAATTAAAAACTAGAAACAAATATCTCTATGTAGAAGTATTAGGAGGAGAACCTACAGTATGGCCTAAGTTTCAAGATTTTGTAGATGAAATTAGTGATGATAACGTTTTTGTAGAGTACGGTACTAATGCTAGTAGAACATTACGATATTGGGAAAGATTTAGAGCACAAAATACATTTGTATTTTTAAGCTGGCACAATGAAGAATGTGATGATGATCATTTTATTAAGGTAGCAGAAATTATGCAACACAAAGCAAGTGTAAGTATACCATTAATGATAGTACCAGAAACTTTTGAACGAGCTAAAATACTATATGATAGACTTAGAGATCTTAATGTAGAAATAACTCCTAAATTTACAAGAACAAGTATACATGGGCATGACTATTTTAATTATACTGATGAACAGCGTGAATGGATTACTTCTAGTTATTTTAACAAAATGAAACCTTTTGGAATTAGTTGGAAAATTCCTCGTACCTTAAGATTCGATGGTGAAGAAATAAAATTTATGAAAGTATTAGATCAAGGATTACATAAATTTAAAGGTTATACCTGTACAGCAGGAATAAAACGTTTTATGATTGATCCGGATGGTACTATAAAAAGATGTACAAAAAATGTAGGGGGACCTATAGGAAATATCAATACAGGTTATACATTGCCTGATGATCCTGTTGTATGCGACTATCAAGCATGCCCATGTAAATTAGATGCGATTGTTGAAAAATGGATATAGATCCTTTCCTTATAGTATGTAGAGAAAAGTTTTGTAATAACACCTTTCCGTTCCAATATGATAGAGAAGAAGAACTCTTTCACAGAAATCGAAAGCGTTTAAAAAAATATAAAGAAGGATTTTATTTTAAAAATCCTATAGAGTACAACATTAATAAATTTGGCTATAGATGCGATCATATTATTCCGCCTGCTACTGATTATATGTTGGTAATGGGGTGTAGTCATACTTATGGACATTCGTTGCATAAAGAACATCGATATAGTGATTTATTAGAAGAACATTATAATATGCCAGTACTCAATGTTGGTGTTTCGGGTGGATCTTCTAATCTCATCAAAGATAATATACTTCAATTATTAACTAGCGGACATCGATTACCAAAACTTATATCAATCCAGTGGCCAGCAAGTAACCGAATTTATTTTGGGTATTCACACATAAATTATAGATCAAGTATGTTTCAAAAAAAGATTGACCTAGATAGTTTAGAAATATATAGTAAAACTGCACAACAACAAACACAATGGTTACTTTCTAAATTTGATATACCATTTGTGGAGATAGAAATATTTAATAACACAAAATCAGCCTATCCAAAATTTGTTACTGATTACGGTAGAGACTTAGACCACCCGGGAATAGAGTCAAACAAAACAATATTTAAATATCTTAGAGAAAAAATTGATGGAATATAAAGATATCACATTTGAGATGTTAGGAACAAGACGCCAGCGTCCTATGTACCTTAGTAAGTTTACTAAGTTTAGACAAAATTTAAATATGAACGATTACCCAAAAGATCCACACGAATATACAAAATACTTTTTACAAGAAATAGATAAATGGATAAATGAACATAAACATATAAAATATACAGGCTTAGAGACCTTTACACGTAGAGATGCTATACTTGGCACTACACATCAGTTAGATGAACTACACCAGCTGTACGGTGCTAATATAGCTACATACAAAGGCGAATACAAGTATCATAGACGTTTGACAGACTTTAATGTAAAGCAGATAACACATTATAAAGACCTAAAACCAGGAGATGTATTCATTGTAAGCTATCCAAGTTGTATTACTACAGGATACCACAAACACTTTGATTTACTACTAGACTATTGTGACGAGCATAATATACCAGTGCATATAGATGGTGCTTGGTTTGGACAATGTAGAAACTTTAATTTTGATGTTACGCATCCAGTAGTAAAAAGTGTTAGTGTCAGTTTATCAAAAGCACTAGGCATGGGTAGTCAGCGTATAGGTATCAGATATACTAAAGAGAAAACTGTTGGTCCAATAAGTATTATGAATGACTTTGCCTATGCTAATGTTAGTGATATGTGGTTAGGTGTAGAAGCAATGAAACATTTTGGCACAGATTATTGGTGGTCAAACTACAGTGAATTGTATAGCAAAGTTTGTAAAGATTTTAATCTACATGAATCTGACAGTATTCATGTAGGATGGACAGAAGATAAACATGGATGGGATCAATTCGGAGTACGCACACCTTTACGTTTTTTAATTGAAGGCAAGTTTGATGAACGTGGCACTGACAAAGGATTGAACAAGATAGAAAGAGAAGAAAGAGAGTGATTGGGAGAATTATATGACAGAGTTACAACAATCAGAAATAGAGTTCATTGAACAACAACTTTATAGTTTTGGTCCTGTAGGTAATATATTAGAAATAGGATCTAAAGATAATCAACTTTTTAGTAATCTACGTAATAAATTTCCGCTTTGGAAATTTAGAAGTGTAGCTGAATTTGAAGATATAGATGGGATTGAACAATATGAAGTTATTAGTGTTGGTTGTACAGCAAATGTAAACTTTAGTGAGCTATATGCTGAATCAAAGAAAGTACTACAGCCTAACGGAATTATTGTAGCTAGAGATATTGATAGTAAAAAATATATGCAAAGTGTTAAAAAAGCATGGAGTGATAATGCATTACGTCCTTGTAATCTCCCAAATGGAGATGCAGTAAAAAAATATCCTACCATGCCCTGGGGTACTCATATTACTGATATAGACTTATACTATCATTTAAGTCAATCTAATAGAATGTTAGATAATGAAGATACGTGTAAACTTACAGGTAGAAATAAACTTAATAGATTTAGTAAAATACCTTTTAAGGATAGTAAGACATTAATGAAATACCTTAATGGAAAATTTAACGAATATTTTGATTGGCATTTTGAATACTTTAGATCAGGAGAGCCTGCAGGGCTTCATACAGATTACGAAACTATTACTTGGGATCATTGGGGAGAAGTGATAGACTGTCATACTATAGTTGGAATAATTATTCCGTTGGAATGGAACTGTAAACAACCTTATACTGTTAATTACAATAGAGCGTCATCTGTTCCTAGAAAATTAATTTATAGGAAGGGAGAAGTACGTTACACAGATACAAATGAAATTTATCCTTATAGAGACAAATGGGAATTTGACGAACAGGTGTTAGAATATAATCCAAAAGGTACAGAGTATTACAAAGAATATGCAGATTTAAAAGTTGAAAGTGTGTACGAATGGAACGTCGGCACAATGATGTTGTTTGATGCCGCACGTTGGCACAGTAGCAGTTGGTTTCTAGATACTGCAAAGGTTCCTGAAGAAGTATCAGTTTATAAACAATCAATTATAGGATTCGGTTCAGTAGATGTTTTCCGCAATAAATCACACTAGAAAAGAAGAATTTAGTGTAGTATGGGACTTAGGTCGCAGATGCACATATGCTTGTAGTTATTGCGGTCCTCATCACAGTAATAAAACTAGTCCTATGATTGAGATTGATTCTCTTAAGCATACACTAGATGGTATAGTTGAGTATGCACAACTAATGGACTTATATAGAAAAGAACCGCTAGAACTAGATATAGCTTATACAGGAGGCGAACCAACAATACACCCTGCATTTTTTGATTTTGTGAAATACGCTAAAACTAAATATCCTTTTGTTAGATCTAATATTACAACTAATGGATGCTATACAGAAAAACGTTGTAAGCAAATAATGGAATGTATAAACAGTACTACATTAAGTTATCACGCAGAAGGAACACCTGAGCAAAAAAAATTAGTGATAAAAAACATAAAATTAATGCACGAAAGTAATTATAATTTTAGAATTAATCATATGTTTCATAAGGACTATTTTGACGAATGTATCGAGCTGGCAGAATGGTTTGACGAATTAGGTATAAGATATACGAGCCGTCCTATAGGAGATAGTAATAATAAATCAGATTTATTGGATGGAACAGCTCATGCATATACAGAAAAGCAATTAGAATATTTTAAGAGTCAATGGACTAAAAAGATAAAACCAAAATCTGTAAAAAATACTCTGCAAATGACTGCAAAAAAAACATCTATTGAAACTATTGGTAGGCCGTGCTGTAATGGAAAATGTCTAAGTATTAAAGTAGACGACAAGTGGACTAGAGATTTTAGGGTGCCGTCAACTAACTTTAAAGGTTGGAACTGTATGGTAAACTGGGATTTTCTTTTTATTAATAGCGAGCTAGACGGGGTGTGGCATCATCAAACATGCCAAGTTAATATGGATGGACAAATTGGACCTATTGGAAAAGCAAGTGATTTCAAATCAATAATTGATAAGTTACGCACCACACTGCGTAGCGGAAAAATGCCTGTCATTAGATGTCCTAAGATGCATTGTGGTTGCGGACTATGTAGTCCTAAAGCATTAAATAACGATGATGCTAAAGAAATCTTTGATAGTCGTACTAAGCATCTAGAGCCAGTATTCCAAGAGGGCATAAAAGATATTAGCGATGATAAAACTGTATATGGAATGTTTAAGGAGATTCAATAGATGAAGTTTGACAATTATCAAGTCACTGAAATTCACAACGATACAGTTGTAATAGAGTTTACGATAGGTAATTGGTGTAACTTTAGATGCCCTTATTGTTTCGATGATTCAAATACAGGAACACACCTTCCGCCGAAAGTTAATGATATATTAATAAACAATGTTAACCATATGATAAAAGAGATTCGATCAATGTATCCTACTAAGCATATACGATGGACGCTATCAGGAGGCGAGCCAACTGCTCAAAAAGGATTTGCTAAATTATTACAAGCATTATCAACAGCAGATAATAACTCGCATGTTATGCTAATAACCAACGGAACTAGACCTATAGCATGGTGGGAAGAAAATGTTCAATATGTGCCACACGTAATACTTTCAGTACATCCAGAGTCTAATACTGAACATAATATTAAACTAGCGAAAGTGCTTTCAAAAAATAATGTAATTGGATCCATAAATGTTATGGTAGGTTCGCAAAATTTTGACCAAGCAGTAGCTTCATTTAAAGCGTTAGTTTTAGAATATTGGAACTACAGTACGTTAAACATACAATTTAATCGAATACGAAAAACTAGCAGGAATGATAAGTTTGTTAATTTATCTGATGATCAACATCTTATACTTAATCGCTTAATAGATGATTATAGAAGCAATCGAAGAAAGTGTAGTACATGGGTACATGTTTGGAGAAAGAGGAAGCTAACGTTTCCGATGCCTATACAGAAACTTAGTTATGAAGATAAGTTTTTTGAATATACTGAGAGATTTGATTGGTTTACAAGAACTAGGCGATTTGAAGGTAATTGGATGGGTTACAAGTGTCTAGCACCGAGCATGTATTTATGCATTGAGCAGGACGGAACAGTTGACAATTTACCGTGCGGAGCCAATTTTTCCAAAAAATTATATAACTTTTTTAGTGAAGACTTTTTAAACTGGACTATATTTAAAGATCCAATTATATGCGATAAATTATTTAAAGATTGTAATTGTGTAGGGTTATTAGAAGCCCCTAAGTATATTGATAAGTACTGATATTGGAGTGTTTTGAATAATGTACTATAAAGGAAGACAAATAAAAAAAACAGACTATAAAGTATACACTATTGATTGGATGTTAGGAAATTACTGTAACTTCAATTGCGTATATTGTTTTGATCATGCTAATACAGGAACACATAAGCCTCCAGTAGCTTGGGAAGATGCACAAGTGATGATTAAAAATGTAACACATTTGATCAATGAAATGAAAAATAACATGCCTGAAGATGGCTATTTACAAATGCTGTTTCAAGGAGGAGAACCAACAATATACAAACACTTCCCTAAATTATGTAAAGCAATTAATGATGTAGGTGTTGATAATTTGTTAGTAGTTACAAATGGAAGTATGCCTATTAGCTGGTGGAAAAAACATATAGATTGTTTTGAAGAGATACAGTTGTCAGTTCATACAGCTGAAGCTAATTTAGAACATACAAAAAATGTAATTCAACTTTTTGCACAGTATCCTTCTAAAAAATGTAGTGCTAGTATTATAATAGGTAATCATAATTTTAGCGAAGCTATTGAATGGTTTAATATATTAAAACTTATACAAGAAAAAAGAAGAATGTTTTCAGTAAGATTAGCAACTATTCGTCCTACAAAAAGGAATATAGGTTACAGGCCGTTAACACATAACCAATTAAACGTTATTAAAAGTTTAATGGTAAAATCAGATAAAATTGTAAGTAGCTCCCCAGAAGTAAAAGCATCCACTCCGCCAAATAGGATTAGACTTCCTGATCCGCAGATGAAGGTTAAAAGACGAGGATGGCGTACCAGTAACTATGCTAGAGATGAACTTTTTATCTCAGGTAACTGGTTAGGATATACCTGTTATGGTCCTATACAATTTATAGCTATTAATGAGGAATTTAATATAGACAAAATGGCATGCAGACAAAAATATTATGATGAACCGCTATCTATCCTAGATGAAAGTTTTATAGAAAAATTTTCTATGCCAAAACCTGTTGTATGTTCTATAGATGCAGGTAAACATTGTAGGTGTGTAGGATTGTATGAAACTAATAAAAAGCTATAGAATGACATATATAGAAGAACAAATACAACGTAGAAAAACCTATTATAGTTTTTTAAACAAACCTGTGTCACAGGATAAGATAGATATATTACTTAGAAATGCAGACGGAGCTACTCCTGCATTGTGTGACCAGTATGACTATAGAGTAGATATATGGCCTGATCATCTCAAACAGTATCTATTTGAATCATCTATATTAGATAGACGTAAGGAAGGTCAAGTACATCAAAAATCATTAAGAATTTTTAAAAACTCTAGTGACTGGCGATTTCTAGAAAAAATGGAGAAGATATGCATAGCTCCTCAACTGTTGGCTCCGATAGTTTTTGCGTTTTCTATACCACAAACACCTGGGCAAGATTACTCGAATTATTCTACTAATATTGCAATGTCATTTCAAATATGGCATTTAGTCCAATTAAGCCAAGAGCTAGGTTTAGATCATTCATTTTGTAGAGGATTTGACAAAGGTTATTTAAAAAGCATAATTACAGCAAGTAGGTTCAAAGGACCTAATAAGTATGATTATTTTCCTACAATGTTTTTATGTATTGGGTACGGCAATGAATTTAAAGACGAAGAGATACCGCGACCTAAGCCTGGTAAAGGAATATTAAACACATTAAGATTTAAACTTAAAAATTGACAAAATAGATAAAGGATGTTATAATAAAATTATGTCTGAAGACCTAAAGTGGAGCAACTATGATTTTTCTAAAATACCTTTTGACGACATAGTTAGTGTGGGGCAAAGGACTTTGCTTTATCGTGACATCTTTACTGTTAGTTGGTTGTTAGGGAGATTCTGTAACTATAAATGTAGCTACTGTTGGCCTTATGCAAGAAGCGACAGGAAAGATCATAGACCTACAGAATTATGTTTAAAAACAATAGATAGTATAAAGGAGCAAGCACGTGGAAATGGCTTTAATAGTTTTCATTTTTCTCTTAGCGGTGGTGAGCCTACCTTTCACCCTGGTTACTTGGACATACTCAACCATCTCGCTAATGATGTTAGGAATACTAATTACACTAGTGTTCATATGACATCAAATTGTAGTCGCAATATGAAATGGTTTAAAGAATATGTAGAACAAGTCAAACCATTTCATAGAGCTAGTATTACAGCAAGTTTACATACAGAACATTTAAATACACGGGAGAAAATGCAGGATTTTGCAGACAAGTTAATACTATGCCAAGAACATGATGTACAAGTTACAATTAACATGGTCATGGTTCCTGATTGGTTTGAAAAGGATTGGGAAAATGCATTATTCTTTCATGAACAAGGAATTAATGTTACTCTTAAACCACAAAGTGATCCTACTGCGTCTAGAGTAGTCGACGGATATAAAAAAGAGGATTTAAAACGTTTATGGAACGGTATGCCACAACGTGCATATACTGAAAGTAAACGTAAATGGGAAGGTCGCCCTAAGCCTAGTTTTCAAATTCCTAAAGACATTACAGGTAAAAATGATGCTAGTGTACCATGGCATATGCAAGTAGAGTTAAAAGACTCTAAAGGTAACAAGCATTATATGGACCAAGCAGAACGCTTTAATGCCTTTAATTTCAATAATTTTGAAGGATGGGCATGCAATGCCGGTTACAGCGGACTTATAATACGCGAGCCTGACGGTTCGATAAAAAGAAGCTATTCATGTCATGATGCACCGCTAGGCAACATTGAAACAGGCTTTACGTTGTTTAAGACACCTAAAACCTGCATTACTAAAAGTTGTGTATCAAGTGCTGATAGCAAAATACCCAAAAGGAAATTATACAATGAATCGTAACTTTTTACCTCTATATCAGAATTTAACAGCATACGGAAGTGTTTATCCACTTAACGATAGAATTGAAGATACGCATGAAATAATTGATTGGACTGAAGATAATTTTGAGTATGTAAGATATAATCCACGAACGCAAAATGAAAGATATGGATTAAGCATAACAAGTTTAGACGGTGGATTAAGCGGAGTGCCTGATCTAGACAGCTTACCTCAATATAACATAGAAAATAACACAAATTATCATGAAACTGATTTTGATAAATTTACCCCAGTTTATGAAAATAAACAGATACAAAAAATACTAAAACCTATAAAGGACAGTATATTTAGGACACATATTCTAAAGTTGGAGCCAGGAGGATTTTTTCCACCTCATAGAGACACAACAAGAGATGTATTTGATACATTTAGATTGATTATACCTCTAAAAAATACAGCACCTCCTTCATTTAATTTTATAGTAGACGGAGTTTTACAATACTGGAATCAGGGGGTAGTGTATTTTGTTGATACTGCAAAAATGCATTACTTGTTTAATTGTAGTAATTTTGAAGATACATATATGTTGGTAATAAATACTAAACTAACTGAAGAAACTGTTAATTATGTTACAAGTAATTTACTGCATTGTTGAGGACAAATGGAAAATACTACAAAACTTTTGATTAATCATACATTATGCCACTTACTACTCATTCCGGCATTCATATATGGCGAATGGTGGATGTTTGTTGCAGGATTTTTATGGTGGCAGGTCATTGCTATAGTTGCAATAAGTGGTGGCTATCATAGATATTACAGTCATAATTCTTTCAAAGCAGGAAAATGGTATCCCTATGCAGTAAATGTTCTTGGTATGTTTAGTGGAGCAGGACCAGCTATGACTTGGGCCGCTACTCATAGACACCACCATGCACATCATGATACAGAGGATGACCCACATAGTGCTACTGTAAAAGGATGGTTTCCTGTGTATGTTAATACTTGGGGATATGATTTTAAAATTAAACGTAAGTTCATAAAAAGATTACTAAAGGACAAACAGCTAAGATGGTTTCATGTTAATTACTTTAAACTTAACATAGCTATAATCGTAGGTCTTGCTATTATTGATCCGTTGCTTATGATATTCGTCTATGCAGTACCAGTTGTATTAGCATTTCACGGATATGGATTATTAAATGTTTTAGGACACAAAGGTGGTAAACCTAATAATACTATTATAGGAAATATTTTGACAGCTGGTGAAGGATGGCATGAAAATCATCACAACAGAGCAGGTAGTTACAGGATAGGACAAAAGTGGTGGGAGCTTGATCCTACTGCATGGTTTATTAAAGTAATTAGGATAAACTAATGGACTTTACATTCTGTGCAATTAATGTTGATGTTACTAATTTAGAAAAACAACTAATGCTTGCTGAAGTGTTAGATATACCAGATGACCTTTATCATGAAAATGGGTTTAGAGGATGTCGAATGTTAGGAATTTACAACGGTGGCGGCCAACTAGGAGGTCCGGTTAAAGGACGTAGTACGTCAAAGGGACAATTTAAATATACTACTGCTGGTGAAAGATGCCCAACAATACAATCAGTTTTAGTAGAAAAGATATTTCCGTTTATGAATCCAATAGGTAGAGTTACTATACTTAGGACAAGAGCAGGAAGCGGACTTAATGTACATTTGGACACTCTTGAGAATGAAATAGGAACACGTCAACACAAATATAGACTAGTGCTTAACGGTGAAATAGATAAATTATTTTTTATTGATGAGAATAATAAAAAGATATTTATGCCCAATGAATATAATTCATATGTATTAGACGGAAGTCATCCTCATAGTATAGATCCTGCAAATGAAGAAAAAATTACATTGTGTGTAGGTGCCCCTTGGCATGGCGAAGATAACAAATTGTACAGTAATCTAGTTAAAGATAGTAATTATAGTATAAAGGTAAGTAGGCCAACTGTAATAGATCCTAAATGGGTAGATCCTTTTTTTAAGTATAAGACTACAGATGAAAATATTAGAGCTTAATCAATACGAAGATAAATTCCTTAATTACTGCAAACAGTTTTATAATTCTGCTGACAGGAATAGAGAATGGTTTAATCCTGACTTAGCATATAGCGTAGTAAATAGATATCACTTGTATCCTTATTGGACGTTCTTAGTAGACGATAATGAAAACTTGATAGCAATGAGTTGTATACAAACACACTTCTTTCCAGATGATTGTGCAAGAGTGCTAACAAGAACATACTATCATCCTAATTATAGAAGACATCATCTAGCATACGAAACAGAAAAAACTCCAGCTATGTTTATGTTAGAAAAGCAATTAGAATGGATTGATAAACAAAATATTAGTAATGTATTTTTTAGTGTAGAATATCTTAGAAGGAAAAGTTCAATAACAAAGCTATCTACTAAATTAAATGATATATATTTTAGTGACTGGAAAGTGCTTGATGATCTATATCAAACATATCCAAACGATGAAGATAAAAATAGCTGGCAAACAGTGTGTGTAAGGAACGCCTCTAATAAACTTCCGTTAAAGAGCATGCCGGTTAATGAATGGAGAAATTATTATGGCTGACTCTTGCAAAATTAAAGCTAGTAGAAAACAAAGAGTATCTGGTAATAATGGACCACGCCGACATCAAATGCAGACACATGGTACTATAACTACTAACGTTCCGCAAAATGTAATTAATGAAATACTAAAAATTGCACAATCTTACACTGGTAATGATCTCGGAGGAGATAATTATCAAATCTCTCAACATTGTGATGTTAAGAGTGTGTTCACATCAAGTGAAACATATAAGCAAATTTTACTTCAGGAATGCACTTCTGAAGATACCATCGACGAAACAAATTATATGTATTGGCGGAAAGATATAGATACTACTGCTATTGAAGAATACCTTACAAAGGCCTTTATAAAGCCTTATAGAGCACGTATAAGCGTCATGCATGGCGGTAACGAACTAAACTACCATATTGATACTGACACTAGCGTATTATGTCGTGTACAAATACCAGCACAAACTATTGGAAGTTTATTTCAATGGAAAACTAAAACTGAAGAAGTTAGTTTAGATATGCAACTAGGAGAAGCATATTTTGTGAATACAGGATGGTTGCATAGGGTAATAAATCCAGCAGATAGTACACGTATTGTTTTAATATTTGGTATAGACTACGATAACATTCCAGGAAAAGAGGACTTATTAGTATGAGTGTGCATGTTGAAAAAGATATAGACTTTGCTAAAGCATCAGATGATGAGATTAGAGAGTTTGGCAGAAATATTGTAAGAGATAATATCGTGGTAGTACGCAATCAAGATTTGGAAGAATCTAGGATATTACATGTTTGTGAAACTATAGGCACAGTATTAAAACCTAAGCAGTTTTTTATGCACCCCGATTATCCAGGATTATTCCGTGTAACTAATGAAAGAAAAGACGGAGAGAAGATAGGTATATTTGCAGACAAAGAGTTAGATTGGCATTCAAACGGTAATGGTAGGCCTAGCGGTAAAGAAAGTTGTGTAGCATTATATTGTATTAAGCCCGGAGAAAACAGTGTAACTAGTTTTTGCGACACACGTCGAGCATATAATGATCTTTCAGATGATATAAAAGAAATTGTTGATGATGTAGATTGCACATTTCAATTCAAGAATAACACGTTTTATAAATTAGAAGAAGGCGATAAAGAGCTTATTATGTTTGAGAACAAGCGTATATATCCTGAAGGGGTTACTAAACCTCTTGTATATAAACATCCGTACGATAACGGAAAAGGCTTATACTTTACATTCCATTACATTAGAGAGATGTGGAGACGAAGTGGCAAAGATTTAGATCAAGTTTGGCTAAAACAATATCTACTCGATCATGTATTTCAAGAGAAGTACATTTATCATCACGACGATTGGAAACCGGGCGATTTTATTTTTATGGACCAGTTTCACAGTATACACAAAAGGAATGAAGTAGAAGGTGATAGATTTTTATATAGAATAAGTTTTGACTACGAAGGAAGTTTTTAATGCATCATTACGAACTAAAATGGAATGATGATTTTAAACAAATATACGATTTATTACTGAAATATTATATATCGTTGCCAAGTATTACACAAGAAGGAATAAGTAAACTCCCCAGTGTGTTTAATAAAATTGAAGAAGCATATGAGAATCCATTCAGGCCAGGAAAATATAATTATCACTTTCAACAGGTATTATGGTTTGATAGAATAACTAATCCTACAGATGATATGAAAAGACTTTTAAAACTTTTAGACAAATATAACATAAGACATAGTGTAAATTATTTTCATATGTCATCTGCACATTTAGTTACAGATGAGTTTTTGCCTCATAGGCATATTCCTGGAGGAGTAGTTAGAGGTACAGATGATAACAGAGAAAATGCAGTTGAAAAAGTTGCCGCATCTCAAGGTACTGGCGAAAAAGAAACTTATATAGAAACAACATATGTACAGTTTACATTTCCTTTTATAAATTCAGAACTGGGAGAAACACAATGGTCGTCTAAGTATAATCTACCGTTTAAAGAACGTAGGAGATTTACCGAAGAAGAAATTACAGGAAGATATACACTGAACACACAACCTGTATTATTTGATGTAATGACTTGGCACCAAGGTAAAAATATGGTCAACGATGAAGATAGATTGCTTATTGGGTTACCTACAATTTTTGATTCAATAGAAGAAGCAGTCAAATTTTTAATAAGTCTCAAAGAGGAAAGATAAATGAACGAATTTAGATATATTTACGAAGATAGGTTTGCAGAAACAAAAGGCTATGATGGATTTATTGCAGATAAGGACGAACTAAATAATTTTTTCGATCAAAAAGTTAAAGACAAACTAGGCGATCATAGTACTGTGGGTGTAGACAGTACTAAACAAAAAATTTACAATGTTTGTTATGATTGCAATATTCCTTTATGGAATGAAATATTTCAGCGTGTAGTAAACATTGGCAATAGTAGTGGTGTAAAACTTAACTGGGATGAAATCAAACATTGTATGCGTTTTACATTTATTTGGATGCCTCCAGGAGGAGATTTAATTCCTCATACTGCAAATTATTTTAGAGCATTAAGTGCCTTCAATACACCTCTTCGTGGAAAAACTGAAATAAGCTTCTACGAACATACAGATGATAATAAAGTAGGACAAAAATTAGAAACACACGAATATTTTAATCCTAATTTTTTAAACGTAAATAGATATCATGGTATTGTAAATAACACTGATAGTGAGCGTATGATACTTAAATCACATTTATTAATTGTTCCTTGGCAAAAGTTAGTTCAAGCATATGAAGGCGACGAAGTTACAAATATGTGGGACTTTACTGTACCTTGGCAACAGCGTAAAATAACACCAAATGAAAAAAAGCATGGATAGTCCACAGCAAGTTATAGAAGAAGCCAGAGAACAGGGCTACTATGTTAGACGCAACATAGATATGACTAGACAAGAGTTTCTAGAATGGTGTAGTAGTTTGAGTACACCGTGGACTGATGAAATACATAATATACATAAAGAAACATTTGACGATGGCAACATTGTAACTTGGTCAAATAAAACAAGATTTAAGGGACATAGTTTACCTTGGCATGCTGATAATCCTTGGCATAAAGAATATAAGTTCCCCCTCAGACCTTTCTGGGCAGAAAAAATTTCTAGTGATAAAGATATAATTTATTATTTAAATATTACCAAATGGTTCGAAGACCAAGATAAGTTAACCAAGGAATATTTTAGATCACTTAAAGTTTTAGTACAAGACTATAAAGGAGCATGTGATCCTTATTGGTGTAGTTTCGTAAAAGTACATCCTATTACACATAAAGAAAGTTTTAATTGGGGAGCAATGGCATTGGATAGCAAAGTATTTGGTTTAACTGCTGATGAAGGAATGTGGGGACCTCATTTTAGCTACACAATGGCAATACAAAAAGACAATAGAGAACTAGTACAAACGCCTGAAATTGAAAGTTGGTTTAGTAGTATGATGACAGATAGATATCTTTATGGTCATCAATGGAAACAAAAAGACTTAGCACTTATGGATAATTGGGTAAGTTTACACTACATAGGTAGTCAAAATTACGAACAAGAAAGAATATTATGGAGGAAAACATTACTACAACCTTGGCAACTTACTGGTTAACAGAAACTAAGTTTAGTAAAAAAAATTACTACGGTGATTACATTACAAATCCTAAAAAAAGAATACAGACTGGTGATGCTAGTATAGTAGGTGAAGATTGGTGGAAATCTTATGTCGACGCTTACAAGGAAGTACGTGATAATGGCAAATTAATTTTAAGGGCAAAGGTTATAACAGATGATACTGTAATATTATACCAAGCATATAATTCAAAAAAGGATAGAGATAAATTTTTAAGTAAAATAAGTAAACCTTCTTTTCATAACACTGTAGAATTACAAATAGATGAGATTGAATATAGTATTAGTAAAAATAAGTTTGTAAAAATTCTAGATAAAATAATATCTAGTGATAAAAAAATTATTCAACATGTAGTGAAAGAGTATCAAAGACCAGGAATGATAATTGGTGATCCTTTAAAAGATGAAGTTTTAATTACGCTACAGTAGCACCTTGTACAGCAATCGGTAACCAACCTAAACTACTATAAATCATAGTAACACTATCGTTAACATCGTTGAATGTGATAGTTGTTCCAGTTGCAAGTGTAGTTGGAGTAAGTGTTCCATCACCGCCATCAACCTTCATACTAATAATTTTAAGTTGACCTGCTACGCCATTTGCTAAAGTGTATGCATCTGTACTAGTTGTTGTAATCTCTGTGTGTAGCGTTGTTACGTCAATTGCACCTGCGCCACTTATTGCTTGTACACCACCAATATAACTACCAGTTGCTTTAATATTACCACGTACATCTAATTTTTCTGTTGGATTATCATCACCGATAGCTAATCTACCAAACCTATTAAAAACTAAGGCATTATCTAAACCTGTAGTACCACTTTCGTTATGTGTTAGAACAACAAATCTTCCTGGCATAACATTTGATGCAACAGCTGAAGTATACTTATCAACTCCTAGTCTCATAACAACTGCTGGAGTTTCAAAGTCTCCGCCATCATATCCATTAGCAACAACATTAAGAATAGTGTCAGAGGCTTGTAATATTACAGGAGCAGTAACAGTTCCTCTTGCGGCTGAATACTTAAGATTAGGACCTGCACTTCCAGCTGTAATTCCAGTAATGTCAACACCACTAGTTCCGTTCATAGTCTGTCTAATTTTTTGGTTGGTATTAATTTGTCCAGTTACTGCACCAAGCACTCCGTCGATAAGAACGGAACTATCATCTGCAAATACACTACCGGTTAAATCACCGTCGACTGAACCAATTACTGATCCTGTATGAATTCCTACGCTGTTACCTGTAAGACTACCTATAAATACTGCGTCAGTACCGTCAGTACCATGATCTAGTATTCTGCTTGATTTATTACTTGCAAAGACGTCTCCGATGAGTTTACCATTTAAATCACCAGTTATGTCACCGGTATTTCCATCTATAATTCTTGTACTATTATCAGCATATACACTACCTATTAAATTACCTGTAATGTCACCTATAAATTGTGCTTGCCCTAAAAAAGCACCATTGCTAACAATTTTACTTACACCATCTTCTGCAAATAAGTCACCTACAAGGTTTGCAGTAACAGTTAATGCAGTAACAGTTCTAGTAGCACTATTGATTATGTTGACACTGTCGTCGCCTATAATATTTACATTGAGATCACTTCCGTCACCAAAAGGTTGACCTGCTACCCATGTCGTTCCATTCCATACAAGTCCGTCATTAATTTTAGGACTAGCATTAACATTTGTTAAATCATTAAGTACGGAAGCGGCATTTTGAGCCGCTGTAATCCAAGCACTACCGTTCCATTTAATAATATCGTTGACATTGGGACTTGGTGCTGTAACATTAGCTAAGTCGTTTAAATTTGAACTACCAGCAGAAGAATCAACAACAATACCACCACCTGTGGATCCATCTCCTACATATAGCTTTTTGGTGTCTGTTGCGTAGATCAGCTCGCCTTCTAGCGGAGTAATTCCTTGGCGCTGACTGTCTGTACCTCTTCTAATGCGTAAACTCATTTGGTAACTCCTGATAATCTATTACTAACAGTATTTATCTTTTAGGATAGAATTACTTTCCTTTCTTTAGAAAGTGTTTTGTGCGTCTTTGCATGTCATATTTAACTTTTTTAGTGTTTATTCTAAAATCAACGTTTGCTATAACGTCCTCATACTGATCTAATAGTTCTTCCAATCCGTACTCAATATCTTCTGGAGTAGCTTCTTTGTTAGCATCTTTACCTAACTCAATAACCCATACTTTTCCGTCATTAAAAGTTACATAAACAGCATTAAGGTATTCAACAGGTATTGCATTAACGCTAATGTCTTTAAATATTTCTGGCCAGTGTTTAACTAAATCGGGGTGTAATTTTCCTTTTTTAGGCACTTTCTTTAGACTTTGTCTTACGCTTAGTTGGAACAAGTTCTTCAGCTTGTTCGCGTAGAGCTTTAGCCTCTTTAAACATTGCATCAGCTTGGCTTCTTAGGCTAGCCGCCATTACGTCATCAGTCATTGGCTGTTCAGCAGTATTTAATGCTTCGTCCATTGCAGTCATCTCAGGAGCTACCGTTACAGGTGCCGCAGGTGCTGGTGTTGCAGGTGCTTCAGCATTTGGATCCTTAACTGCAAGATCTGCTACTGTTACTCCTCTGTGATCAGCTACGATTTGATTAAGTTCTTTAAGATTAACACTAGATTGAAAATTAGGTGTCATTTCAATAGCATCAGTTGGCATTTTCATTAGTTTACCAGTTTGACTAAATCGTGCAAGCATATTAGAACCATCAGGTAACTTAGTTCTCATCATTGCTGATCCTAGTTCGTATTCATTTTGTCCAGTTGGACTATCAACTAGACTAATTAATACATCGTGATCACCTGCTTCAAGGCTCTCAGTCATAACAACTAAGCAGTTTAGTGGATCATCTGGGATAACTCTAAATGCTACGATTGCTTTTCTGTTATTAGTTTTTAGTCTACCAACATGTTTTATATTTTGCGCCATTTTATGCTCCTTCTGTTTTTGATTGCTGTTCGGCTACTGCCGCTAAGAAACCATCTAACTTATTATAAGTTTGGCCGATTTGTACCATTTCGTTTGGCTTGAACGCACCACGCGAACTAGCAACATCAATGATCATTTTTAATGCTTGTAAGTCTTGTACTGAAAGATCTGTTGCGGCCTGCTGTCCTTCTTTAGGTGCTTCCGTAGCAGATTCAATAGCTTGTTCAGACATCTGCTGTTCAACAGGTGCTTCTGTATTTGTTTTTTCGCTCATATTTTAACTCCTATACTATATATATGCGTACTTTATTTATTTGTACTTCAAAAGTGGACAAGCTAACATGAAATAACTTAGTTCTTTTGGCTCTTCAAACCCTATCTTTAGGGTATTTTTATAATTTTGATCAATAGTTGATCCTATATAATATCTTCCTTTAAGGTTATCAGTAACCCAATTTGACATAGCTTCTGTCAAGTTATAAGACATTGGCATAGTACAATACTCAAAGTGTGGGGGTGGTACTTTTAGTGTCCTTATTTTATATACGTTTAATGGGTTAGGTTCTTTAAGCAATTATGCCGCCTCATCATAGTGTACTGACATACCAAATGGACTTTCTAGATTCTTATCTCTATTTGAATGTATAACAAATAATGTCTCACAATAGTCCGAATCACCCCAACTATCCCAAGCATACCCGTCAGTAAACATAATAAATTTCTTTGGAACAATATCATTATCTTTCATGTATTTCCAGTTGCACATAAAGTCAGTGCCACCGCCGCCCATAAGCTCATAATCACGTAAGTCGTCACCTATAGCAGGACTAAACTCTTGTTCATTATAAACCTTAGTATCAAAACACCAAACCTTAATATTATAGTCGTCGTATTCTTCCATAATACCTTTAACTTCTCCTAAGAAGTCAGCACCTTGTGCATCACCAATTGATCCGCTCATATCAATACCAATACAAATATCAATAGTGTTATCAAAGTTCATACCTGGAATAATAGCATTAGTGTGCCAACCTTTACGTGACGGTCTTTGAAATGTAAAGTCATTACGTATCGTTGATTGAACCTGCTGACGAATAAGTTCACGCCAATTCATTTTAGGTTCTGTAAGCTCTCTAATCATACGTGCTATTTCGCCTGGTAAGTTACCTGCTCCAGCGGCTTGTGCAGAAGATATCATACTTTCTTTTATTTCGTCACGTATCTTTTTTAGTTGTTTTTTAGTATAGGTAGGTCGTCCTTTACCTTTTTCGCCTTTACCTTTGCCTTCTTTACTAGTACCTTCTTTACTAGAACAAGGTTTGCCACCGTCTGCTTCACCTTCTTGATCGCCATCTTTTTCCCAATCAATATGTTCGTCTAGTAATTGTCCAAGTTGTTTTAAATCTTCTTCATCATACTTTTCAAAGATATCATCATACACTTGTTCAGATGACCAATTCTCATATTTAAAGTCTTGGAATATTTTAATTTGAGTTACTACTTCACCTATGCTATCACGAACAAGGCAATTATTAACTAGATAATCACATGCAATATTATATATTGGTCCATCTCTATCTTCGCGTCTTACAATATGATCAAAAACACAATGTAAAATTTCATGTGCAATAACAAATTCAATCTGTTTGTTAGTTAACATATTAAAAAATTGTGTATTGTAATAAAGAGTCTTTCCGTCTGTTGCCGCAGTAGGGCACCAGTCATCACAATTTTTAACAGCCATACGTGTTGCCATATTACCAAAGAACGGGTGTCTTAATAGCAACCCTACTCGAGCAACAATTACTCGATCGTGTACATCTGCTCGCATTATAGCAAGTTCTTCGTCTGTAAGTTCTACTGGTGTAAAGCCTTTAGTATCTATTGTCATTGCCATGTCTCCTTATTACTTATACAGTATAGCATCGTTGTACTATAAGTCAACCGAAATGGATAGGTAGAGTGTAAAAGAACACTCTACCATATACATTATTGACCGTTTGCGGCCTGTATGTACTTTCCATATCGCTCATGGAATTCATCAAAACATTCAACTTCATCTGGATCGATTGGAAGTTGATATTGTGTAATAGCAAGGCGTATGCCCATTACAACTAATTCTGTTTCAAAGTTATCCATTGCAAATCGCAGGAAGTTATTAACTTTGTCATCAAACTTTTTATCGCCTTTGTCTGATGATTCTTTTAATTCATAACAGAGCGAAACCGTTAAGGAATACATGGCACTGATTTCTTTGGTTTTCAACTCTTTTATCTTACCTGCTAGTATTTCAGTTGGATTAGGCATACTCGCCGCAACCTTACGGTGAGCCATGAACTTGACAGCCAACCCTTCCCCAACTGTACCACTGAGTAAATCAGTGGTAGTTTCATCGTCATCGTCCTCGATTAAATCAGACGCAAAGGCCCAAGATCGAGGTGTAGCAAAAGCACGACTCGGTGAACGCGGATCAAAGTCGTATAGGTCCTTTTTAGCAAAAGTTAAGTAACCTACAACGTCTTTGTGTATATTGTTCTGTACTGCCCACTGAAACCAATCGTCAAAATCTACACGAAGTTCTAAGTGAACAAATCTATTTGCTAACGGAGCAGGCATTCTATAAGTAACACCTTTGTCAGCATCTCTATTACCTGCCGCTACAAGTAACACATTATCTGGTAGAGTGTATTGTCCTACTCTACGATTTAGTATCAACTGATAAGCCGCCGCTTGTACAGCTGGTGCTGCCGAATTCATTTCATCTAAAAATACAACGATCCATTTGTATTTTGCCGCTTCTTCCTCTGTAGGAAGTTCTGCAGGCGGTGCCCATTTCATTGTATTATCGTTTGCACTATAATATGGCATACCTTTAATATCTGTAGGATCCCATAGCGACAAACGAATGTCAATTAATTTACTATCTCCAAGATCGTCTGTAATTTGTTCAATTACTTCTGACTTACCAATACCCGGAGGTCCCCATAAAAATATTGGACGTTTTTTCTTAAAAGCTCTTACAATGCTTTTCTTTGCTCCGTTTGGAGTAACTTGACGTACTACTAGTTGTTCCATTCTGTGTATTCCTTCTCTAAGTTACAGTGCCTATGTCTAACTATACATATACTATAGCACCACTATTACTAAAGGTCAACCTTTATTTTGTCTATTTAATGCTTTTGTTATTCCATACTTACGAACATCTCCGGAAAAAAGACTTAGTTCGACAGCCTTTCTTTCGTCCGTTACAACCATTCCGTGTCGTCCTAGCCACCAAGGGCAGTCGATAAATTGATCTAACCAAATTAAAGCATTTGTTGTAAGTTCGAAGTCTTTTGGAAAAGGTACGTCATAAGTTGCTAACTGTACGTCATCAGTTAAAACTCGAATACCTTCATCAGTTAAACGTAATCCACCTGTTTCTTTTGATCTGTTATTTTGCCACCAAACAGGAGTATATTCTTTTAATGTTGCTTCACTAATAGCAATGTTTAACTGTTTTAAAAAAATTTTAGTGTATGTGGCTTTCCAGTTCATTCTTCAGTTACTACTTCGCCTGTAGTGAGTTTATGCACTGCAAAGTCTTCCGAGTCAAACATATCGTTTAACTTCTTAGCTAAATTATGTGCATGTCCTGGATTAGAGAATGAGACCTTTTTATACTTAGGTCCTGGATAGTTTGTAAGCATGTTAGAGCTTTTAAGATTGAATGGTTCGTTCTTGTAAAAGACTGACCATATTGCTTCTGCTACTAGCACTTGCTCACTACGGTATGTTTTTTTATTAATGTGTTCTAATATTACCGTAGGCTTGGGTCTACTCATATGCGTTCCTTCTAATTAACTACGCATATATTTATCTCTTTTAGACCATTAAGTTAGTAGTTTACTTCCAATTAGTACCACCGTCTAGTTGTACTTCTATATTATCGTCGGTGCTACCTTTATTTTCTTTAACAAACAGTTCTAAGTCACCGTGTAATCTTGCCATAACTATTCCTAATGTATAAGCAAGATTCTTAGACTGTTGCATAGTCAACTTAACTTCTCTAGCATTACTAGTTTCAGCACTTTTAACTTGTTGAATAAAGTTTTGTATTGAACTAGTATTTAATGGCTCAGAGACTGTTGACACGACTTAACTCCGTTCTCATTTCAATATCTGTCTTAAATGGACCACTATAGTTATATCTTTCGATAGTAATAAGTTTAGGGCAAAAACTTTTTACCCAACCTTTATCAAACTGTATACAATAGTATCCTGCACAGTAAAGACTTTTACTTTTGTTACTTTTTGTAAATAATGGTAATTTATTCTTTACGTCATACATTGGATTATATGGAACACAGCTAGTTGGATAGCTATGACATTCTTTCTCACCGTCTGGGGGTGCATCGCCAGCAGTCCAATTAACTTTACCTAACTTTTCTTTAAGTTGGTTAAAACTACTAAAAACTTCAACGCCATTAGCACAACTATAAGTATAACATTCTTCGGCGGCACTTAATGTACCTACCTTACTACCGTTCTCTTCAACGATCCAAAATTTACCTTTTAATACTTCTTTTGCTTTTATTGTCATACGGGGTACCTCGCTTGTAATGGTTCTGCAAATTGTTGTGCCTGGTCTGCAATACGTTGCATATCCCACTTAGCACAAAACTTCATAAGACGCATACCAACTTGTGTTACAGTCTTAGGAGTCATATGGTCTTCTACAACATCGTTAATGATGCTTCTAATGTTACCGGGTTGAGCAGTTAAGTCACAAAGGATAACATTACGTTGATAGTCATCAAGTACACGATGTTCTGCGCCTTCATGATCTACCCATCGTTGTAACATCATATTATTCCAGTTGTAGCCTTTTGTATCTTTGTCAGCAAATGCTTCAACAAGGCCAACTTTATTCTTAGTACCTTTCTTACGTACACCTGGGTATGCACTAAACACATTATCACTAGTGTCGCCTCGCATACACTTTTCAAATAACATAAAGTCAGGTTGCGGAGCAGGCTTTGCTTCTTTAGTTTTCTTGTCAATTACTGGCTCTAGCTTCTTATCATCAAAGTAACCTTCGTGTGTAATGATAGTGTTTTGTATGCCGTTATACTGTTTTACATTAGGTGCAATTAGTTGTGCAAAGTCACCGTCAGTACTAATAATAATATGATTATCGTTAGGATGTGCTTGTGTCCAGCCTGCAATAAGATCATCTGCTTCTAGTTGCTTGTGTTGCATAACAGTGCAGTTAGTTTTAGTACTAACAAAGTCTTTAAACTCGTCGAAGATTTCCCAAAACACTTTATCTTCTTCACTTTCTGTAACAGTCATCTTGTCACGTGCTACTTGCCTATTACGTTTGTAAGGTGCATAAAAGTCCTTGCGCCAGCTACGACCTTCTAAACAAAACACAACATGATCTGCATTAAAGTCTTTCCATGCCTTCTTAACACCTGCAAGAGTAATATGTAGTGCCATACCAACCTTAGTATCAATATCGCCACGTACTACATGCCTTGCACGAAAGAATGTATTTGCTGTGTCTACTAGAATATAAGTTGCCATTAGTTTGCCTTTGTGTAATTTATAATACTATTATAGCACCAGATCTGGCTGTTGTCAACCATCAAGTCTTCTCTCATCATTTAAATAAATTCCAATACAACAACATATACTCCGTATCCAAACATTGTCCATACTGGAATGCAAATAACCATGTTAGGATCATGGAAAAACTTAATTACTTTTTTCATATTATTATTCTCCGTTGTTATCCACATATTAAAGTTAAGCATTATATAAAAAACTATAACAATTGATGCTAACCCTAGTCCTAATATTATACCAGTACTCATTATGATACTTCACTTTTACCTTTGTCTATTGGTACTACATTAATATAGCCTGCATCTCTTGATTTGTCAAGTCCTTCTTCTTCCAAAAGTTGCGATACAATAGTCTTAAACCATCCATCGACAATTTCTTCATTTGTTTCACCGCTATAACCGGCGTCAAGTAGTTCTTCAATGAACTGATTATTCCAATCGATCTCAAAGAATCCGTTTCGAATGTTATCTGGATTAACTTGTGTATCAAGTACTGCTACCCAAGGCTTCTTATCTTTAGTTGCTTGTGCTTTTTCTTTTTCAAGAATAGCTCTACGTTGTTGTTCGTTGCTTAAATCATCTACAACTTTTTCTTTTTTGCCTTTAATCTTATCTAACCACTTCATCATATTCTCCTGTCTTACTTTTTGCCTTTTGTGCTTCTGCCTTCTTTGCAAGTTCAGCATAGTATGCATCAGTAGCGGCATTTATTTCATCAGCTGGTACTACTACATTTACTTGCCAATCATCTGCCTCTGCATCTTTTCTAGGAACATAAGCACCTGTACTATCTTTAGAATAATCAGAATCACCTGTCATAAAGTTGCCTCCTATCTTAAAGCCTTGTAATTGCAAAGTTTGTATAGCATTTTCTCTATCTCCAAAGCCACCAAAGTCATTCGGTAATGCTTTACGATCCCAAATAACACTGCCATCTTTTGCTACAGGAAAATATTCAATTCCTGCTGGTCCTTGTACTTTACCCGTCTTAGGATCTAAAATTTTATATCCGGCTATAGCTGACGTTGAAATAATACTCAATACTGCTATAATTGTTAATAGTCTATGCATATAATTCTCCTTATTTAAGTTCCTATTGCGTTACCAAACAAGTAAACATGTACACGAGCCGCTACATTATAACCACGTTTAAATGCTCTTTCTGCTACTGCTCCTGCACTTTCTTCTTGTTCTTCTGATCTTGCTCCAACTGGCATAACCCAAACAGGATAGTCAACTCCTGCTTCTCTAAACTGTGTAATTACAGTTTCCATTTCTTCCCATTGTTCATCTAAGTGTCCTACAACAAATTTTAGTTGCCCAGTTTTACTAACTTTATAGTAGTCTGCTACTATCTCAGGTTTAATTGCTTTTTCTGTTTTTTCACCTGCAACCGTCCATAACTTAGGACTAACACTAAAAAATAATTCTGTATCAGTATTAGTACCCCACTCCATAAACTCAGGACGTAATCGTTGTGTTCCGTTAGTTTCAAACGTCATACTACTCGGTACATTATTCTGTTTTACTAGTTCGTTGTGTATTCCTATAGTAGCCATTTGCCCTGTCACCATAAGAGGTTCGCCACCTGTAATACACAAATGTTGTTGTTGCTTACTTACTGGATGTAAAAACAATCCTTCTGGGTTGCTTTCATTTTTCATAATATCAACAATCTTATTTGCTAGTACTGTTGGAGTTTCTTGCCCCATTAGACTTTTAAACTTTTTAGCCCAAGTATAACTACTATCGCAACCTTTATCCCAAACTGGTAAATCTTCTACTCTGCTTACACTGGATACATCAAAGTCTTCAAACGGTAATTCATATGTATCAGGTTTAGTAGGAAACAGTTGTCCAAATCCATTGCATTGTAAATTGCATAGAAAGAATCGTATCCAAGCAGTAGGTACACCTGTATAATGTCCTTCACCTTGTATACTGTGAAATATCTCACTATAGTAGTATTTCTTTTCTTCTTTCATTACAACTCCAAATGTATAGCTTTATTATATACTATATTTAGGTCTTTGTCAAGTATTTTAAAAATTTTGTAGCTATTAAATGGTGAAATTGTTGATTATAATGTTCTTTATCGTCTGTATGATACTTGTCAGGATTAAGGTTCTTTTTCCTAAAGTATTCTTCTATGCTAGTTTTTGCTATTGTTGTAGCCTTTAACTTTCCGTAAAAGTCTAGCTCTTTTGGAAATTTTAGTCTTTCTCGCATTTGAAAAAGATATATTGGGATATTTCTATCCGCACACATATTATCCCATGTGTATACATCTTTAAAAAAATCACGTTGCTCTAAGTGTGTATTCAATTCAAAAAATGTTTTAATCTGCATATACGAAGCTTCTCGTATGTTAGGCTTTACTAGTCCATCCTGATAGTTAAAATCAATACCAGGAAACTTATCATAATCTTCTGCTATTGGTTTTTGATATAGTTGAAAGTAATCACCTACAGTAGTTGCATCTATATACCTATCACTAAGACAATCTTCAGATTGTCCCTCAAAGGTTGTAAATTGATCTATTGGAACAGTATCAGATAATAGCTTATCATTGTGTGCTAACATGAATCTATTCATGCTACTTAGAAGTACAAATACTTCGTCGATATCGTCGTACTTCTTAAACATACTTCCTAACCAGTCCGAGTATGCTCTATTGTTACTACCTGGCATTGCATATACTATAACATTTTTATTATGTTCTTTTGCATATAGCTCTGCATAGTTGTTATCTTGCCATACACTAAAACTACCAGGGCCTATTTGCCCTGGTAGAGTATCGTATCCACATGTATGACTATCACCTAAGAATAGTGTTCTAGCCATTAAAGTATTTTTCAATCATGTCAAGTCTGTCGTCTGCCGCCGCTAATTTATCAAGTTCTGCTATTACTGCTTCAGTAACATCTGAGTGTTCACCAATACCTGCTGGCATAGTTTTATAAACTTCAATGTTTGCTAAATGAACTGCAACTTCGCCTTCTGCTTGTTTCTTAGCCGCATTAATCATCATTTCTCCGACTTTCATCCTTGTTCTTCCTTTCTATAATTGCCCTTACTAGGAATAACATGTCGCACTCCTCCTCTTGGGTCTTGCATATCCCCGTTCCTTCGGGGTATTAAATGGACGTGGGGGTAATCAACCGTTTGTCCTGCGGCTGTGCCTACATTCTGTCCAATATTAAACGCTTGACAATAATCGCGTTCAACCCAATCGTAGCCCCATTTATATGCGGCTTCGAAGCATGCTGTTAAGTGCTTCCAGTCTTCTACTTTAGGCACAAAAAGAACATGTCCTTCTGTTACAGGATACTTGTCTTTGTAAACTGTAAATTCTTTTGTATCAATTAATACATCGGTCCAAGGTTTATTCATTTGCTTGTTCCGCTGTTATTGAAAGATTAAAACTAATAGTTACTCTTTCAGTATCTTGCTTTTGCTCACCAACCATATGTTGTAAGTATGCAGGAAATATAATTAACCTTCCTGTCTTTGGTTTAATACTAAATTGCGTAGTTGAATATGCATTAGTTTGTATGTTATTAGCCCAAGGCCAATTACATTCTTTATTTTTATCAATAAAACTTAATACACCATCATTCTCGTCAGCTTGTACATAATAAACACCACTCCATGTACTAGGAATATGATTATGTGGAAGATGTGTGCTATATAATCTATTAATACTAAACCAGCTACCGGTAAACATTAGTCCGTTATTAAGTCCTATAGTATTGTTTGCTTCAAACCCAACATCAAAGATAAAATTACATAAATCTTCTAGCTCTGGGCGATTAATAATTTGTTGTTCTGGATTATAATTTGTATACCCTTTTGCACTATAAATATGAGGGTTTTCATCTTCATCTTCAATACTTCGTAGTATTGGCATAATAGTTTTTCTTAACTCTTCACCTTTTTCAAACTCAGCACCAAAAATAGGAACTGGAAAAAGATCCATTCTATCAATATTATCCATATATGCCTACACTTTCCCAAGGATAAACTAACCAGACGTCTTCCTCAGATTTGTTAACTTCGTGACAAGTGTAAGCACAATGCTCTGTAAATTCACTTGCTAAATTATCTGTTAGTGTAGCAAAGCGAACATTATTGTTCCATACACTTTGCCATTTGTCGTCGTTTGGCATACATCCTGATTGCCAGTCTTTCATAATCCAATTAAATGTAGCACCAGTATCGTTGATATCGTCGACAATTAAAATATTCTTGCCGTGATATGCATCTTCGCCCATCCACAAATTGCTTTCGCTTTCACTAGTATCATCACGTAAACTTACTTTAATTGCTTCGCAACGTATGCTAGTCATATTACTAATAATCGTAGCAGGCACATTACCTCCTCGGGTAATACCTACGATGTAATCAGGTCGGAAATTATCAGCATACATCTGTAGTACAATACTAGTACACATTGATTCTACATCATTCCAACTATAGTAATGTTTTTTAATCATTTTGTTTTCCCTTCCAGTCTTGGAATACCATTTTATATATTGTTCTAAAATTTTCATACGCCTTATCTAACGCAGGATAATCTTTGCACATTTCTTCAATTTGATCAATATAATATACTACATCATCAGCATGTTTAAGTGTATTAGATGATGTAAATGTAACATCATGAATACAACTTCCGTGTACAGTTGCTCCCGGATTATATGCTGAAGTGTCAATTGTAATTACATCGTCCTGATTATCAATTAAATTACTAAAGTCATAAGTAGGTGTAGAATATGTTAGTCCACCTGTAGATGGAGTAGAACTTATAGTAATAGTATAGTCGTCATTACTCATTTGATATAGTCCTGTAAAGTTTTTCGCCACTAAAGAATTCTTTGTTAAGTGTATTTACTTGTTTACGTATTGCAGGCAAGTAGTCATTATAGTTTTCCATATATTCTATAATCTGATTTACAACATTATTTTTATTTTGAGAGTATGCTTTGTAAGATGTCGTCCATTCGCTTGGATATTTAAATTCAGGCAATGCCATTTCACTGTAGCTTAGTCTATCTGGAACCATAGGTATAGCATCAACTAATGCACCTTCGTACCAGCTAATGCCAAGTGTTTCTTGCAAGTTAGCACTAAACACCATCTTAGCTTCGCCTAGTAAATTATGATATTCATTTTTTGTAAGCATTTTCTCTTGACAAACAATAAATTCATACTGTGGAAGAGAAGATCTAAGATCATGAAAAATATCTACTTGTTTTTCAGGTGCAACTCTATGTGGAAAAAGTATAATGTCACGTTTTTCCATGCCTTGATACTGTTGTAAACTACCCTTTAAATATTCCATAGGCCAACCTACACGATTTATTTTGTCCCAGTCTATTGCATAGTCTTCGTCAAATACGTCTGTAAACATATCAATATGAAAGTCACTTGCAAAGAAGTTATCATCATAACATTCAAACATTGACATTTCAGCATGTCTTACCCAAGGCTTATCGCCTATGAGTCTACCTAAAAAATCCTGCGGATCATAGCTACCTGCATGCCAGAGACCACCAATAGTAATATCAACACCCAATAGTTCTGCCATATACCGTAATTGAATAACTGTAGGATTCCAGGCATCGGTATAGAGAAAATAATCACCATCCTCAATGACTCCATTACAAAACATAACTCCTATCTTTTCAAGTTGCTTACTTTTGTAAACATTGGTACCACCAAAGTTAAGAAATGCCCCAGGCGTTGTAGCCTGAGGAGTTTCTCCGCCACTAACAACTTCTACATCTTCATTTGTAGACCGTTGAAGTTGCTTAGGAAGGTGTTCTTTCCATTGCTTGGTATAGCGTGTATCAACTGCTTCGATATCTACAATGTATATAGTCATTAGTTCTTCCTTAAATTTTTACGGGCTTTAGCACGTAACCATCCTTGGTATTTGTTATATGCAATCCAAACAGGTGCATCTTCTTTATAAAGATCTTTCTCATTAAAGACCTTTCCTTCAAAGCGACAGTAGTCGCGTAATTTATCCAAGTCATTAAATACTCGATTGTAAGCATTACGATTAAATTGAATAGCCATTTTTGTTTCCTTTTAATAGCTAAGTTGCGGGATAATAAATTGAACAGCCGTTTTCGCCATCTTCGGCAACGTCAATCTCTACAAAGCGGCCTGGGTACTTTGTATTGATTTCTTTATATAAGTCATCTGCAATCATTTCACAGCTCTTATGATCTAGTTGTATTACATCTTGTGCATATAACCTTTCCATCCATCTTTTAAATTGTATAAACTCGATATCACGATCATTATGAAATACTTGAATACGTACTTTAAAATGGAAAATATGTCGATGAGCAATACCTAGAAATGATACATCATCCCAATCACCTGTTGCCAGTTTAGGATCTTTATCTGCTCCAGGGTATAAGTGAACTCCTTCTTTTCTAAAGGTTACCCAAATACTTCTACTTGCTTCATCTGCTTTCATTTTTGCATCCTCTTCTCTCATTCTACGACCCATATATTCATAATAAGGTTCGTGTTGTTGTGTATTTGAATCTTCTAACATAGTACTATTATACTTTCATTTAATTACTTTGTCAAGGCCATATTTTGTCCAATCTGTGAACTTTTTTCTGTCCATCAAATCGTGCAAACTATGACACCAAACACCTGGATTAGTCGCTTTAAAATCTTTGTCATCAATTTTAATCATAGTGTTATAATTCCACTGTTTTATATAAGGCAAAGGAATACGTAGTTGTGGAATAAAGTTTTCATATTCTGTAAGGCCACCTTCGAGGAACTCTTCTGCATATTGAATTGGAATATCTAAACTACACAACGTATCTTTTTTTAGAAAATACCTAATCATAAATTCCCATTCATCCCATTCAGGATTTTCAGTTGGTGCAAAACTATGATTAGCACCAAAGAAGATATGTTCGCAGTGTTCTTTTTTATAAAACTTTTCAATTTCTTTTGGGTCTTGCAATCCTGTTACAAATAATGTTTTCATTCCGTATGCAGGAGTTTTTTCAACTTCTATTCCTGTAAAGAACATTGGTGTATCACTTACACCATTTTCATAATCTCTTTTCATAAGTTACCATTTCCTAACATCTTCAGTTCGTTTTCTAATCTGTTGATTTCGTCCTTGTACCAAAGTTTTTTAGTCTTTAAAACTCGAATTTCTCGATCCGAATTAAATGCTTTTCCTAAGTCTGCTACTTCGTGATCTAGTGTTCTATGCTTCTTATATAATTCTTGTAAGTGTACAACAATTTTATCGTGTGCATCGCTATAGTTACCCATACTATATCTCCCAAAGGCTATTGTCCATTACAGGTTTATATTGTTCTTTAGTTCTTTCCCATACCTGCATATCTTCGTCACTAACCATAGATTCAATATCTACTGTTTCGTAATGATTTTGAAACTGTGTTTCTGCATTTACAATACGTTTTCCGGTATTGCCTCTAGTTCCAATAATAGTATCAAAGAATTTAGAATATGCATCAAGTATTGCATTTGCATCATCACGGTTGTCTGCCATAAAGACTGCTTCTACAATATCTTTAAACTTTAAACCATCACGTTCTCTTACTAACATCTTAGGATTAACGCCTGCGTCATACTGTCTATTAGCTTCTTGTACAGCATTAATATGACTCCATACGTTATGACCCATCTGTATAGCATAACTAAAGCTATCCCAGCTAGTTTTGCCTTCTTTGCCTATCTTGTTTAACATTCCAGGACCATAATGACAAATGTCTTTTGCTTCTAGTCCATCTGTTACAGGAGAGTCTTTAAAGCTAGTATGTTTTCCTTCACGTACAAATGCTTGTGCAAAAGGCGTAGTATCAGTTGCTAGTGCTTTATCGTCAATACTAGGAACCATTCGATAGACCCACTTTGATTGGGATTGTGTTTCTAGCTCGCAATAAATTTGTCCGTTAGCAGTTGCTAAGAAAGGACTAGCACAATCAAATGTAACCATAAAGTTTGGATTATGATACTTACGTACTGCACGTTGTATATCAGTTAGTAACGTAGCCCATTCTAGCTTACTTGTACCTAAGAAGTGCATAACGTCATGTATGCCCTGCTCCAGTAGTCCGTCAAACCTCAATGCAACTAGACGTTTAAGAACCAAATGCACATCACACATGTTCTGACCACCCATTGACCACCCATTAAAATGGTTGTCTGGATACTTAGTTGGATCACAATAGTCTTTCATCTGCTGATACCAATCTTCAGCGTCAGCATGATTCTCGCCTTGTAATACATTTAAGAACTTACAGGCACCTGTTCTGTGTTTCATCCAGTAGTCGTTGTTAATACGTGTAGCATTAACAGCTTCTTGATATGTACTAATACCTGTTGCTTTTTGACCTGCTGGCGAACGTGCAACCCAGGCTGGAATATCAAGTATCATTCCATAATCCATGTATGCATCCATCCAACGTAGAACACCATCACGTTTCTTTTGTGCTTTAGGACAATTAGGATCTTTCCAATCGCCTTCCCAAACACCTTTACCAATTTGGAAACCACCACTATCGCCAAGTAGCCAAGTATTTTCTCTATCGCGATTACGTACCATATCTTCTTTAGGACTATGTTTATTAATATCTAACTCTGCATGTCCTGCAGAGTATAAACACCATTTATAAGTAAACTGTCCTTGTTGCTTATTAAGATAGTTAAGACTTTCCATTCCATTACTAAAATTACTAGGCATTCTAGCAGTGTCAACATAAAGACCTTTAACAGGATCAGGAAAACGTTGCTTGCCTATGTATGTCGCATAAAAGCCGCTCAATGCTGGCAAAAAGTGTGCGTAGTCGTTCTGTGCTGTTGTTAAGTCTTTATTCATTTATTTGCTCTGTGCTGGTAAAATGTAATCGTATTTTGCCATGCCGCTATCTACACTAATCTGCATAGCGCCTTGATCACTAATGCTCATAGTTGCATCGCCATCTAAGTTTAAGATACTTTGTACTTGTGCTACTGGCCAACTCCAAGTATGTGTAAGTGTACCACCAACTGCATGCTGGAATACAAACTCACCTGCGTGTGTACTTGCATCACCAAAGCTAAACACTAAGTTGTCGTCTACAGTTTTTACATTAAATGTAGGCTCTTCACTATGTGCCGCACTTTGTAGCTTCATACGTTGAATACTTGCCATGCTAGGTTGAAATGTAACATTCCAACTTGCGCCTTTAAACTTAACAGTTTTTAGTTTCTCTTCAATAATTGCTTTGTTCATAAAGCGATAATCATTCTGAAAGTCACCTGCCGCATTTTCAAAGTGAATGTGTGTAGGAATAGTTTCGCCGTTACGTTCTGCTTTAACTACATCAAGTTTTGCATCTTTTTGATACTCGGGGTTCTTTAAATGCAATGCAAGTTTATCTAAGTTAGGCATACCAAATGTGCCTTCAAATTCACCAACTGGTGTATGTGTAGTTGCACCTAAAATAACACTTCTGTCTTCAGCCATAGACTCAACAGTTGTGCTACTATCGTTTGTTACCTTAACTAGGCTAAGAAAGCCTAGTGCATGTGTATGTGCTACCACGTCTTGTAATATATCTTTCATGTATATCTCCATTCTCTGTTTATTATAACACTTAAACTATTGATTGTCAACAGTTTTTCTTATCTGTTTATTATAATCTACTGCTATTCTAAGTATATTTAGATCATAACCATATTTCTCTGCTGTTTTTAGGAAAGCAGATGTATCCTTAGGAAAACAATGTCCTCCCCAACCTCTTTCTTCTGTAACCATACTATGATCATCACCTATCCGTTTGTCTAAGCATAGTAAGTCACGTACAGTTTCAAAGTCTTGATTTGTTAGTTTACAAAAGTCGTATATTTGATTAAAAAAACTTACCTTAAGGGCAAGAAAACTATTTTCTGCATACTTAAGAGTAATTGCTTCAGGAACAGGACAGTTATAAATTCTTAAGTCTGACCAACATACTTGTTTTTTGAACCAGGTATTCCAAAATTTTGTGTCTTCCTGTTCGCCTGCAATTATAGTATATGCCATATTCTCGAAATCTTCAACTGCTGTTTTTGCTCTTAAAAATTCTGGATTAAAGCACATGCTTTTATTAGGAAAAGATTTTTTTAGAAATTCCCAACCTTCTAAACTAATAGTACTTTTAATTAAAATAGGTACGTTTGGTGCTTTCTCAATTACTTGGTATACATTATCAATATTACACGAACCATCTTCGTTTTGAGGCGTTGACACACATACTACAATTCCCTGGGGATGTATTTCATCATGATAATCATATAAGTGACCTTTTGCAGGATCACTTATACTAACTTCATTTGTTGTATTAACTGCTTTATTAAAAGCATAACCTACAAATCCATAACCTACTACTAGTATTCTCATACAAGTTCCTTTAGTTTAGTCCATGTATCTTTCCAATCGTGTACTTCAACTGCAAACCCTAAATCATTATCTATTATTACTTTTTTCAAAGGGTAATCATTACCATGTACATCCATTCTGTCTCCGTAAAAATGTAATGTATGATTAGGGTCAAAATCATTTACTATTTGACTTTTATCAGAACCTTTAGGACTAATGTCAATACCAGTTTCTCCACCCGGTCTTGCAATTAGTTCTGGAAAGTCTAAATTAAATAACTCTGCAATATAATCACGTTCGTTGTTTTTTGTATCATGCTTTACATACAGTTTTCTTTCACCAATTGTAGCATTACGACCAACAACACTAAAGTTTATCATACCTGATCGTTCTTCAATATGCAACCCTGTACGTAACGGAAATGTACTCTCTTCTAATTTATCTTGTAACCACGATTTAACGTGCATAGGTATAGTCCAGTCGTTAACTTTAATTAATTCGGAACCTTTCCATACCTCACTACCTGAACAGTTATAAACACGTTTAGCCATACCATAAATTACGTTGCCTATTTGTTCAACTGTTTTAGGTTTGTCACTACCTGTAACAAGATAAACATGATGCAGTGTGCAAAAGTCAAAGAAGAACTGTGCAAACTTTTCGTCTATCTTTCCACGACTTGGTGTTAGTGTTCCGTCTACATCAAATATAAACTTATTCATCTTTATCCTCTATACAGACTGCAATTTCACCTGTTGTAAAGTTTTCCATAAGTTGATCTCTTACAATTTCACAACTTGTTTTAGTCTTATACTCATTAAATAATGTCATCTTTGTATCTGCATCTCTAGCATAACCTCCTTCGGTTAATGTAAAACTTATTACAAATAATAACCAGTTCATTCGCACACCCTTTTTCTTAAGTCACTTGTACTAAAACGGTGATCTCTTTTATTAAAGTATAGTTCTATATTTCTTCCTTGGCAATGATTTTTACCTGTAAAGTCTTTCTCACGATATTCTTCTCCTAGGATACGTACATCAAGTGGATACATAGTTAGAATATCTACTAAGTCTTCTTCAGTACCATACGGAATAATCTCATCTACATACCCAACTGCTTTAAGTTGTGTATATCTTTCAACAATAGATTGTACTGGTGCGTTCTTATCTTTACGGTCTTGACTAGGATCAACTTGTAACCCGCATATAAGATAATCACATTGTTCTTTTGCTTCACGCAACATTATAATATGTCCTGCATGTAATAAATCAAATGTACTACATGTAAATCCTACTCTCATAGTTTTTCCTTTCGTAATTCCTTTTTCTCAAGACTAAGTTTATCTTTCATACTCATTAAATAAGCCGCAACGGCTAGTACTGCAATGGCACCTGCTTCAGCAATAAGCATCCACGGGTCAGCTTCTTTTGAATGTAACACAATAAGTCTACAAAGAGCTGTCATTGCAATTATAATTGGTAGTGTAACCGGTATTCTATTACTAATATAAAATGCTCCAACCATTCCAATAATTTCTGCATAAATGAATAGTAGGAACAAGTCACCTAATTTTACTGTTAAGTTTATTACCATATTATAAATGTCTATACCTGCGGCAAACATTGTTAGCATACCAATTATAGCTAACAATAACTTTTCACTATAGAGTGTTGTCCAGTGTAACCCACTGTTTACTTTTTCTAAATCTAATCTTTCTAATAACTTTTTCATTAGTGTTTCCTTTTACCGTCAAATACACAAACAAAATACATTTCGTCTGCACCTGCATGTACACGATGAAATACGCCATCTTCAATTAATACAACATCGCCTGGCTTTACTCTTAAAGTGTTAATATTATCTTTTTGTGCTAGTTCTATTGTACCTTTGCCTTCAATAAAATAATATACTTCTTCTTGACCTGGATGTTTATGTCCTGTTGTTGATTTGTTTGGTTGTAGTCGAGTGCTACTTAATACTAGATTTTTTAATGTTGTATTATCTTTTACAACATATCTTGTATCTTCTTTAACAGTTTTTCCGCCTATATTTTTAATATCTAGTTTCATTTACTCTCCAAAATCAAACAAACTAGTAAACGTATTGTGTCTTTTTGTATCCTCTAATGGATAGTTAAGCACACCAATTAAGTTATCTAGTTTGTTATCAATAATAGTTTCTGCCATTGCCGCATCATCAAATGGCAACTCTTTGAACCAATCAGGTATATGTAATTCATCTGTAGGATACGCTACACTAGTATATCCTAATGGATTTTGCTTTAGTTTACAAACAATAACCTTCATACCATCAACAATTTCCTGTGAATACTTGTCGCCGTTCATACGTTTAAGTGTATTCCAGTTAATACTTGCTCTAACATGTCCGGGCATATTTGCTTTACCTTGTTTTTCTTCAAGCCTTTGATAGTGTCCTACTTTATTTGCACGTTTAGGCGATCCTTTTTCATAACCAGGTCTTTCGCTAAACTCCTGTCTAAACATTGTAATTCTATCTAGTATTTCTTGTTGCGGAACATCAGTAAGTACCATAAGTAATAGTTCGCTTAGAAACTGTTGCATAAAAACAGGTGTATCCGACCTACGTAAGTCTAACCCCATAGCTTTTACTTTACCGGGCTTGCCGTCTACGTCAGTTCTAAAACCTTCGATGTCTGTAACTAGTGCCGCATAACGTTTCTTAGTAATAAACAAACCGCTTTCAGCTACAATTTCTCTAGCCGCCGCAATAACATCACTTCTACTCTTTGGACAATGAAATGACTTTTGCATCATGTCTGGAAATGTTACGTTTGCCGCTTCGCATACTTGATCATAAAGTGTAATAACATTCTCTTTACTCCAAGGAATCTTGCCCGCTTCAACTTCAGCTTTCATCATAGGCCATGCACTAAAGTAACAAGAGTCAGTATCGCCATAAATCATTGCATCACCTGTATGATCATAATCACCTGTAATAGTTTTGTTAACTTCGGCACTCATATGCTTAACAATAGTTCTGCCTGTTAGTGTAGTACTCTGCCCAATACGTTTGTCAAAGAATCTACAACCTGGATTAAGAATAGCACCATACAAACTATTCAAATTAATCTTCTTAACTAACTGGCGCTTATCCCAATACTCGATCTCTGCCGCATTACCTGCATCCTTTGCTTTTTTAAGCATCTTCTGCAATTCTTTACGTTCACTATACCAACGTTTTAAGATACCTGGAATAACACCTTCAAACTCTGTAGTAAAAATAGTACCATTAGCACTAAGCATCCAAGGATTATTACTATCAAATATTAGTTTGTGTAGTTCAGCACCGCTCATTACCACTGTTTCACCGTTTTCAAAGTCTACATTAAGTGAAATATCACGTTTCTTCTCCATAACAACATCGTATTCTTCTGTAGCAAAACGTCCTTCCCAGCTTCCGGCAAAACTCTTCTTCTTTAGACCCATATCTTCATGTACACGAGCATCACTCGTATCCGGACGTATCTGACCTATAAGAGTTTCTGGAGCCATATTCAATGCACGAATAACACTAGGATACAGTGAATTCAAATCCATTGATCCAATCCACTTATGTAGTCCTTTTTTAGGAAATGCAACATAAGCACCTGCCGCTTGTGTATTCTCATCATCACGTTTTTTTCGATTAGGTACTTGTAATCCTCTATGATGTGCTTCGTTAACGATTGCTTGTTCTGTAACTGCTACTGCACCCATAGTGGTCTGTAGCAAAACAGTGTTTGCATGTGCAAGTTCATTACTAAGATCAATAAATCTTAGTTTTTTGTCCAACTTGTCCAGTAGTGCGGTATCTTGTATGTTGTATTCAATGAACTTTCTAAAGTCATTATTGTACAATGCGTCCAAAGTTCCTTCATAAGGTACTTTGTTCTCGCCAACTTCAATTTCGCCAATAGCATCAAGTCTGTAACTGTGTCTTTCTTCATACGTGTATTTACGATATAAATTCAAACTATCTAAATGCACTCTGCCTACTAGGTCATAGGTTTCCGCTGTTTTCCCATACTTCTCAAACTCACGTTTCTTAGGAAGTTGTCCCCATAAACAAAAACGTCTTGTATCATCTTTGCTTAATACACGGCTTGTTCTATTTACAGTATAAGGAATATCATATCCTTCACTGTTCCATCCTGATAAAATATCAGCATCTTCAATTAGTGTTAAGAAAGTATCAATCATGTCACCTTCTTTTTCATAAAGCATTACATTGTCAATGCCTTCAAGTGTTTTCTTTGCTTCTTCCATAGTAAGTGTCTTGGGAGGAACAGCTAAACATATCATTGTCTCGAGCCATTGCAAGTATACACTGATACTTGTAATTGGCATAAAAGGATCACTTGGATCAGCAAAGCCACGCTCTGGATCAAAGTCAGTTTCAATATCAAAAAACGCAATGTTTAGTTTGGGTGCATCTTGGTTAAGATAGTTTTCACTTAGGCATTGGAATATAGGATTGATATCGCTTTCAAAAAGTTCCTTGTCACGATTAATAGCAACTTCTTTTCTAAAATCTTTTGTATTTTTACTTACAATACGACTTAGAGGATCGCCATAAACACTTTTATACTTGCCTCTTTGATCTTTATAATAAAATGTATATTTTACTGGATATTCGCGGAAAACTTTCTTTCCGTCTTTGCGTTCAACTACCTTGATCTGGTCGTGATCTCTGTCAAACAGTGCGTCTACGTAACTCATTTTGCTCCTTCGTTGCTTGTGGCCAACGTGCCTTCTACATGCCGATTATACAGCGTCTTGTTATTATTATAACATGTTTATTTAACTGCGTCAATGATTATTTTTAACAGTTTCTGGTTGCCTTCTTTATTATAATGATTTTCATTGCCTTTGTGTGCCTGCCAAAACTCGCTAAAGTCTAAATGGTTATCTTCCACAATAAACAATTTAGCAACTTCTATGTGAGACATACTAATATACTTTTTTGTTGCTAATATATTATTAATTTCTTTACGTAATAAGTGATATATGTCACACTGGTATTGGTCATCATAGTGATATTTAAAATAACTCTTAGCAGAAGATAAGCTCGAATTAAAAAGACTAGTTCTATCAATATCGTTGTATAATAAATCACAGTCTTTATGTAGTCCTTCTTTATGTAACGGATGGTTTGGTGTATGCACCCTACTAGGACTTGTATGACTTACAATAAAGCAGTCATAATTATCTAATTGTTGTTTTTGAATTTGTTTTAAGATTTTGTATTCGCTAACTCCGGCCTGGGCAACGTTAGTTACGTTAAATTCTTTTGCAAGTAACTTAACCCAGCCATTATTGCCCGACCATTGTGCCGCAAAACTGTCTCCAGCAACTAAAATTTTCATAGGAATAATTGTACCAGTGCATATAAATTCATAGCAGTAAACCAGCTACAAAGTAGTATTACAAATGCCGCTTGTCTAATAACTGCACTTATAACTCCTAACACACTTCCTATAAGATACATAGGAACAAATAGTTTAGTAGCAGGATCAAGTATAGTAAAACTAAGTATTGCACTAGCCGATATTAAGAAAACGGCTTCAACCATTTCGCAGTAAAATGCAACAGGACTTAACCTATGACTTTCTTTAAAAAAGGAGGTAACCTTACTAATCACTTATCTTTACCTACCGTTACAACTAAGGTTTCTAAGTCATCAAATTCATCAGCAACTCTTTCCCAGTCACCTTTTTGTGCAATTTTGATTGCTTTATTAATCATTGCTGGCTTAATATCAAGTTCTTCTGCTACTGCTTTTACAGTATCTTTTAGTCCAGCTTGTAGATCTTCTACTTCTTGCAGTACAGTCACGCCTTCGTTAACAAGACGTTCTAGCTTTGCTTTTTCTTCAGCACCATAGGTACGATCACTCATTTCAATCTCCAATAAAGTATAACAGTTTATATTATACTGTGTATTTAGGTAATTGTCAAGTGTTTTATTTTATTATTGGTTTGCGTGTTTTGCCGCCATATGGGCTTTGTACTTTTTAGTACCTTTTTTATGGGGACTTTTACCTTCAGAGGCTTGTGTTAGTTTTTTTACTAAAGACTCTTTATAAGATGAAGTTATCTTTTTCTTACCTAGTATTTTATCTTTAATTTTACCTTTGGCTTCTTCGCCGCCGCCCTCACGTCCAGCTTTTTGTAACTTTTTCATGCCTTCTTTGCCATATTTTTCATTACCAGTGTGGGCTTTTAAAGCGGAGGACATTTCAGGAATACTATCATCGTTGCAATTACAATGTTCGCAGTCTGCTGAACATCCACAATCTTCTCTTTTAACGTCCGACCCACAGCATTTATCTGAACAATGTGTGTCTTTTTGAGACTCAGCTATTGTTTTATTTTCTGCCATTGGGCTTTCTTCGTAATCTAAGTGATGATACACACTACCAATCATGTCTGCTGACTTAGTAATTTTAGATTGTACCCAACCCTCTAATCCTTCTGCTTCGCTAACACGTTTTAGCATATCGTGTAATTTTACTGCATATTTTGCTAGTTTGTATAGCTCTGCACGGGCCATTTGTACTTCATGGTCACGTTCGGCAATATCTGCTAATTCGCCTAACCCTTCCATTACTTCTTTTTTGTTCATCTTAAAACTCCGTTACAATGTATTTATCTTTTTATAGCCTTACCGCCCATGACGTTACTATTCTTCATGTCTAATGCATTCTTTGCTGTACCATCTGAGTTAAGTTTTTGTGGTGCTTTAGGTGCACCATAACGCCCTGCTTTTGCAACATTACGTTTAGCACCAACTACACTTGAAATACTAGCTACATTTCCGGCACTAGTAGAACCTTCTGTTGCTGTTTCGTTAATAAATTCATCTGCTCTCATTATTTGCTCCTATTCGCACTTGCAATATCCGCATACATCGTTTGCACACTTTTTACATATGCCGTCACCGTCACAGTGACATGGGTGTCCGCAACTTTTGCATTTTTTATCGTTCTGTTGTGCTCTTGTAGTTGTCATTTACACCAAATAATTTACTTTCTTCGTACTCTATATACTTATCATCTTGAACAACTATTTCAGTACTATTAGTAAAGGGATGAGGACACATTAATGTAACCCAAAGTCCGCTTTCATACACACATGGTTGAGTATATATTCCGTTTACTATACTCATAATGATTTCCTTTTTTCTCTAATAGCTTCTTGTAAGTCTAATATCTGTTCGTTCTCAATTAGCTTAATAATAGCTTCGTTTACTCCGATTTCGTGTTGTATCATACCAAGTTTCTTTATACATTTGTCTAGCTCTTTCGTATAAAAATCAAGTTCTTTTTTCTTTCTAGCACGTTGATCGTATATATCGTTAAGATCAATGATAAGTTTATTTTTACTATTATGCCCTATAACTCCGGTCATTTAAGTAATTCTCCGTTGTCATACATTCGCTTTAGATCTGCATTTGTTAAGTCTACACGAAAACTACAACCTAATATAAACCTATCTTCTTTTGTTTGATTAGTAACACCGTGCGGTATACGTGTATCAAAACAGATAGGAACAGTATAACTAATTTGTTCCTCTATTTCACTATGTGGATAAAATCTACTTTCAGGTACTACATCAAACTGTTGTGATGGAGAAATAACGTTAACTGGTTCAGTCCATTCGTAATGGTCTAATGAACTATTTGCAAAGTCTCCAACAATAGGAATATTAAGTGTACAGCCGCTTTCATAATCAGTATGCGGACCTATAATATTATTTGATTTTACTCTATTATAGTTTACTCGAACAATAATATCTACCGCATTTTGAAAAGTATTATCTAAGTAGTCTAGTGTATCGTCGTCGGGTAACCCGACAAAGAACTTGAAACGTCCTGTTCCGAAATGACCCCAGCTTTCACATTGGTCATGTACTTTTTTAGTGAAAAATTCTTTGTCTATTTTAAGGTCGGGCAATAAAAAATGTTCTAGCATTGGCGCTCCTTTGCTATATTTACTATTTTTTCTTGCGGCCTGACTTCATATTGGCACACCAGTGGTACATCTTAGCTTTTTCTCCACTTGCATTTTTTGCCTGTTTTCTTAATTTAGTAACAGATCCGTTACAACTTGCACCAGACTTCTTTACTCTACCTGGTTTGCTTTTGCCTTTTTTCTTACCGTCTGCAAAGTTTTCGTCTAATTTACTTGCGTCTATATACCAAACTTTTGCTTTGCCTTCTGTACTAATAAGTCCTATAAGTCGTGTGTTGCCTGCTATAAGTTCTAATTTACCGTTTGGCATTTTCATCACAATAGGCATTTCTATTGTACCTGACTTCATTGCTTTTTTCAATCTTTCAACTTTTTCAGGTTCTAAATCTGCAAGTGTCTCTGATCCATCTGCGCCAGTGTTGCCTATCTTCTTTACAATATTACTATTTACATTAGCAACTTTACCAGTCTGTGCTAATTCTATCCATCCATCTTTACCTAACTTGTCTAAGAACGGATAGCGATTTGCTTCTTCCCATTCTATATCAAACTGTGGCTCAGCAAAGTTTTCAGTTACACTGCTTTCGTCTACATGTGCATCATCACCGTCTTTATCAGCGTCTTGTGTCTTATAACCGACACGCTTAAGACCTTTTTTAAGATGATCTTTTTCCTTCTTACCACCATATGGTACAATCATTACATCTGGCTCATCTCTGTTTCCATCTTTTGGAGCATCCTTTAAATTAGAAATAGTTTTACCTACTCTTATAAAATCATATGCTGTATCTGACTTTGTTAGAAATGTATTCTTTGGATTTGGAATAGCCGCGCCTTCTTGAGCTGATACTTTTTTCTTAATTGATTTTGCTGTACGCTCAAACTTATGATCTTTGTGTTTGAATCCTATTCCTCCAGCGGCTTCCCATTTAGTAATATTTACACCATAATCGTCAATAAGAATATTAGATGTGCCATCGTCATTTTTAGCATATTTTGCTTTATCATGAGTAATAATAATATCTTTAGGAAGGAAGTTTGATAGGTTCTTTTTAATCCATTGTCGTTTATGAGGTTCGCTATTAGGATCTCCGGGCAACGGACTACTTAATATAGAGTATTCGCCTTTTACTTGTGCAATTAATGATAATAGATTATAGGCATTTTTAGTTAATGGTAATCTTAACCAAAAGTCATCCGTGTCTTTAATCTTTTGCAAACCTGCTTGAATATCTTTGATGTCACGATAGTTTGACTTTCCCATTAACTTAGCCCATGCTCCAAAAAAGTCCGCAAGCACACCGTCCATATCTACATATATCTTAGTTGTTTGACTTATTTCACCTAATTCTTCTTTCATTTGCTTTAAGTATAACATACTTTCAGCACTAATGTCAACCTTTGATTCAGCCAAACCAAGATTAAATAGAACATTTGTACTTTTACCTTTTATCTTAGTTGAAAGTGTTGGAGGATTACCTCCTATATCTACTTTAGAACCAAATTTTTCAACTTCAATAGGTATCTGGTTAACACCTACATCAGTAGTAGTATTAACGCCTTTTACAATACGCCCGTCTTCTTGTACTTTTCTAAGATAATGTTTGAAACTTCCTTTTTTAGGTATAAAGTTTTCAATATCTTTTATACTTTTAAACTTCATTTCCGGCCCCTAAATGAAACACCAGTCATATATGGTTTACTAAACCAAAGTTTAAACCAGTCTTTATCCCCCGGTTTTAAGTCTAGCTTCTTTTCTTTTTTCTTTAATTCTGTAGCAGTTTGACTCATGTTTTCTAAAGAATATTGAGTATATCCTTTATACTCATGTATTCCAGCAAGTTTTTGTAGCTCTGCAATATCCATTTTACTACTGTGCTCGTCTAACATCGTGCTTTACGTTTAAGTTTTTAAATAGTGTACTAGTTGTCTGAACACTTGTTAAAGCCTTTTTCATACGATCATGATGTTCCTCATTAGCGTCCCAAACCTTCATAAAACGTTTTGCCGCTTCTGGTCTAATATAAATTAAATTACCACTATACGCCGCTCCTGGTCTATAAAAACTTAAGAAGTGCTCTTTGCCGTCATTTCTTGACGCAATCCAATCAAGAACTTTTATCTTATTAGGATCCTGTTCTTTAACACTAGCATTATTAGGTCCTTTATTTTTAAATAAATTAAATTCTTCTAAACTTTCTTCGTTTTGTTTTTTAATTGCTTTTAATGCTTCTTTACTTTCTTCTGATAAATCTAAATCATCGATAATAGAACCATAAGATTCACTCTTACTATCAGCATCAGCTATAAGATCTTCCAGCTCTTTTTCGAACTCTTTAACTTCTTTAGAGTCTGGTTCAAAATCTGCAAGTTTTGTCTGCATTTCTTTTTCACCTAGACCTTCACGTTCCATATCTACAAGTTGCATATATAGTTTTCTTCCGCCGTAAAGTGCTACAGCAAGTGCAACTGCTGGTAATCCGTATCTACCTAGTGCTTGCGTAATAGGATGATCCAAGAAACGTTTAGCCCATGCTACAGCATCAGCAATCCATCCTATTGTTTTATACCCTACTGTAAAAAATGCAATCGACCATTTATTTTGATAAATCCATTTAGCAATCTTAAACGCATATTTTCCATACTTAATGGCACCTATGATAGGTCCTACATATTCTGTGATACTTTCGTCTTGTTTTATGCCCATATTCTTTCTTATAGTATCGTACATTTCTTGTGCAATACTAGGATTAGCTACCCCTTGTTTAAATTCGTCAAAGTTTCCTTCTACTGCTGAGGACCTCATTTTACTAGCACTCATGCCTTCTGCTCCGTCAGCATCAGGATCACGTTCACCTGCATTTTCAATTTTAATACTTTGGAATGTATAATCTTTACCGTTATAATCGTTTAGTAGTTTTTCAAATTGTGCAACTCTATCAGATCCTGCAACATAGATTACATCAGTATAACCTAAACTTTCAATTTTTTGCATTGCTTGTATAATAGTTTTAACACCTTCATTACCAACTGTTACAGTTGATCCAAAACTAGCTTTTGCAAAACGAACTTTTTCATCAAAACTTAGTGGGTTCTTTTTAGCGTCCTGAGTATGACTTACAAATACAAAATGATCTCCTGGCATACCTTCTATTTTATCTACAAGTTTTTTATGCCCTATAGTAGGAGGATTCATACGACCAAACGCAATTACTGCTGTTTTTCCGTTTGCTTCGTATAATTCTCTAAGTATCATTTTTTATAAGTGCCTTTTCTAATCTCACCCATTTCTTCTTGCCAGACTTTCTTTGCTACTGCTTTTCTTTCTTCCGAAGTAAATATTTCGCCCGGAGACTTAGCAAGTCTATACCTTGTTACATATACTTTAATTGCATCATCTATTACTGGATATAGATCTGCTCTAGCATCAAATTTTCCTTGTTGTTCATAACATTCTGCCATGCCGTTTATCATAGGAAAATAGCTTTTACGATAAAATTGTGGGTCATTTCTCATGAAAACACACAAGTCGTCTACTACATCAAAGTTTGGTTTAAACGCATCTCTAGTATCATAACTAAATTCATTTATCTTCATCTTCTTTACCTTCTCTATACCGTTGCCAATATGCTTGTCGCTCGTTATAACTTAACCGCTTTTCTTCGTGTTCAATAATCTTCTTGACGTAATGCTCCATGTCAAGTTCTTTTACCACTTTCGACAGCTCCAGTATCTTGCCTTTGTTCTTGGTCCCGGATTATCACAGTTATGTCTAGCCCTAAAACTTTTACGTCTTTTTGGATTATTCTTTTTAATGCTCATTGCTTTACCTTTAACGCTCGAGCCACCATGTCCAAAGTTTACTTTTTTAACATTTTTAGTTTTTGGATCTTTAACATAAACTTTAAACTTCTTAACATCACCTTGCATAGGCTTGCCTAGTTTAACTGTACGTCCTTGATATTCTGCTTCGTCCATAGGGTCGTCATCTTCATTATACCACATCATACCATATTGTTCGTAAAACTCATCATCGTCTTCAAAAGTTTCTTCGGTAATATCATTTTCGTTACCTAGAGATATTTCAATATCAAAGTCTTCATATCCTTCAGAGAACATATATTTACTAAGTCGATTAGCATATTCGTCTGCTTCTTCGTTAGTTAGTTCTCTGTCTAATGGTATTTGATATATAGTTACACCTTGCTCTGACTCAAGTACGACAGAACTAGGAAATACAGACTCGTCTAGTTGTTCCGTTACTTCTTGTTTGTCCATTACAATATTAATAAAGTGTTCCATATTTTTTCCTAATGATTTAATCTAATACTAGTAACTGATCCGTTTGTATATGTTATTTTTGCTCTAACCCAAACGTAGTTACCTGTAAAATTTTGTATCTTTGCCCCAGTAGTACTATTTTCTGTAGTAGTAAGTACATCGAACCAATCAGCTTCTGCTGGTGATTTTGCAAGTGTACCTTGTATAACAGTGGTTCCAATATAACTCGAATAATCATACTGGACTGTATGAATTCCGTCGCTTCGACCATAGAATCCATCGCCTTTAAATTGAGATCCGGTAACAGTTACGCTTGAACTGTCTCCTGGGTGTGTTTGTGTTGTTAAAATAGTTTCACTGTATGCCATATAACTATTTATCAATATGCGGCTTGTTAATAATTTTATCAACGCGGCGTATACCACCACCTATAATAATATTAATAAACTGCAATATCTTTAAATCTCTAGCATAAAAGTACATTCCGTTGACATATGATTTAGCTTGTACTAAATCTAAAAACTTTCTTCCTGCTTTTATTTTATCAGAGTTACTTCTAGCCCATATAGCAAAGCTAGGGTCGACGTCACTACCTACTGTGACTTTATATTCATATTTGGTAGGTACATTGCTTATAATAATATTAGGTTCTAGTAAGTTTATTGTTGAACTATCTTTAGGTTTCCAAACTTGGGTAATATTATCTATGCGATTTTCTAAGTGTTCTATCCAATATAAATCATTCGAGTATACAACTATCGAAGAGCCTTCTATTCTAAGTTTATAACTACTTTGTTTTTGTGCAGAGAACTCACTATATAAGGCTTGAGCATGTGTAAGAGTTGGAATACTAATAGGTCTTCCTAGTCTTCCTCTAGATTCTATAATTTGTCCAGTAGTCTCTAGTTGTGTTTGATATTCGTCAAGTATTTTTCTTGCTTCCGGGAGTCGTTTTTCCCGGAAGATTGTTGCTAATATACTAGTAATGCTAACTTTATAAAGGTAAGTATTATAAAATAGCTTAGATGTTTCAAACTGCTTCAACTTTAACTTCTTTTACTTCAGTTACTAGGTCAATTTCGTTATCTTTAATATTAATAATTACTCTACCTCCGTTTTTCAAATCACCAAAAAGCATTAACCTTGATAAGGGACGTTTGATGTCTTTATCGATAACACGTTGTAATGGTCTTGCACCCATCTTAGCATCGAATCCTTTTTCAACTAGATAGTCAAGTGCTTCGTCGGAAATCTTAATTTTAATTCCTTTGCTGTTTACCATTTTTCTAAGCTCAACAAGGAACTTACCAACAATTTTCATCATTACTTCTTTAGATAATTTACCAAATGTAATTACACCATCGAGTCTATTTCTAAACTCCGGAGCAAAATATGCCTTCAATGCAGTATCGTCTGCTATAGTTTCATTACTTTCATTAAATCCAATAGTATTTTTCTCCGCATCACGAGCACCTAAGTTAGTAGTAAGAATTAGTACACAATTACGTGCATCTGCTTCTTTACCATTAGATCCTGTAATTTTACCGTTATCCATAACTTGCAATAATACTTGAGATACGTCCGGATGTGCTTTTTCAATTTCATCCATTAATAGTACACAATTAGGATTTTCCTGTAGCTTAACAATTAACTGTCCTGCATTATCTTCGTGTCCTACATATCCTGGAGGAGATCCAATTAACTTAGCTACACTATGTCTTTCTTGATATTCACTCATATCAAATCTAACTAGTTTTACTCCAAGTTGAGAAGCAAGTTGTTTTGCTGTTTCAGTCTTACCTGTTCCAGTTGGACCCATGAGTACAAAACTTCCAATAGGTTTGTCGTCTGGTTTAAGTCCTGCTTGGCTAACAAGTATCTTATCAACGATACTTTCAATAGCATTATCCTGTCCATATACAACTTTTTTAAGATTAGATTCAAGATTCATTAAGTTTTCAGTTTCTTTTTCTGCAACTTGTTCCTCAGGCATTTTAATTGCCTTAGCAAGTTCAAATTGAATTCCTGCCGCATCAACAATTTTTTCACCTTCATGTTCTTTAAGATTAAATCTTGAACATGCTACATCAATTAGATCAATAGCTTTATCAGGAAGTTTCTTGTCGCTTTGGTACTTGACACTTAGTTTAATAGCTTCACTAATTGCTTCATCTGTAATGGTTGTAGTATGAAACTCTTCATAATACTTTTTAATGCCGTGTAATATATCATTAGTTACTTCTGTACTAGGTTCATCAACTGTTACACGTTGGAACCTACGCATCAATGCACGATCAGCTTCAAAATATTTACGATATTCTTCCCAAGTAGTTGATGCTACAACTTTTAAGTTACCTTTGGTAAGAGCAGGCTTTAACATATTAGCTAAGTCGTTAGATCCTTGTCCGCCTGATCCTGCACCATTCATCATATGTGCTTCGTCAATAAACATAATAGTTTTGCCTTTTTTCCTAAGACCTGCAAGTACAAGTTTAAAGCGTTCCTCAAAATCTCCTCGATATTTACTACCAGCAAGCATACTACCAATATCTAAATTAAATACTTTGTATTCTTTTAAGAATTCTGGACATTCGTCATTAACAATTTTCCAAGCTAATCCTTCTGCAATAGCAGTTTTACCTACGCCTGGATCACCTACTAATAATACATTATTTTTTGAACGTCGACCCAGTGATAACGCAATGCTATCAAGTTCTTCAGCTCTACCTATGACAGGATCGATCCTATTTGCTTCAACCTCGCTATTAAGATTTGTGGTAAAAGCATGCAAAGCACGGTCAGCCTGTCCTGAGTTTTCGTCATCAAAATTTTCTGTTTCATTGTTGATATATTCACTGAACTTTTCCTTGTTAAGTTTACCTTTTTCTAACCAGTAACATCCTACACTTTTCTTTTCGCTAAGAATACTTAGAACAACATCAGTTAATTCAATATTAGCTCTTCCACTAAACAACGTTTGTGTAAATGCTCTGTTCAATACACGTTCTACAGTTTGTGTTTTTTTAGGTTTGTACTTACTAACTTCCATTTTTAGTTCATCACAATTAGATTTTAGGTGATGTTCTAAATTAGTCTTTATGTAGTCTAAATCAGCACCAAACCCTGTTAATGCTTTTGCTAAATCCTGTTCACATAGCATCGCATACAATAGATGCTCTATTGTGACATATTCGTGCTTTAACTTTTTGGCATCTTTCATTGCCTTATCAAAAACTAGTTGTAATGCTTCACTTGGTTCAACCATTTAATTTTAATTCCTATCTTTAATTTTACGTTCTTTTATTATAACAAAGTAATACAATGTTGTCAACATTTACTTAGCCAATATGTCCTTTATTTCTTTTAATTTTATTAGGTGTACAGGATCAATTATTTTAGGAGTATATGCATCGATAATAACATACATATTGCCTTTCCTTCCATTGTGTATATCAGGTAGTCCGTGTCCCGTTACATTAAATGTAACACCTGGTTTAGTTCCTTGTGGTATTGAGAGCCTAATAGTACCGCCATCTAGAGTCGGTATATTATCTTGACATCCTAACAATAAGTCAAGAACATTAACTCTATGCTTCATAACTAAATTAATACCATCTTTTTCAAATATCGGATGTTTTTGAACTTGTATCTTAACAATTAAATTTCCTCTAGGACCTTGTATAATTTGTTCACCGAGTCCTTGATACCTAATCATATTTCCATCATTAGCTCCAGGAGGTATAGTTATATCTACTGTCTCTTCTTTACCATTTCGGAGTCTATAAGTTGCTAGTAACTGTTTACCTGATATACATTCTTGTAAAGTAATATTAGCTACAATAGTAATATCTGGGTTACGTTGTTGCGGTTGTTGTCTAAATCCAAACTGAGCAAATATATCTTCAAATCCTCCCATACCTCCCATATTTTGAGTATTAAATTGTGGTTGGGGATTATCGTATTGCTGACGTTTTTGTGGATCTTTTAAAGTACTGTATGCTTCATTAACTTCTTTGAATTTATTTTCGTCACCGCCCCTGTCAGGATGATGTTGCATACTTGCTTTCTTATATGCTGATTTAAGTTCTTTGTCAGAAGCGTTTTTAGGTACACCTAGTATAGAATAATAGTCCATACTAATACTTATCGAGGTTATTTTCTACTTTTGCTAGATCCGGTATATAGTCCAAACCACGCCGCGCCAGCACCTACAACAATACTAATTAAACCACTTTGTTCCATGCTAGGTGCAGATAAGTTCATATACCATATAACACACTTGTATAACAGTATAATGTACACAGTTAAAAATAAGCGTGGAAAAATTCTCCATGCATCTACTGCTTTTGCCATATGTATAATCTTAGCATATGGATTAGGTCCTAAGTCTTTTACACTTGTATCTACTTCTAGATCTAATTTTACTTTGCGTGTAGTTGAATCTTGTGTAGAAACTACTACTGCATCTGGTTTAGTTTCAACTTTAGTTTCAACTTCTGGTCTAATATCTTTATCTAATTCATCAGGTTTTTTTCTTGGCATTTTTCTTTCCCTCTAGTTTATTAAGACGTGCTTCTAAATCATCTATCTTTGATGTAATCTTAGGATACTTTACTCTCCATGCATTAGGATCATTTTGGAACCAAGTCCACCCCCAACGTATTGCTAGATATTCTAAAGTAGCATCAAATTTACTTACAGCCCATGTTGCCATCTTTGTATCTTTAAACCAAAACAAAAATGCGGCACCAAACAAAGAGCCTGCTAAAGCTGTGTATATCCACAGTCTATCAGACGCCATTCTTTCAATCATATCCCAAATCATGTAGTTTCCTTAATAATTAACTACATGTATTTATTTGAATGGATTAAGTTTATCTAAAGTTGATTCTGGTTTCTTACTGTTCACAGCGTTTAGTTCTGAATTAACATTACTAATTGATTCGTTTGCTTTGTCAATTGCTTCGTTTGTTGCATTATAATAACCTGCATAAGCACCAATAATAGCTTGCTGTTGCTGTACTAAAGCTCTAATATCACTAAAGTTTAATCCAAGATTTTCGTATCCTTGATCAGTTAGAGCAAACACTACAACAGGTCTCCCTGACTTCTTAAGTTCAACCAGTGCCGCTTCCCAGTTCTTGGGCGTAAGAACTATCCATTTTACTTCTCGCATATTTACAGCGTCTGCTTTTGGTAATGTTAGTTTAGGCTTTTCAATAGGGACTGCAGATACTTCTAGCCTTTGCGGCATTGATGTACACCCACTAATTAGTATCAGCGCCAGGCCACAACCAAGGACACTCGCTGTTAAACGATTTAGCATTTTTAGCTCCCATTTCTTTTTCTGTAAAATCTGCACCACTAAGTATTTCAAAACAACGTCCGGCTTTTTTAGTTGCGCCGTTTATTATTTTTTCAACTGGTTCTGGCTTAGCCGCTCCTAGAACGCCTAAGTCATGTTCACTAAGTTTATTACTTAAAACTTTATTCTGTTTTCTAATATCAGCAAACTTGTTATTAAGTATAGTAACTTGCTCGTTAGCCGCCTTAATATCTTTTATTAATGCTTGATTAGTTGCTTCAGCTGTTTGGACAGCAAGTTTAGCAGTTGCTTCGTTAGAGATTAAAATAGCCATGCGTTCTTGTGTATCGTTATAGTACCAATACATTCCGCCTGCCATTGCTGTCATTAATATAAACGACACTATTGCTATCTTTAATCCCATACCATCTCCTAGCCTAGTAATTTTCCCAATGTTTTAGGTCCTACTATACCGTCAGCACTTAAACCATTTGCGCCTTGCCATTTTTTAACAGCTCGTTCAGTTCCTGGACCAAATACTCCGTCAGCAGTTAGTCCGAGTTTTGCTTGTACTTCTGCTACAACAGCACCGCGTGATCCTTTGCGTACAGTTACATTATAATCAATAGCAGGTTCTTCATAGTCTCCGCCTAATACATCTAAAGCATGTATATAATGCTTTTTACGATCTTCTAGTCCTATAGTACCGCCATTAATACGTTTAGTCATTCCTACAATATCTTGATTGTCGCAGTACTTATTAATATTATTTGTATCCCAGAACCAACATGCTGAATCTAATGCGCCTTTTTTAGTGCGTACATAATCAGTTGCTTCATCTGGACTCATTTCAACAGCCTTGCCAAATTCTGTATAATTGTAACGTCCTGTTAGTTGCAGTATACCTCCACCTCTAAATTTCCAGCCATCACCGCTTGCAGTGTTACCGTTATCCATTCGTCCAGCATAGATAACATTTGCAATTTTTTCTGGCTGTCTATGATAAGGTTGAGGATCTCTTCCTGCTCTTACAAAGTATTTTCCGAATATCTTGTTAAGTGCTGATGCACTATAATTTAAGTTTTCACTTAAAACTCTAAATCCACCTGATTCGTGTCCGCATTGTGCAATAAATCCTGCTACACGCTCAATAGTGTCTACTTCCCAGAGAGGCAAAATTTCGCACATTGCCTCATACCAATCTTTCCAGTCGTCTCGATGAATGAGCTCTTCAGCCATCCACTCTTCAAAGTCAAATTTAAAGTGTTCTTTACCCATCATAAATTCCTTATTTTGCAAGTGCCACTTAACACCGCTACACTCTTACTTATACCAATCTTTTAAGTAGTAGTGCTTTTCCGGAATTTTCAAAAGTTAACTTATCACCGAATTTTGTAATATTATAGTCACCTACGTACTTACATAAGAATATTATTTCTGCAAAATCATTTACATTTAGTTTATCTTCGATTGATTCAATTAATGGTTGTGTGTCACCAAAATCAATAAATTCAAAATGTATTGGATCACACCATTTTTTAGTTATGGTTAATTTATTATCTAGTAATGTGATATCCTCAACCATACTTTTGTTAAAAAAGTTTTTATAGTTATCTAAGTTACTTTCACTTATGCTATAGTCATTAGGATCTGAAGGTAATTGTTCTTCTAAGCTAGATAACTTTAATGGAGTCGATTTCCAATTTTTATAATAACGGAAACGCCAATTATCTTCTTCGGATAATTTGCTTACACCGTCCATTATTTCCATTACTTGGCTGTGTATATTTTTATTACGTTGTACTTCTACAAATACTTTATGTGTGCCATCGGATTGCTCGCCTGGAGTAATATCTGCGTCTAGAACAAATTCGTAACCTTTTTCAATGAAGTTCATGAGATCTTCTGCGGCAGATTTTTCTTTTACACTAAAGCTAATTGTTACAATATCTTTATCATCACCCATTTTACTTGCAAATGAATCTATTTCCATTATATGGTAAACCATATGTTTTAAATCTCCAGGCCTTAATCCCATTATACTGCTACCTCTGCTTCTGGTTGTGCCGCTGGGGCTGCCGTTTGATCTGCTGGTTGCATCTCATTTTCTGCTTGTGCTGATGCATCTACTGCTGGATCAGTATCAAATTCTATCATTTCTTTATATCCTGAATAGATATCCATAACTAAAGATTTTGGCATCATAATCTCAACTAACCATATAGGCCTTCTATCAAGTTTACCTTTTTTAGTACCTGGGCGTATATCATCAGGTTTACGTATTGTACGTGGAACTACTATATGACTTCTTTTATATTTAACTTTACAATCATAGTCTAGTAATCTCTTACCGCCCATTGGATCAGGCATTTTACCTTTTGGCCACATAAATGTACAAGTTATCCAATGACGGCCAATCTCTGGTCCTTGAGCTAATTCACCTTCTTCCCAGTTAGCATAAACATAGATGTCTAATTCGTCAAGTACTCTTTCAAAGTCCTTTAAAACCTGAAATGCAGTATTACTGCCATAAATACCTTCTATGTTTTTTACTAGGTCGTATACGTCTTGCATATTATGTTTCCTAAATTCTTTTACATACTTATTTATCTGCTTTTACAAGTTAACATATCTTTTTTCTCTTGTTAATAACTGATAAGTAAAAGTGTAGGGCACATGCTCGACGAGCATTTAGGCTCTACTTACATCAATCCATGTAAGGAGGATACTTAATGGGTGCAAAAAGAAAAACTGCTAGGAACAAAAGCCAGCAGTCACATAATTTCAACAATGTAGTTGAAATGAAACAATTCACGCAAAAGAAACAAACTGTTACAATACTTCCCCGAAATAGAAATCAAGAACAATATGTGCTTAAACTGTTAGAGCCTACGAAAGACATAGTCTTTGGCATAGGCCCGGCAGGAACAGGTAAAACCCTGTTGGCTGTACAAGTTGCAGTTAAGCTATTTAAGGAAGGCAAGGTTGATAAAATCATTGTAACTAGACCGGCAGTGTCAGTAGATGAAGACTTAGGACATTTACCAGGAACACTAGAGGAGAAAATGGCTCCATGGACACGCCCAATTTTTGATGTTTTACGTGAATACTTTAACGCACGAGAAATCGAAGGCATGATTACTGAAGGTATTATAGAAATAGCACCTTTAGCATACATGCGAGGAAGAACATTTAAGCATAGCTTTATACTTGCAGATGAAATGCAAAACGCAACCCCAAACCAAATGAAAATGTTATTAACACGATTAGGTGAAGCTTCAATGATGGCTGTAACAGGCGATCTAGGTCAAGCTGATAGACGTGAAGATAACGGATTAATAGATTTTACTAGGCTTCTAAAGAATAGTAATTCAAAGCATTTGGATGTAGTCCAATTTGATCAAGGAGATATCGAACGTCATAATGCTGTAAAAGAAGTTTTACAAGTATACGGTGACGAGTAAAAGTATAGGGGCCTAGCCCCTATACCTACAAATTCTTAGCTAGTGGAAATATTTCACTGATAACTTTTGCACATGCTACGGCAACGTCCATATGCTCTTTTTGTGTACCATTGGCACTACGTAATTCAATGTAGTGTACCCAACTACGTATTGTACCATTCATATACAAACGTGTTTTAGTAAGACCTTCAGGTAATACTTTACGTGCTACTTCTTTGGCGATACCATTTGCTATAGCCCAATCATATGCACGACCTGCTGTATAAATTACATCTTGTTGTAATTCTTCCCATTTATTCACTATCTCCGGCATACCTTCTAAGGAAAGATCAAGTTCAATACTATTTTGTCTATTTTTAGTATCTTGTAAACGTGCTTCGCTTGTTATAAAAACTTCTTCCATTTCTTTTGGGTTTGCATAACGCTGACTAAATTCTTGAAAAGCAAAACTACGGTGTCTTACGATTTGATGAGCAATATCACGTGTTGTTTCAATTTCAATAACAGCGTTAACCATTTCTAGTGGCGACCAATGTGCATGTTTAATTAAATATTTAATTAAACGTTCGCTTGTTTCAGTATTAATCTGTGATGCAGGGTTACTTACTTTTGCACAAAATGCAATAAGTTCTTGTAGATCGGTTAATCCTTCTGCTTCGAATTCGGGTGTTGCTTTTGAATAGCTTACTAATCTAGCGGCCATGGTCCTTCTCCTTTTAATGATTCAATCCGTCGTCTTAAAAATCCAATAGTAGTATGTATGTGTCCAGTATCGGATGGTTTTAGTAGTGTCTTGTAATATTCTATTTCTTCTTCAATTACACTTATTCTTACAATGTCATTTATTAAAGTTTGATTCTTAGTTGTCATTAGTCACCTTTCCCAGGATTTGGACTAAGTAGATCCCGCTTGTTAGGTTTACCGTCCCATTCACTTGCATCAGACGGAACATCGTCTGGACGCATTTCTGTTATATTAGGCCAAGCTAATGGGCCTTCACTATATTTTGTATTAATACTCATCCAATATTTTAGTTCATCACCTTCAAAATGTGTATCAGGACGAATTGCATCCGCTGGACATTCTGGTTCACACACACCGCAATCAATACATTCATCTGGATTAATTACTAGAAAGTTCTCACCTTCGTAGAAACAATCTACGGGGCAAACTTCTACACAATCCATATGCTTGCAGTTGATACAATTTTCACCAACAAGATATGTCACTTTTAATCAATTCCCTTTAGTATGCTCTTCCAGCCAAGTTGTTAAAATGTATTTATTAGTATCACCGATTGGCGGGTTACCTCTATGTGCATGAGTCCAATCTGCCGGCCATAGTAAAAGTCTATTTCGTTTTGGACTTATACGTTTTTGTTGATATAGAAATTCAGTTTCGCCTGCTTCGTCAATATCGTTCATATATAATTGGACTACTATTCTTCTTTGGGGTGTTTGTCCCATTCCCTCACAGTGCCAGGAATGAAATCCTCCACCAGGCTTAATACGTTTCATCTTTAAGCCTTCACCTTGCATCTTTAAAGCACCTAATATAGAAAATTCTTTTGTATACATCGGGTAGATGTGTTCCCATAATCTTGTAAAAAAGTGTTGTGTAAACATTTCAGGCACACGTTGCATACTCATAGGATCTACTAGATGCATTTCATCCATATCTCTATCAGTACTTGGTATGTTGTGTACACTAGAATTTTGTACTAAATTTAATCCTTCTTTAGATTCAAAGAATTTAATAAGCTGATCTATGTAATCGTCTTCAAATACGTTATCAAAAATTCCTATGAATCCGTCTTTTTCAAATGTAATTTCTTGCATTAAATCCTTGCCAATCTAATTAATGTTGCCGCTAAGTTTATCTCAGGATCTGCTACTAGTGTATGATCTACTAATCCTTGCTTAATAGTTAACACCGCAGTATCTTGTTTTTCATCATCCCCAAATAATTCGATATTGTCATACAACCATCGATAAATCTCTTCCATTTCTTCTGGACGAACTGCTCCACATAGTAACTTACGTGCTTCTGTGATCTTACCTGCTTTAAATAACTCGACCATATCAAGTTTCCAATCAGCTTCGCCTGTATCGCCTTCATTAGGTCTTAGTAAACTTCCGTCTTGGCAGTTCATTTGTACTGTATTAATACACTTACGTAGATCAGGATAAGTTGCTTTGACATATGTGTCAAGTGTATCTAAGTCAGGAGTTACACCTTCTGTGATAAGAATCTCTGCAACTCTTGCTGTAAATTCTGTTTGATCAATCTTAGCAATATGGAAGCCTTGACATCTGCTGTGTAGTGCAGGAATAATTCTGTTAGGATAGTTACAAGTTAAAATAAACCTTGCTGTTGTATGATACTCTTCCATTACACCACGTAGTGCCGCTTGTGCGTTTGGCGATAAGTAATCAGCCTCGTCAAGTAGTACAACCTTAAAGTCACCAAATGGAATCATTTGTACAAAGTTTACAATCTTATCACGCACATCATCTACTGAGTTTGTTCGACTAGCGTTTATTTCTAGTACGTCTAAATCTTGTATTTCAAGTTCATTAAATAATAGTTTTGCAAGTGTAGTTTTACCAATACCTGCGTTACCACTAAACAATAAATGTGGAATAGTTTTTTCTTTAATCCAATTTTTTACTTGACTACGCTGTGCTTCATCTCGGAATACATATCCGTCTATTGTATTAGGACGATATTTTTCTACCCATAATTCTTTCATTTCTTATTTTCCATACCCATACCGATTAAAATTAAAAAGATATACAACACGGGCCAAGCCCATCCTGTTAAATATCCTGTGACGTGTAGTATCATTAGCGATATACCAGCAAGACCTGCTGTGCCTACACCTGTGTTTTTTTGTTCTGGAAACTTCATTTACTTCTCCTAATATACTTTATTATATAGGAAACTAAGGAAAAAGTCAAGTCTTTTTTAATTCTTTTAATATTTGTTGCAGTAATTTCTTAATTGCTACTAGTTCTTTTTCAGTAGTAGTTTGTGTAGTAGATTCTTTACCTACTACTTTAGGAATCTTAACTTCGCCGTTAGTTATTGCAGTTGAAAGTTTCATAGCTTAAATACATGTATAGCATCAAATATAGCATACCAGTCCGGACATCTTAAGATACCTTCTGGACATTCGAAGTCTTCGTTGTAAGTTTGGGTAAGTAATATCGATTTGAATCCTGCTTTCATTCCAGCTATTGCATTTTCAGGTTTATCTTCAATCCAATAAGCACCAGGATGAATTTTTGCTAATTTTGCAAGTTCCTCGTCTTTAGATGCTCCCGTTTCAAGACAAATAACTTTAGTTATAGATTCTTGGTATAAGTCTGTTAGATTATCTTCTCTAGCCTGTACTGCAAATTTATCGGTGCTTAGGCTTGTAAGACATTTAAATTCAAAATTTTGGTATCTAAACTTTTCGACCATCTTTTCTGACAGTGGCATAGGATTTAAATATCTTATCCATGCACTTTCATTAAATTGTTTAACGAATGAATCAGCTTCTTTTTGTTCAATGTCGTAACGTTTTGCTTGTGAATATTGCTTTGAATCTTTAGGTGATCCGTGACCTTTAGCAGTCATCCATCTTGAAAAGCCTTCTTCCCATCTAAGTAAAACTCCATCTACATCAGTTATTATCATTTTCTTTGACATTGTATTCTTCCAATTTATATTCAGGTGGAACTTTGCCGATTCCTACAACACGGTCCCATTGTCTTTGAGTATATTTGTTAGAGATCTCCGGCTTTTCGGTTTTCGCTGTAGTGGACATCAAATTCACCGCCTGGATATCTTGCTTTAAGTTTTTCGACATTTTCTTCTAATACTTCGTTAGGGTCCAAACCCAATGCACGACAAGAATTGACCCAATACCAAGCAATATCGCCAAGTTCTCGTTTAGCATGAAACTTAGTCGCATCATCAAGTGGTTTACCTTGGAAGATGCATTTTTTAACAATTTCAGCAAACTCGCCTCCTTCGCTCGCCATTCCGATCGAGCCAGTTAATAATAGTGCCATATTGACACCGCTTTCAGATTCTAATTTATCTAATGTTTTTGATAGTTCAGCAGTACTATTAGATGCTTCACTAGTTACTTCTTGTACAAATTCTTCGTACTTATTTAGGTCTACGTTTTTCAATTTTGCCTCTTACTTTTGATTATTCATTGCTGTATCTACAAATCCACCCGGATCAATACTATCCGGATTCCAGTCTCCTGAACTTGACTCACTCATTCGAACATCGTTTGGCTTATCTTTGCTCCAACCAAGTATACTTTCAGTTTCTACCATTCGGATTGTTTTTTCCTCATTAGTATCAGGATCTTGTAACTCAATTCCTCTAGTCCATCTTCCATGCTCTACTAAAATCCAATCATTAATTTGATAGTCATCATTGTTTTCAGATCCTTTAGCATATATCTTACCCCATCGAGGATAGATACCTCTAACATTACCGTCATCTGCGGCAATTATAATTCCGCCTGCTGTAGTTTGTTCTCCAAATTCCATATCCGAAACAATTACTTTATCACGGATAGGTGTTAGTGTGCCTTTAATTGCGTCCATTCTTAGTTTCCTTTTTGTACAAAATTGCCGTCTTGGTCTTCTACCCAATCATCTGTTAAATCTTTTTCAACTGGGGTTTCTATTTTTTCCTGTACTTTTTGTTGTGCCCTAGTACGTGTTCGTTGTACTTGTACTGGAGCTTCTTCAACAACTGGTTCAGTTACTGATTCAGTTACTTCAATTTGTGCCTCTTCATTAGGCATAGCTGCCGGATTATCTGCATAATAATCTGCATCTAACTCTTCTCTTTTTCGAATAATTTTACCACCTGGTCCTAATTCATCACCACGTGCATTTACTCTAGCATTACCTACTGCTTGGGTAAGCTCGTTACGTTGACGTAACATATCCATGTCAACTTGTTTGCCTTGCATACTTCTGTAGATCTTTTGACCTTGTTGTTTTAACGCCATTAAATTCTCCTTATTTTACACATAATTACTTATCTCAAGAACTCTTGCCAGTCCAGGCCAAAGTGGATTGAGTCAATCTTATGTACACCTATTAGATATAATATATAACTTGCTACAGAGCTACCTCTACCTACACCCCATACAATATTATTTTCACGCATAAAGTCTACAAGATATATCATATAGCGTAACAGATCGTCCATACTTCGATTAGCATATTCAGTATATTCTTCAGTAACTCTATGCCATTGTTTAGAATATTGAGCAGTTGCTAAACTATCAGATTGTAATTCTTTTTGTAGTTTTTCTAATAACCAAACTTTTATATCTATGTCTTTATATTCATCAGGCATAAACCATTCACTTTGTAATGCACCGTCGAACTCTTTTTGTTCTACATCTAATGGTATATATTGTGTAAGTGTAGGAAGACCTTGTTCCTGCATAGCAGTATTAAACTGATCAACATCATCACCAGGATCACATAGAACTACGTGACACTTTTCAATATGTCCAGTATAGATCATATCAATAAGATCTTTATTTGTAAATCGTGGTATTCCTAGGTGATCTGTTTTCATAAGCATACATATATTTTAACTGATGTTTATCAGTTTGTCAAGTCCTGATTCAGGATCTTCCATATCTTTTTTCATCGAAGTAGCTCGTCGACTTCTTGCTTCTGTAATATACATATCAAGTATAGCAGACATCTGTTGATGTACCTGCGGATTTGAAGTCATAAAATACTTTCGTTGCAGATCAACTATCTTAGCTTCAAGATCAGTGGTACTTATGTTATTAAAACTATCAACTAATGGATTAAACATTTTTTAAATCAAGTTTGTTATAAATTGGCCTTTATATTCGCCATATATACTTGCACCACTATCATATGACCAAAAGTCAAATATGTATGGCTGTGTAGCACTGTCTATAGTAGTAGGATTAGTAAATCCTGCTGGCACTCTAAAAGTACTTCCTAATGATGTAAAGGTAACAGTGTGTCCGCCTCCACTTCCTACTAGGTGTACACACATTTTTCCAAGTTTACCACTTGTAGGCCAATCAGTTAACGTAAGTGTAACATTTGCCCCTATTGTAAATGTTTGGTAATGCCCGTTTGAAAAACTAACATTTGTATTACCAGCTAGTGTCCCGCCATTATAAAACGCTTCTGTTTGTTTAAGAATGTTACCTTCAATTTGGTTATTCCCCGAAAACGTATTTGCCGCATTTAGTACCGCACTTGTTGTTTGTAATGTTGTAATTTCAGTATTAGCAGTCGCCAGTCCTGTTTTGATAACTGTAAAATTATCTCTAAAACCCTGACTATCGTTGTCCTGGCCGGCTACAGGATATGCGCCGTTAATGGTTGTTGATATAATGTTGCTTGCCATTTTCTACCTCTCGTTAATGTTATTTATCGCCGTTATGCATTGTAATCGTAATTTGCGAACAATATGTACTGTTCATTGCTAGTTCCAGTAGTACTGTCAACTATATATCGATCAATTTCTACATCTAGTGTTTTAAAATCAAAATTACTGTTTTTTACATTTGTTAATATTTCTGCACTCTTACCTGGTTTACAATAGCATAATGGTATTGCAAGTGTAAACCCAGATTCTTGTGTACCTGCACTTTGTGGAGTACGCATCCATAGTGGTAAGAACCCGTATGCAGTTGCACCTATTGCTTCTAAACTTTCTCGCATGTTAGTTGTATTACTAATGTGTCTAATATCATCTCCTCCGGATACTAATATTGCATCACTATCAGACAACGGAATATTTTTACGTTCACCTTGATTAAAGTTTTGACTATCTGTTTCGGCTATTGCTGTTAATATACTACTTTGATCGTTACTTACTACAGTATCACCTACTGCTAATGTCATATCTTTAGTAGGAAAATAGTATTGCTTGTCACTTTCATCAGCACCTGTAGTTATATACTCTGGTGTATATCCACTTACTCCTAAATCGTTATCTTGATATATTGCTCTTAAATTTGTTTTTGAAGGCTTAGTAATTACAGGTAATATATGTGTTGTATATAAAGCATGCCCTAACGGATTTGCACCTACTGCTGAAATACCTTCCGGGGTACGCATATTATCATGCCATTCAGGTTGTAGACTTCCTCCTGGTACAAATTCTGTAATATAGTTCCATTCCCCTAGTATTAACAAGTATAAGTATTCACGCATTAATAATGCTCTAAATTCTGGATCATTACCTGGAAAAGTTCCTTGTCCGCTGTATCCGGATAGATCAAACATACCATTGTTTATTGCTTCTACCATTGCAAGATATAAAGCACTAGTTTGATTCTGTTGATTTAATGCATCATTTTCTGATAACCCGTATACTGTAATAGTGTGTAATAAATGTTCTATTACTTCTAATATAGCAGTATCTCCATCTAGACTTTCATTTACATGTTCCCAAATATAGTCTACAGTTTGATAATTATACATAAATTTAGTTAATCCTTCATAATATGTACCAGCATTATCTGCTGTAATACTAGGAGTATAACTACTAGGTCCTTGCCATCCTATTTTTTGGGCTGTTTTATTTTCTTTCATTCTATTAATAACAGCCATTTGTTTAGTAGGATTAGTACTACCACCATATGTACGATCTATTAAATATGTAACTGTTTGTGCTACTTTTTGTATAAATTCATTACTGTTTGCTCTAGCTCCACCTATAGCAGGTGTACCAACTAATTTTATGCCAAACACATCAAGAAATCTATTAAATGGCCTAAATTTACTACTGCCTATTAATGGGTCTCTGTTAAATACTTCGTCACCACCTTTAAGTGTAATCATACCAGTATTAGTATGTTCTCTATCATTTGTATCCCAGATATTTACTCTATCAACAGTTACAGTATCTGCTCCTTTAATTTTAAAGTTTTTAGCTGTTTTTCCTTTAGTAGGTTCCGCAGGATCAATCACTTCAGCATATACAATTTCATACACTGTATTATTTGTACCAGGTGTCTTTGCAAGGGCAGTTTTTACAGCGCCGACTTTATATCTTCTTTTCTTATGGTATTTCTGACTACTTGCAAAATATGTATCTAATGATTTAGTTTCTAAGCCAGCATATGCTAATATCTTAACTTCCTTTTGTAAACCAAATTCTGAATCGTTAGGACGGTATAGTACGTTAGCAGGAAATATATTAGGATTACTTATTAGACCTCTGTATGATGCACGTAAGGTTTCGTCCATAAAAGGTTTCATATATAGGTTACTATATAATAAGTCATTTTTGTCTAATATATTAATTGTAAATTGTTTGGTAATTGCACTATAACCAAATCTATCTTTGGCTTCTACTGTGAATGTATAAGACCTATCAACAGTAGTATTGCCACCGTCTATTAAAAGTAATCCGTTATCAAAGATAGTTAGTCCGTCTATAACAGTAGGAGTAGTAGATCCAAATTGCTGTACCTTACCTGTTATTTCGCCGTCAAACTGTAAACTTAGTCCTGGCGGTAATCTACCTGCTGTTTTACGATATAATAACGGAGCATCAGTTACACTGCTTGTAGCTTCTACTCTAAACACACTTGTAAAGTTTGCATTGATAGTGCCTAAGATTGTAGAACTTGTAAATACAATAGTTGAATCAACAGCACCTAATATTTTTACTGTAAATGTTCTATCCTTAGATGAACGTACTACTTGAGCATCAATTAAGTTAGCTGTTACTGTAAATTTATATTCTTTAGTTACTGATGGTTGATAAGGTATACGTCCTGCTACTTCGCCTGTCGAAGCATCTAATGTCATGCCTGGAGGTAATATACTGGCACTAGTATCTGGGTTAGTAGATTTTAGTACAAACTGTGTAACTCCTTGTTGCAGGTTATTTTTTAATACATCAAGGAATATCGTAATATAATTATCAGCTCGTCTATATCCTATATCACTATTTGTTAACCATACTGGAGTTCTAAGATATGTGTTATCAGAAGTAAACACACCAGTGCCTACTTGCATCAATACGTTGTCTGCTCTTAAGAAATCATCACCTACTACATATATAGTAAATTGTCTTTTAACAACAGTGTCTCCGTCATTTGCACTTACAGCAAATTGATAATATCTATTGAGTTTCTTTGGTGCTTTAAATACTGCATTTGGAAAAAATTCTCCGTTGTAATAATAAGAACTTACACTAGTAAAATCAAAAGCATATCCGTCATAGTTATTTGTATCATATGCACCTTTTGCCGCATCTACATCTAATGCAAGTAATGGATCAACTACACCTGATATCAATCCACTACTATTCATAGTGATACCTGATGGTAATTCGCCGTCACCTTTATCGATATAATACTCTAACTGTTGCCCTGCCGGCATATCTAAGTCTGTTGCTTGTAATTGGAAATAAATAATTTCATTATCTAATATAAAGTATCTTTTATTATCTCCACCTACTGATAAGTTCCCTGCAGGTGTTACCCATTCTGGATCATCTGCACCCTGCACTAAAATTTTAAAAGTTCTATCTTCTATGCTTGCAACAGCGCCTGACGCTGGGGTATAAGATATACCACCCATATTGGAGTGGTTTGTGCAGTAATAGTATAATGTTGGAGCACCAGAAGCTACAGTTATTTGTGTGTAAGCACCAGAAGATCCTGGAGTTCCGTTTGTTGTTACACCTGTTGTATACTCACTTCCTCCTCCGTGTGTTCCATTATCTGTAGTAGAAAATCTTAATGGGTGATTCGAATTAGAAGAGTCTGATTGATCAAATCTGTATGTCATACCTTCGACCAAACTTATTGCCGAAGCAGGCCCTTCACCGTCTACGTAGTATCTGTTTCCAGCGTTTGTAGCTTGGACTGTTATAGTAAGAGTAGTATTGCCCGTTGCTCTAATAACAAAAGTACTATTAGTTGCTCTAGGAACTGGATTAGGAGTTCCTATAATTTGATTATTTTTTAATCTTAATCCCGTAGGAAGTGCGCCTGATATTACTTTAGTTGTTACAGTATAGCTTGGACTAAGTGGCAAGTTTACTATAGTAGTAATACTCTCTTGGAGAGTAGCTAATTCTACACCTGATAGTTTAGTCCAAAAGTTGCTCATTTTTATATTGTTCCAAGGTTTGTAGAACCAATTGCAGTAGTTATAGTGCCATAATCTACATCTACTACATATTGTAAATAATCTCTATGACTATTATGACCTTGCGATATTGCTCCAAAGTCAAAATTATTTTCAAAACTAGTACTTACACTATCATTATTAATTGTAATGCTAGTGCCTGTTGCTGAAGTAGTAACACCAGAACCTCCTAATATATTAAATGAAGTACCGTCGGATATTGCAAGACTGCCTGAGTCAGTAACAATAGTATGTCCATTTAAGTCTGCGGCAATAGTAATTAAATCGCCATTAGTTGTTACACTAATTCTATCACCTTGAATAATCTTACGAAACTCTAAGTTGTATCCAGTTTTTTGTTTAAAAACTGCATGTCCTCCAACTCCTACATTTGAACCAGTTGTTGCTTCATCGTTACGTAAATCTAACTCGTCAAAGTTAGAATTTATCTTTTGCATTGCTGTTCTTAAATCGTCTCCGGTACCGTCATTTGCTAAAGTACCTATATTAATATCTTGAATTGCCATTGTTTTACTTCCTCAATAGTATTTATTTCTTTATGGAAAGTCGCTTCCGGAGCCCCATTTAATTCTTACGCCGCCTGCTTGAGCGCCTGATCCAGTGTTTGTACCAAACCAGTAATAGTAGTAATAGCCTACTTGCTGTGCTCTAATTCTACCTCCGCAACCACCGCCACCGCCACCGCCGACTGAAACTGTTGCACTACTATCATTACTTCCTATTCCGCCATCAGTACCGTTATTATAGTTAAATGCTAATGGACTGGTGCTTACTACTAATGCTGGTGCCGCACTACCATTACTACCAGAACTTCCGCTACCGTATAGTTCAACACCTCCGCCACGACCTGCTCTTGCTGTTTTCGAATAGTTATACCCGCCAGTACTTCTATAAAATTCGCCTCTACCTGCACCGCCCGTTCCGCCACCGCCATAGTTATTAGTACCGTCACCAGCACCTCCACCACCGCCGGGAGTAGTTGCACCAGCACTGTTTCCAGTACCGCCGGTATCGCCACCTCTACTTGTTCCGTAACTACTATTAGTAGTAAACGTTCCGCCTACTCCTCCTGAAGAGCCGCTTGACGCTGAACCACCATTTGCTGTTAATATAATATCGCTGTTATATGTAATAGTGGAGTTTCCTCCATTTCCAGGAGCAGTAATTGATGATGCGTCTGGATAATAATTAGATGGGCTACCAACAGTTTCAAGAGGATTATTAAGACTACATGAACCTATTGATCCTGCGGCTCCTACATTAACAGTCATTGTATCTCCAGGAGTAACAGATACACCATTAACCCAGGCTACTGCGCCACCACCGCCGCCACCACCTGAACCATAAGATGCTCTGCCAGACTCTGCGCCACCACCGCCACCTACTGCAATAATATCAACTGATGTAACTCCAGTTGGAACAGTAAATACTGCCGCTCCTGCACTATAGTCAGTATATTCTCCTAATATTGTAGTACTAGTATCATTTATTACAACACTAGCTGATTTACCTTTACCATCAAGAGATAGTAATAAAGTTTCTGATCCTTCTGTTATTCCGTCTGCTGTAATATTAACAACTAAAGATGCCGCATTATTAACAACAACAAAGTTTCCTGTTAAACTTGCACCATTTATATCAGCGGATAAAATACCGGATATTGTGTATGCCACATTTGTATTACTATCGACGTTAGTAGTTGTCAGCGTGAATGTTACACTTCCTCCTTCGTTTGTAGTTCCTGTACTTGCGGCTATTGAATAAGTTGGATCTGAAGAAGCGGCTGTAGCATATGGTTCTAACGGCATCTTATATTCAGTTGCTACTGATGGTGAACTTGGAGTAACACCTGTGCTTTCCACCATGTTTTGATCACTGTAGTCTGCTTGTAAAATAAAATTGTTGACTGTTGTTGATCCGCCGACGTGTTGATTAAATAATGCATTTGCATTGGCTGTTTGATCCCAAACTGTAAATGCTACTGAAGTAAAATTACTATTCTCTGCTGTTCTTGCTTCTACATATCCAGTCTTACCAATAGCCCAATCTTCAAAAGTTTGATTGATTGTTGCGGTAGCATTACCTATTAGGTCCCCGTAGTGATCTTTAGAACCTATTGGAATTGATGCTAAAAATTGGCTTGCATTTCCGCTTGATAGTTTACTACCTGGATTTCCTTGCCCGCCTACGTATAATTTAGTTACACTGGATGCACTTTCATCTACCCATATAGAATTTATTTTTGTATTACCACTTGTAAGTAAGAGTCTACTATCTGCTGTAGCTAAGTTTGCTGTATCTATTTTTGCAAAGTATCCGTTTAGAGCACCTAAGTAAGGAGTATAATTATCAGAACTATCTTCTTTTTGTTGTCCTGCTACATATATGATTGTTCCATCTATCTTCACATCAGTTAAAACATTTCTTTGTGTTGTGCCAGTTGAATCATATATACCTATTCGCTGTACAACACTACTAAGTGCATGGTGCATTAAATATATTTCACCTTTACCTGTAGAAGTATCGTTAATTGTAATTGCTACTCCGGATTGACTCACATCAATTCCGCCTAAGGTTATATCAGTTGTAGCATCTTTCTTTTCAAAGGTAACCTCTCTAACAACTCCTGGTATGTTATTAGCTCCTTCTTCATATAATCTTATAAAAATTTTATCTTTACCTTGTACAGCCGCAGTACCTGAATTATAAACAGTATTAGGACTTCTACCTACATGTGTACCTGCTAGGTAATAATATTTTCCAGGGGCATCAAGTCCAGTAATTTCTTGGTAGCATATGTGTTTAAAGTTTTGGTTATGTTGATACATTCCTCCTGTCGCCGGCCAATTATAAGTCTGACCGCTAATACTTTCAGTGGCCGCTACTCCTGATACTAGTTCTACTCTATGCCATAATGCACCAACTCCGTATATTGGACTAGAGGATGTATCAGTTGTGTTTACTATTCCTCCTTGTTGTAGCACTCCAATACAATTTAGTGTAGTTCCATCTTGTCCGATACAACAATCTGTAAAGTGTGCTTGTGCAGTAACTTGAGCATTTCTATACTTCTTGGACCATTGTGTTACACCGTCTGAATTAAATTTGATAGCAAGTGCTTGTCCTTTTAAAGAACTATTATATGTTGAATCTAACATATTATTTTCTTGCCCGCCAACTACATAGACATTATTATTACTATCTACAGTTACACTTGTAAGGAATGCTGGCGATGCTACTGTTTTACGCCATACTAAGTTTCCTTTTGGATTCATTTTATAAACAAAATATGTGAATACATTACTAGTAGTTTCAGACTTGGCTACTGCTATAGTATTTCCTAAACTATCTCCTGCTATTTTTAAAACTTCTTCAGAAGCACTTGTATAATCAGTAGAGCTTGCCCAATAATCACCTGTAGTATAAATTTTATTATTCATTGCACCATGACTACTACATTGATAATATGTTATACCAGCAGTTCTTGGAGTATAAACGACCGCACCTGACATTGTTCCGTTGTTAGTTACATCTGCTACTTGATTAGCTGTTCCTGTTCCCTGTTGTGTTTTTATGTAAAAAGGATGACCAAAAGCATTAACATTAAATGTTAATGTATCATTTATATTTGCAACTATGTATGGGTTATTGCCTGAATAACTTCCGTTCCTATCTGTTGCACCTGAGAAGGAGTATGCCGACGAACCTGAATTACTTACATTTCCGCTGTAGGATTGTTCTGTGCCTGTAGACGAATCTGTAATTGATACACTTACTGAACTTGCACCGTTGTCCAATGACATTACAAACGTTTCATTACCCTCTTCGCTTGAATCTTCAGTAACACTAATTGTTTTTTGATTACTAGAAGGAGTTAATGTACCTGTAAGAACTTCATTTGCTATATCTGCACTGCTAACACCTGTAATAGTATATGGTACGGCTGTACTTGTAACTGTTAAATTAGTAGTTAAAGTTACTACAAAAGAACTTCCTTCATATACAGATGACTTGCTAGATCCTAAACTGTAACTTGGAGATTGAAATTTATATGCAAGAACATCTCCTGGGTATGTAATCATCACTGCTCCAGCAATTCCACTGTTAGCACCAGGAGCAGTACTTGCTAGTGCATGTACCATTACTCCACCACCGCCTGCACCTGCATTTATTGCGGCGCCAACTATATTACCTGGATTACCAACAGTTCCGTTAAATGCTGTACCTGCACCTGTAATTGTTTGTGATTGTGTAGTAGTTGGTTTAGCTCCTGCTAACCCGCTTCTTCCAATAGTAACTGTTACGCCACCTCCACGACCTCCTAAAACACTTCCTGTACCACTTGCCCAGTCTTCTGTATATCCATGCCCGCCTCCTGAACCAGCGCCAATACCTCCATCTACTGCTGTTTCTGACGGAGCATTTTGTGCAGTTGCATCTGCTAAGGCTGTTTGGGGTGACCCAGCACCTCCGTTTTCGCCCATACCGGCGGCTCCTCCGCCACCTCCGACTACTGCGGAAGTTGTGTTAGGACGATAACTATCACCGCCGCTTCCACCTGCTTTTGAAAAATCCCAAGCTCCTGATGCTGTACCACCAGCACCCCCTGCAATTAAAGTATTTACAGCCGTTGGATTTATACTAGCTGATGTTCCTGCTGATCCACCACCTGCTGTATATGTTACACCAGCTACTGTAATGGTTGTATTGCCGCCGTTACCACTTGCACCACTACCTCCTGAACCTACTACATAGCTAACAACATCACCTGCGGTAACTGTTATATTATTTTTGAATGCAATAGATCCTCCGCCACCTCCAGATGAAATAGTTCCTGCCGAACCTCCACTTATACCAGCACCTCCGCCACCTATTCCCATAATACCAATCTTAGTAATACCCGATGGTACTGTCCACGTTCCATTACCTGATGTTGTAAAAGTTTGTGTACCTGATACAATATCTAAACTAGTATCATTAATAGTAACTGTGCCATTTACTAATGGATAATTGTTAAGTGTAAAGGTTAATGTTTCTGCACCTTCAGTTAAAATATCTTCTGCAGTAGTAAAAGAAACTGTTTCTACAGATCCTATAGTAAAGAACCCTGTTAAACTTGCTCCTCCAATATCTGCACTAGTAATTCCTGTTATTGTATACGGAACTTGTACTCCATTAACTCCGTTTGTTGCAGAAATGTTTACGTTAAAACTACCTCCTTCATTTACGGTAGTTGCTGAGAAGTTTAAAGTATAACTTGCCGCAACAGTACTAGTATCAGCAATAATTACATCTTGACTGGCTAATGCATTGTTGAGAGATAATGTAAGTGTTTCTTGTCCTTCAGAAGTTTCGTCTGCTGTAATATTAAGTGTTCTAGTATCTGTTGTTCCTACAACAAATGCACCAGTTAAACTAGCACCTCCAATATCATCAGTAGATATACCTGTGATTGTATATGGTAATGATGTTCCTGTAGCAACATTACCCGTTGTAAGTGTAATAGTAACACTTCCTCCTTCGTTAACTGTTGCACTGCTAGGAGATAAAAAGTATGTTGGGTCTGGTTTACTTGTATCAGCAATAGTAACACTAGCACTTGCTTGTCCGTTATCTAGCGTAAGTAAAAATGTTTCTGATCCATCATCAAATACGGTATCTGCTGTTGCTTCTATAGTAAGTGTATTAGTTGTTCCAACAATAAACGATCCAGTTAGACTTGCACCGTTAATATCACTTGAAGTAACACCTGTAATTGTATAAGGAATAATTGAACTATTTACAAGATTTGTTGTTACTAATGTAATAGTGAATGTTTCGCCTTCGTTTACTCCACTTGCAGAAGTTGTAAGTGCATATGTAGGGGTAACTACTGCACCTGTTGCTTCACTGGTTACTTGTCCTGCTATACCTAAAACTAGAGGTGAGTTATACGGTTGAAACGCAAATCTATTTTCTGCTTCTAGTAAACTGAGAGGATTAGTATAGTCTGTGCCTGCTCCAGCAGTATCCTCTATTTGTGAAGTTTTTGCATTAGATGTTAGCCACGCTAATCCTTGTGCTGGAGTTGTTTTAGGATTAATTTCTAAATAGGTAGCTAATAGTCCTGCAACTTGAGGACTTGCCATACTAGTACCACTAATATTTGTAATTTTAAAACTACTGTTACTAGGATAAGATCCCGATGTAAATCTTGAAACTGTGCTATTGGAACTCATAATATTTGTGCCAGGGGCAAATACTGTTATACCCGGGCCTCTTTCTGAACTTGCCGCAATCTTTTCTTTACCACTAGCCGCAAGTGTTGAATCTATATTACCTACCATTATAGCTTCATCATCAAAAGGTGATCCGCCTCTATGATAATATATTTTAGTACTAGGCGACGAAGTTCTATAATAATAGTTATCGTAATCATTGCCTGTTGAAATATCAATTTTATGGTATCCGTTACCTGCCGCAATACAAACATGCACACCAGCATCTATTAATTCTTGTACATCAGTGTCAACAGATGCAATACGAACCGGATGCCTATAATATAGTCCAGTAAAGCTACCTGTCATTCCGTAATCAGTTCTTCTACTAGATCCGGTCCATGCAGTGCCTCGCCAATTACCGCCTCCTATGTTAAAATAAGAAGATCCATACCCCCAGCTCATATTTACAATAGTTGGCCTCTTCACTCCTGTTGTTGCATCAATAGGTTTAGCTTTATGCCATTCTTTAATTACATCAAATACATCTGATATAGGTATACCACCGTTTGGATCTGAAGAGCCTTGTAAGCCTCCTACTTTCACAGCATAAATTCTTGAATTTTTCGCCCAGCCATATGTTTTACCTGCTGTAATTCCTGCAACGTGTGTACCATGTCCATCATAGTCAGTATAATGTCCGCTCGGCATAGTGCCACTTACAACACTCTGTGCTTGATACCAATCAATTTGTTGTACTCTATTAACCTGTACGGAATCTTCAAATTCAGGATGGTCTGCTTGTATTCCACTATCTTGTATAACAACATCTACACCTGCTCCTGATAAAGTATAATCAAATCCTCCTGCAACTATTGAGCCAACATACGGATCTGTTGCACTAATCATTCGGCGTAATCCCCAGTTAATGAAGTTACCTTCGTCTAATCCTGTTTTTGTAAATATTCCAGATTGTGTAGTATAAAGCCCAATTTCAATATCGTCTCTAAGATCAGGACGTAACTCAACACCATAAACTCTTTTGTCTTGTTGTAGTATTTCTACTTCTTGTGATGTTAGATAATAATGTGTATTTCTTTGTGATCCTGGTCTAGCATTAGCTACTTCAACATTTCGATTTGGAATAAATCCTGCCCCAGTTAGATTAACCATTTCTTCGTTAAAAGCTACAAAATCAACTCCTCGGTTAAGGCTAACTATATATTCTTTTTCAGACATTAACTGTCACTCCTTGGTATTAATGTAATTCTACCCAAGCACCGTTGGCATATGCTTCCATTTTGCCGGATGTTTGGTTGTATATAATTTCTCCGTTTGCTGCCGCTAAACCGTTCCTTTGGGTTGTTGTATAGCTAGTAGCTATTAACTTAGATAAAGTAGCATTCAATGTACCGTTAACTACAGTATTACTACTACTATGACCAATTTGCACATCTCCGGAACTTGTATTCTCTCCGATATTTATACCTTGGCCATTAGTGTTTAATTTAATATTACTATCTGAGAAAATATTAACACCACTTGCCTGGCCAATTTTAATAAAATCAGTATCACCTGATGATGCTTGTAATGCTAAAGTTCCGGACGATACTGTTATTGTAATGTTACCATTACGTGTCCAAGTGTCTGAACTAATAGGACCATTAATTGTACTGTTTAGCCCGTCTATTAATTGTGTACTATCTGAACCAAATACACTACCAATAATACTTTGCTCTATCATATTACCAGATGAATTGTTTGCAACCTCTAAAGAATCTAGTCTAGGATAAACTTCATTAAAGTTATCGTTAATTTTATCAAATGCACTTCTTAACGGATCACCGTCACCTTTATTTGCACTTGTACCTATGTTTACTATTTGCTTAGCCATTACACTCTTCCTACTACAATTTCTACAATGCCTTTGTCAGCATCCTGTTTAGTTCCAACTGCTTTACCTAATACAGATCCTATGCTTGGACTATTATCTACTATAGCATGTCCAGGTATATTACTTGCTACTAACATATCTCCAGCTTCTACAGTACCAATTACTTTACACGGAACTCTACCTTGTAATGCTATTGCTACACTATCTTGTAACTCTGAATTCATTAAGTATGCTGGGTTAGTTGAAACAACACCAGCTATTTTAGTAGTACCTTTTACATATGATTGTGTAACTTCTTTTGATCCACCAAAGCATATAACAGTACCTGCTTCATATGTATCGTCAGCTAAGTAGTTTTCTGCTAAGTCAGCATATTTTGCAGATGTAGCAGTACCGCTAAATGTAGTTGCATACATTGTATTGTATTTTAATGATGCACTACCTATACTATAAGTATTTGTTGCATCTGGTACAACACCAGTAGCACTAAACTTAAATGGATTCTTAGTTGTAGCACCATCCTTACAAAGGATAGCAATTTCACCAGCTACAGTTTTACCAGTGTCTGAACCCATTGCAATACCAGTTGACCCTGTACCTTTTTCGTTTGCCGCTTCTAAGAACTGTGTATAAATCCAATCAGATGATATTCTTGCTTCTGCGGCATAGTTACTGTTAGTTTGTAGTGTACTTTGTGTATTTGCACCACTGTTACCAATATCAAGGTTACCTGGCATTTCAGTTGTAATTGAACTAGTACCAGTTGCTTCAAGTATTGTAGCACCGCCTGGTGTAAGCATTTGTATTGTAGTTGCCGCACCTGATTTTGGTTGTAAAATTACATTAGTGTCTGCCGCACCTACTACTAGTTTACTAACTCTAACTTCACCAGTTGACTTAGTCATTACCAAACTATCATTAGCACTTATTGTTGTGATAGGAACTTCTGTAGGTGTCGCCGCACTACCGCTTATATTACCTAATACTCTTAGATCAGCTATACTAGGTAAGTCAGCTAAATCTACTCCACCTGCTTTTAAGGTAACCCAACCGTTTGTTACTGTAAAGTCGCCTGCATCAAAACTAGCAAGTCCTAAGTCACTCTGCGAAATACCAGTATCATTGTTTCTAGTGCTTGCCGCATTCATATTTAATTTACTTTGTACAATACCTGCTGTTGCCGATACGTCTGCATTAACAATACTGCCTGCCGCAAAACTATATAGTGCAGTAGTTGATCCTGCTGTTCTTGTAACAGTAACTGACATTGAGCTGGAGCTATCTTCAATAGCATTTGCAACTTCATCAAACGGTCCGTCTAAAATATCTGCTGTTGGTCCACTAGTAACAATAATCTTACTACCGCCTTTTGCTACTGTTCCTGCTGTAGCTGTGTAAGTAATAATTTGTATGTTTCCAAGTATAGGATCTGTTGATGTTTCTACATCAACAACGGTACCTGTTGCACTACTACTAGCTTGTGCAAAGTTCTGTGCCGCCGCCCATGTTCCTGTACCACCAATAGTATCAGCATCTATAATAAGTCTTTTCTTACCTGTAAATACTATTAGCTGACTAGCTAATGGACTATTAAATTCTGTGTTTCTTAGTTCTTCTAAACTATCAAAATTATCAACAACACCATCTACATATGCTTTAGTTGCCGCATGTGAATCTGCACTTGGAGCCAGCAAGTTAGTAATCTGCTTTGACCCCATGTTCATATTAGCAGTCATTGCAGTCGTGCCGTCTAAGGCCATAACTCCACTACCAATTATGTTACTAACAGTTAATCCGTTAAGATCAAATCCTAATCTTCTATCAACGTATCCACGCACTGCACTTTGAGTTGAAACAACATCTGTTCCGTTTGCTATCATTGCTGTGTCTGTACTAAATTCGTTTACAACAACACCACGCTTAAATCCAATACCGTCTAAGTTACTTAATGCAACACTACCTGCAAACGTAACAGTACCAGTACCTTGGTCAACTGTAAAGAACTTACCTACACGGAAGAAACCATCTTGGTCTGTACTTACAAAGAACACTCTACCTTTGTCACGTTCACTAACTTCGTTCTCCTGTTGTGGAGATTGCGGATCACCTAATAGCACATTTGGATAGTTACTAGTATTAAAACCACCAGTACCAATGTCTAGGAAGTCGTGTCCTGTTGCTCTACAAGTTGAAATACTAATAGTAATATCGCCTGGTTGTGCCGCCGCTAGTCCTGCTCTAAGTGTTGTAGTTGTACCTGCAACTACAACAGGAGCATGTATACCAGTCTGGTTTGATGCTTTATTAATATCACTGTTTGCTACTTCTGAAAGTTGTATAGTTGCATACGATCCTCTATCAATATAGCTACTTACGGAGTGTACTTTACCTGCCCATGAAATAAGCATGTTACCACTATTAATTCTTTGTCTATCAGTTAGTGATGCTAGTTCGCTAATGGCAATAATATCATCGCCTGCTGTATTACCTTGGCTAGTACCGCCTGCACCTGAGTATGTTGTAACTGCGGCATTGGTACTGTCAACAACTAATTTGATGTAATCAAATGTTGTATCAAAGTTTGTTAATACAGTATTAGCTAATAGTGGTTCGCCTGTTGATTCTGTTGTAGTAAATGCAACAGTTCTATAAGTAAAAGTTGGAAATTCATCAAATTGTATAGCAGTACTAGGTCTAGTTAGAAGTTTATCTGGCGCCGCAACTCCGTTAAGAACTACTGCTTGGTTGTGCCTATATCCAATAATTGTATCTTCATCTGTATTTTCAGTTAATCCAAGATTATCAAATCCACTAGATGATGTACTAAACGATAACTTGTAAACTTGTCCATCATGTTTAGGAGTATGTGCTGTAGTAGCAATAGTACCTGATATGGTTGCAGTTAAAATTGATCCTGAAGCGTTTATTGTTGCTACCGTAATTGTAGCATTATTAGCGGCAGTTGCACCATCTAACTTAGCACCTACTACTGTAAATGTATTACCAACTGAGTATCCACTACCGCCTGCTCTAATTACAACAGCATAGTTACCTACTGTACTTTTATTAACATCAAACTTAGCACCTGTACCACCTGATTGATTATACGTATTTGCAACATCTTGATGTCCGTCGATGACAAAGTCTAGCACTTTTTGTACACTAGTAATTTCGTGTCTTGCTAATACCCCACTAGCATGTAAGATATCTATCTCCGCTTTATTTTGTGGAGCATGTTCAAAGTCATATGCATAGATAGCAAGTGCCGATGCCGCAAGTGTATAACCGCCTGTTATAACACTAGCCGGTGGTCCTAAGTTTGCACTTCCTGCAGATAATGTAATATCATTTGTTGTGTTAAATGTACCTGATGTATCTTTTAAGTAAAGTTTTTTACCTTTGGTTGTAAATGTAATTGTACCAGTAGCACCTGTAACAGCCTGTGTTACAGTATTGCCTCTACTACTTAGCGTAAGCACATCTGCAAAGGTAAGTGTGATGTTTGCTTCTGCTGTTTTAGCAGGCATCACCATGTTGTCACGTAGCGTTACACTATCTGGAATTTCGTTTGGATCACTACCGTTAGCAACTAGTCCAAAGTTACCATATGCATTTGATCCGTTAAGTGATCTAATTTCACCACCGTTATTAGAATAATATGCTGTATGACAGAAGTATGTAAACTGTGATACCATTTCTGATAAACCACCGTTTGTAACAATAAGTCCATATCCTAAGTCATTAACTTGTGTAAAGTCATTACCTAGCATACTTCTATTACCAGCTGTCTGTACAGTAATCTCAATTGGGCTACTCGTACTAACTGTATCTAAGTTAAATGAGTCTGCTAGTGTACCTGTCCAACCACTGCCATTATTACTTGATCTATCAAGTACAAGTGTAGCTGTACCTAGTGCAGGATCCCAATCTCTAACAGCGTTAACCTGGAAACGCTGTCCGTCAATATAGAACGGTGCGGGTGTTTGTGGTGCCTTAATAAACAAGCCTGTGCCTGCGGCAGATCTAACATCAATTTGATATACACTGTCCTTATTAATAGCTTCCATCGGAACGTTACCGGTGTAAGCGTCAATAAACATACCACCTCTAAATGCTTGTCTGTTTATACTTTGTGAAAAGCTAGAACCTGTTTGACAATAAGGTGACTTAGTTTTTACTTGTCCGTCTGGATCAAGTACCATCATAAATCCACCTTGTCCTTGTACACTAAGGTTTCTAAGAATAGTTTGATCACCCATCATAAACACATCTAGTAATTTGTTATTCTTAGGTGGGTTATAACTACCATTATTAAAGAATACTACTACATCAACTAGTGCATTTAAATTTGCTTGTGCAGTAGCGGCCGACGTTAAACTTGTATCAATAATTTGATTTACAGTTCCTAATTTAGAAAATGCTGTATTTGCTAATACACTAGCTGTAATTGTTTTTATATAATTAATAGCCGCAACAGTTTCTGTAAGTTGTCCACTTGGAATTTTATTATAGAATTCACCTTGGTTCTTTAAGGATGCAGATCGTCCGCCTGATTTTAAATCTTTTACTAAGCCATCAATAATATAGCCAGTATCACGTCTACATTTTGCAGTATAACCGCCTGCCGCATGACTAGGATAAGTTGCATCAATATATTGGATAACTTCTTCAATTATAAACAACTTGTTTTTTACTAATAGCTTTGCCGCTTTGGTAAACCCACCTGGGTTGGTAAGTGCCGAATTACCAACATTAACATCTATTAGGTTATTAGTAAGATAATGTTTACCAAAATATCCAACTACGTTACCTGTTAACGGATCAACATATCCGCCTCCACCAGTTGGAAGGTTTGTATCAGCATATCCTGTAACACTAGATGCCGCACTACCTGTTAGGTTATCAAATTGAAAGTCTCTATAAAAGTATGTGTTTGCCCATGGACTTTGTGATGCTTGATCTTTTGGTGCAATAATACAACGTCTAAATTCATCCCCTTTGATAGATGTGTTTTGCGGAACCTTTATTGGAAAGTCCTCAAAGTATCTTCCTGATTCTACAAATACTGTTGCTTCTTGGTATTTAACTGTATTAGCATATTCTAATTCTTCACCTGCTATAAATTCTATAGGTTCTAATAATTGTAATTCTAATGTATCTTGTCCTGAAGGAGTAACAGTGTTAGGATCGTTTTCGTAATTATATTGAACAACTTTACCTAATGCATAACTAGTCTTACCTCTGACAGTTTTACCTGGAATAATATCAGTATTAGTTGGATTACCTTGATCTACAAACCCATTACCACCGTTTGAAATATTTACTTCGTAAACACTGCCATCAACTGTAGCCGGAGCATCAAATACTCCGTTATTAATAATACTAATAACAAGGTCGAACTTTGCGGCTACACTGTTTAGACCAGTAGTATCAACAACTTGAGTGTTATCAATTGTTTGTGAGTATAGTGTTTGTAATGGTGTAATTGTATTATTTTGTAATACGTCAGATACTAGTGATTTAGCTTTAGTAATACCATCTAGTGTCTCTACCTTTTGTGTACTAATAGAAACAGCCGCACTAGAGTTTGCAAAGTATCTTATACCAGCTGTCTTACTTAAAAAGTTTGCATTGTTTCCTGATAAGGTATCTAAGTATGCAGATTTAATAATTAATCCTACATCTCTAGCACATAAATCAGCATCATAAGTTAAGTTTGGATAGGTTGCATTAATGTATGCTACAACTTCCGCTAAAATAAAATCAAGGTTAGCATCAATTAAAGTTCTAACAGGAAGCCTTCCTGTTACAATAGCTTTGATACCAACACTCTG
>Ga0209634_1000085_pt1 | contig 77134 bp, 76 predicted proteins | sample LinPmetageLP40_FD_184043 | JGI IMG/M metagenome (GOLD analysis project Ga0209634, IMG submission 184043) | Marine viral communities from the Pacific Ocean - LP-40 (SPAdes) (version 2) | ecosystem: Environmental > Aquatic > Marine > Oceanic | place: Pacific Ocean | collected 2010-08-26
GTTTAATGCAATTAGTAGCCTATGGAGCTCAAGATATTTATCTTACCGGTAATCCTCAAATAACATTTTTCAAAGTTGTTTATAGAAGACACACCAATTTTGCAATAGAGGCAATCGAACAAACTTTTACAGGTTCTATAGATTTCGGAAGAAAAGTAAGTTGCACAATTGATAGAAATGGTGATTTGTTACATAAGATGTATTTAGAAACTGATATTTTATTAGGTTCTGAAAAAGATGCTGTAGCTTTTGGTCCAGCAACATATTCATTAGGTCATGCAATGATTCGTGAAGTAGAAATTGAAATAGGAGGACAGTGTATGGACACACATTATGGAGAATGGTTAGAGTTATGGTCACAATTAACTTGTTCGGATGAATGTCTTCAAAAATGTAGAATGATGACAAAAGGTAACATAAAAAGCACAAAACATAAAAATAATTTATTAAGAAAATTATATGTTCCTTTACAATTTTGGTTTTGTAGAAATCCAGGATTAGCACTTCCTCTTATAGCTTTACAGTATCATGAAGTTAAATTAAATTTATTTTTAAATGATAGAAATAACTTAGGATTATCAAAAGATGTTGATTTACAATCATTATGTCTCTATTGCGATTATATTTTCTTAGATACTGACGAAAGAAGACGATTTGCACAAGTATCACATGAATATTTAATTGACCAAGTTCAATTCAATAACATAGTATCTGTTCCTGGTAATGAATCAAATCCTAATATTGAACTTAGATTTAATCATCCTTGCAAGGAATTAGTTTGGGTTGCTCATCCACAAATTGAACACGACAGAAAAAGAAATGGACCACATAATAAAAAATTATTTAATTTTAGTATGACACAAAATGGTGTTGATAGTGTAGAAAGTGATACTGTATTAAGTGCTAAATTACAATTAAATGGACATGACCGTTTCAGAGAAAGGGAAGGAACATATTTTAGATGTGTTCAACCTTACCAACATCACACTGGTGGAAATAAACAGGATAATATTGGTAATGGATATTTCTATGTCTATTCATTTGCATTAAAACCTGAAGAACATCAGCCATCAGGAACATGCAATTTTTCCAGAATTGATAATGCTGTCTTACAACTTAAATTAGCTGTCGCAAATGAAGAAAAAGGCCGTGAAGTAGATAAATTTGTGAAAATATACGCAACAAATTACAATGTCCTTAGAATTATGAGTGGTATGGGTGGTCTTGCATATTCAAACTAATTTTATAAAATTAATTTTGTAATATTATACTTTTATATTAATATAAAAATATAAAAATATAGTAATAACAATGGGAGGAGGATTAATACAATTAGTAGCATATGGGGCTCAAGATATTTATCTAACAGGCAATCCCCAAATAACATTTTTTAAATATGTTTACAAAAGACACACCAATTTTGCAATAGAAACTTTTCGCCAATTTGGAATAGGAACAATTAAATGGTCAAATAAAATAACATATACTATAGAAAGAAAAGCTGATTTATTAGGTCCTTGTTATTTAGAATTTATTATAGAATTTATAGATAAAAATGATGAAACTATACATTTTATAAATATAAAAAATGAATTACTTAAGGATATTGATGATAATAATATTTCTAAATCATTAGGATATTCTTTTATAGATTATATAGATATAGAAATAGGAGGAACAACTATAGATACTCAAACAGGACATTGGATGGCAATTCAAAATGAACTTAAAAATAATTTTAATAAACAGATAAATAACTTATTTTTAACAAATGGATTTTATAAAGCATCCCATATTGATAATAATTATATAGTTATTAGTATTCCATTAAATTTTTGGTTTAATAGTAATCCAGGTATGTATTTGCCTTTGGTCGCTTTACAATTTCATGATGTAAAAATAAATGTAAAATTAAATCCATTAGATAAAATTTTACTATCACAAAAAAAAATAAAAATGCTAAATATAATAGAATTAAATCTTCTATGTGATTATATATATTTAGACACTGATGAAAGAAAATTGTTTGCAAAATCTTCCCACGAATATCTTATTGAACAAATTCAATTTTTACCAGAAGTATATAGTTCTTTATCAAATACAAGTATGATTACTCCTATAAAATTTAATCATCCTGTAAAACAAATAGTTTGGACTATTCATCAAAAAAAAAACACAGATAAATTAGGAAAACTATGGAGTGGAGAACAAGATAGGATAGATAATGTTAAAATACAATTAAATGGTGTTGACAGATTTGAAGATAAAGCTGGATATTATTTTCAAACAATACAAAAATACAATTATTTAAATGGTATTAATTTATACAAATATTTAAGTGAAACTAAATCTATATATAAAAATCAGTTTATTGAAAATGATACATCTTTACCTATAGCATCACTAGATCCTTTTGTTTATAATTTTTGTTTAAATGATAGTAATAATAATCAACCCTCTGGTTCTTGTAATTTTTCTAGATTAGATAATGCGGTTATTAACTTTTCATTTAACAGAGACATTCCAGATAAATTGGAAGAAGGACTTAATATTAAAATTTATGGTGTTAATTATAATATATTAAAAATAAAAAATGGTATGGGTGGAATATTATATTCTAATTAATATTATAAAATGAAGGCTGTTTGTGTATTAACAAACAATATCGATAAAAAAATTAAAGGATATATAGAATTTATAGAAAAAAGTAATTTAACAATTGTAAAAGTTAAAATAACAGGTTTAGAGCCTGGCTATCATGGTATGCATGTTCACGAGTATGGAGATTTACGAGAAGGTTGTTCTAGTTTATGTAGTCATTTTAACCCATATAATACAAATCATGGCTCTCCTTTAAATACAAAAAATAATCGTCATATAGGTGATTTAGGCAATTTATTTGCTGATAAAATGGGTATCGTTGACTATACTTTTACAGATAAATTAATTAAATTGAAAGGAAAAGCAAATATTATAGGTAGAAGTTTAGTTATACATGAAAATTTTGATGATTTAGGTTTAGGTGGTATAGATTTAAATACAGGTATAATTATTGACAACGAAATTCGAGAGGAAAGTTTAAAAACTGGTAATGCTGGTAGGAGAATAGCTTGTGGAATTATAGGCTGGGCAAAATAATAATAAGTGATAATAAATTACAAACATTTTAATATTCAATTATCAAAAAAAATATATAGATAAATATTATAAATGTATTCATTGATAAAAAATCCTCAAACAAATAGATATGTGAGTATTTATGGAGAATTAGGACAAAAGATATTAAATAATTATATCATTCATTTAAATATGTCAGGTGGTAGAAGATCAAAAGCTATAAGAAAACAACAATTCAGAAAACAACAGGAATTTGTTAAAAAATTTTTAACAGATATATTCACTGATAAAAATATTTTTATCAGTAATTTAGTTATAAAATATTTTATAGATGAAAAAATAGATGTTAATATATTAAAGTTAAGTAATAACGAAATTGTAAACTTTATAAATAAAATAAAAGAAACAAATCAAAAAATTGAATGGAATATAAAAAATGATGATGGTATTAATAAATTAAATTATTTATATTATAAACATCCTGAAAAAATAAAAGACCTATTAAAGCTTATTAAAAACGAAGCAACTAATTGTGGTGGTATAAAAGGTTTATTTATTAAAACAATGGAGCTTACAGGAATTGAATCAAAAATAAATGGTAAACTAATTTTAGAATGTATAAAGCACTATGATAGTAATAATGAACGAGAACAACGTGTAAATGATTACAAAAAAAAAATTATTGATAAATATATTTTTAATAATGTTAAAGATCCAAATGATAAAAATGAAATTAGAGATTTAACTGAAGTTGCAAAAACAATGTTCGAAAATATAATAAAACCAAAAGATATAAATTTTTATGAGTTTGGTGCTTTACTAAGAGATAATTTAAAACCATATTATAATGATTTAATAGATGATAAACCATATTCTTGCCCTATTAATCAAAAAAGTAAATATATAACTAAAATAAATAGTAATTATTTAGAATTAAATACACCTAACTTATCTATCTTTTATTTTGATAATTTAATCAAAACCGATACATTTAATTTATTTAAACCAGAAGAAGTAAAACGCTTCTGTTCTAAAAACTATAGTATAAATTTTGGACTTGCTACTATAGGTATTAATAAAGCATTTATTAAAGATATTGAAATTGCTATTTCAAAATTAACTTCTGATAGTGAAGAGCAAAATAACTTCTACGAATCTTGTATAAATGACCTCAAATTAGCTATAGGTTTTACAATAAATGAATTTAAAGTTGATGAATCTGAATTATACCATACTTTATATGGTATTGGTCCTATAGGTAAAGAATATATTAAATATATAGAAAATAATAAAATATCTGCGGCCCATACTGGAACCCATACATTAACATTTAGTATAATAGATAATAAAATGCATATTCTACAATCTTGGATGGAAGAATATTCCTTATATACTAGAACAGTATCAATAGAAGACTTTTTAAACGATTTTAATAAAATTAATTTACAAATACATGAAAATATTTCAAATAATTTACCAAATATTTTTACTAATATTGAAGATTTATTCTTTAAATTGTTTGGAAAAAATCCAAGTAAAAAATCTCCATTACCTAATATTGTTAAATCTAATAATCACCAATGTAAGTCTATTTTAAAAGTATTTAAAGATTATTCAACAAATATTTTAACTATAAATGGTTCGATTAGTAATTTAAATCAAGAACAAATTAAGTATATTTATAATATATATAGTTCTTATCAAAATATTGATTTAAATAATTTAGCAAAAGTATTGATTGATAATTGTGATAATGGCTTTGAACATATCCTACTAAAATTATATTCAAAAAAAGATAACTTAAAAGAAATAAATAAATTAATTATTCCTATGGGCTTTGAAGAAGTTTCAATAGAAGAATTTCAACAAAATAATAATAATTCTGAAATAGAATTTTGGGTTAGTAAAAGATTGGAAAAATTTTAATTATAAATTTGATGACATATTTTAAAGTTAAAAACTTTTTATAAAGAATGAACGCATTACATGACAAACATTTGGAGCAATATTTAAAAAAAACTATATATAAGATTAAAGAAGGATATAAAATTATAGAAACAATACCAGATGGCGCAGATGAAGATGGTATAAAATATTGGGGTATCTGTAAAAATGGAGTTGAAGCTAGAACTTGGGAAATAAATACATTAGAAGATAATGATATTAATAATTTATTTCAAAATATTACACAAGAAGGTTTTATTAAATTTGGAACAACTTATTATTATGATATTTCTACATTAAATCAATTAAAATATAAACTATTATTTAAATATTGATAAATAATATATGAATTATAAAATTGCAATACCATCTAAAGGACGCCCTGAATTATTATTAAAGAAAACATATGAAAAAATTATAGACCAATATAATTTAAATTATAATGATATATATATATTTGTTTCTTCTAAAGATGATTTAAAGTTATACAATGATACAATACCAAAAAATAAATATTTTAAAATTATATTGGGACCTAAGGGTTTAACTGAAACATTTAATTATATAGGTGAATATTTTAAAGAAGGACAACCTATATTATTATTACAAGATGATGTTACTGCTTTTTATGAATTATCAAAAGATAAAAAATTAGTTCGTGTTAAAAATTTAAAACTAATTATAAATAGAGTTTTTAGTGCTTTATATAAAACTGGTTTAAGTTTAGGTGGTTTTTATCCTGTAGCGAATGAAACTTGGATGGATAAAGCAAAAGAAGTAACAACAAATTTATGTTTTATTTTTGACCCAGTAAGATGTTTTATAAATAGAAAAAACGTAAAATTGACTTTAACATTTAATGGAACAAGGTCTACTAAACAAGACATAGAAAATTCAATATTAAATTACATAAATGATGGTGGTGTTTTACGATTTAATAAGTATAGTTTTGAAACACAATATAGTCCTAAAAAATCAAATGGAGGTTTTGGTGAACGAACATTTGACGAAGAATTATTAGTTGCCAAAGGAATTGTCGAACAATATCCATTATTCGCTGACCTTAAGTATTCAAAAAAAGGTCAACCTAATGTAAGACTTGTTGATAAAACTTTATTAAAAAAAAACAAGAATATTATAGATAGGTCTGTATTACCATTAAAACTTGTCCCAGAAGTAACTAGTGATTTATAAGAAATTTATCAATTAATTTTTTATCATCAGGATGATAATAAAATCTTAGATTGTTTTTTTTATAACTAAATTTTTTTAAATTAATAGAAGATTCGTCTGAATCTTCTTCTGGATGATACACTTTTACTATATTGGTTATATAACATTTTCCATATTTTTGAAACCAATTAACATAAAATCTATCAATTGACTGAGCTCTTAATTTAATCTCCCCTGTTCTCCATAATTCATGTTTGTCTTTTGATGGACCTACATTAAAAACAGAATATATAACACTTAAAATTTCTATTATTTTATTAAAACTAGGAATTAAATAACCAAATGTTCCAAATAATTTAAATTTATCTGGATCGATAAATATATATTTATTTGGATTTTTTTTTAAATTATTAGGTAAATTAGAAAATGTTCCACCTAAATAATAAATATCTGTATCAATAGGAACAAGTAATTTTTGGAGTATATTAGGTAATATAATTGCATCATCTTCTAAAATAACTACATTATTAAAACTATTATCATACGCATATTTTAATGCTCTTAAGTGTGACAAAAACAATCCTACTCTAGGTAGAATATTATTTAAATCCCTAGATAATGATTTAAAATTAGATCTATTTAACCAATATGATGGTCTTAATTTAATCTCTGAGATATATAGTTCTTTTGAAATTATATCTCTATATTTTTTTTTTAATAAATCTTTTCCATAAATTGCATCTATTCTATGATAATTAAAGTTAAATTTATTCAATTGACTTTCTAATTTAGTTTTTCTTGTTTTGTCTTTCTCTAAATTTATATATAATATTTTAGTATTTTTAATATACATATTATAATTATTTATTTTATTATTTTATCTATAAATTAAATAATTATTTGTCACTAATTTTTGTTTTATTTCTTAAATTGTACGGACTTGTGTTTTTTTTACAAAAATATTCTATATTATTTGCTTTCCATTCAACCTTAGGAGTTTCTATTAACTTTAATTTTTCTTTTAATCGCTCTTGCTCTTTTTGTTGTATTTTTTGTAATGTTTTAGTATATACTGTATTTATCTTATGATTTTGTTGAGATTTGCTTCTCACTAATACTGTTTCTAAAGTATTATAAACATCATCACCGTATAGATTTAGCAAGTGTTTAACTCTTCTACATTTGTCACAAAATTTAGAAAGATAGCATGATTCTTTTTCACATAATGTACAACTAAACATTATATATTATAATTATATTTTAATTTTTAAAATTAAATCTATATTTTTAAGTATAGTATCTAGCTTTTTATTAATATTAACATCATTATTATAAGTTATTTTTAAGTTGTTTAACCCATCTTTTGAATTAAATAAATGTGTTCTAATATCATTTATAATTGAATTTTCTAAATTACAAGAATTTTCAATTATTTTTATTTTAATATCATTTATAAAATTTTCAATAAAGATAATTCCTTTATCTCTATTACTATCATACCACCATCTTTTTAATGATTGAAATAAATTATTCGAATCAATCGTAATAATATTATTTTTAATTGACACTTTATCATTTTTTTCTAAAATGCTTAAAGTTTTTAAATTTAAAATATCCGTATCAATATTCATATATATATAAGTATATATACTTATAGTTAATTTTCAATATAAAATTATAATGTTTAAATTATTTATTTTATTACTGATAACACCTATTATAACTGCATTTAATAAAGAATTTTATATTGCATTTAAGCATAATAATGTAAGTTTATTAGAAAATAAATTAAATGATATATCTAACCCCGAAAATACGAATTATGGTAAATATTTAAGTATAGATGAAATTAACAACATTACTAAATTAGACAATAATAAATATTATATAATAAATAACTGGCTTAACATTAATGATATAACTATATTAAATAACTATTCGGACGCCTATAAATGTTCGAGTTCTATTGATAATATAAATAAATTATTTAATACCAGTTTTGATTATACAACAACCCATAATGAAATAAAATATAAAAATTTTGAAAAATACCATATTCCTCAAGAATTAAATGATATTGTTTTATTTATTGAAGGTTTAACTAATAATAATATTTCAAAAAGAGAAACGAAGTATTCACAAAACTATGGTAATGTTGATCCAGGTTATTGTGGTAAAGAAGTTATCGACCGAATATACAATATAACAAATCTACAAAATATGTCAAATTCTTCAATATGTTCTGTAGAATATCAATCAAATCCTGGATATAGTAACGATGATTTACTCAGTGCTGAAAATTTAAATGGATTATCAAATAATACAGTTAATTATATAGTTGGTAATAACGAAGGAACCGATACAGAAAGTCAATTAGATATTCAAATGATGGGTATAAACTTACCTGATACAAGTCTTTGGTTTTGGGATACCGAAAATTGGTTGTATTCTCTTGCTATAGATATGGTAAATGCAAAAAAAATACCTGATATTGTATCTATGAGTTGGGGTTGGGCGGAGGATTCACAATGCACAATAATAAATTGTAATGAAACAGATTCTAGAGAATATATAAATAGAGTAAATACAGAATATATTAAATTAGGGCTTCGTGGTGTAACAATAACTGCAGCAAGTGGAGATGCGGGAGCACCAGGAAGAACAAATGAGGATTGTGATATTGAAAGAAATACTACAGCTATCTTTCCAGGTTCATCTCCTTATGTTACTAGTGTAGCGGCAACATATATTAAAAACGATAAAATATGTTTAGTAGGTGATAATATTACATGGAAAACTCCATTATGTATTAATAATACATGTGCTACAGGAACTCAAGAATATGTAACAAATTTTAATGATACTGGATGGACATCGGGTGGAGGTATTTCTAGTTATTCTAATAAAAGTTCTTGGCAAATATTAGCTATCCAGAGCTATTTACAATCTAATGTTTCATTTCCTAAGAACATGAATATTAATGGAAGATTTTATCCTGATGTTTCTGCTATAGGACATAATTGTCCTGTTATTGACGGTGGATTTTTAACTGGAGTTGATGGCACAAGTTGTTCTTCACCTGTATTTGCATCTATAATTGCAATGCTAAATCAACATCAAATAGCAAATAATAAATCTAAATTAGGATTTGTTAATCCAATACTATATAAAATGTATCAATCAGACTCTACAATTTTTAATGATATTAATAAAGGAAATAATTGGTGCACTGAAATGATGTGCTGTGATGAAAAACCTAATGGTGGTTCTGATTTTGGTTATATGGCAGCTAAAGGTTATGACCCTGTATATGGATTGGGAACACCTAATGTAGGAAAAATGAAAGAATGGTTAGATAGAAATACTTTTTAATTAATTAAATAAATAATATTATCTATATCTATTTATTTAATTTCTCTTGACTAATAATACAATAAAAATTGCTGCTAATAATAGTATTAATATACCTGAAAAATTTTGTGGCTTTATTACTTTTATATAGGATGGCGTTCTATACCCATATGACCTAACTATCTTTGTTGGATTTCTATAATAATAATTATTTACCCTTTTCTTTACTATAGTTTTATTTGCTTCACTTGACTCACTTGGCTCACTCGACTCACTTGGCTCACTCGGCTCACTCGACTCACTTGGCTCACTTGGCTCAATTTGATAACCAGGGTCTATTTCAACTCTTTCTAGATTACCAGGTTGTTGGACTATATTTGATGTAATCGCCCCATTTGGGTCAACAAGAAAATCTTCTTTACATTTAAATCCAGGATTATTAGGTTTAGCCAATTCAGATACTGGAAAATATGAATTGTAATTTGACATTATAATATATACTAAGAAATTAAACTAATATAGATTATCTAAATTATATTAATTAATTAAAAATAATTTGATAATAAATTATTATTATAAAACTATAGCAAATGAGTTTAATTACTAAAAAAGATTTAAGTAAATTAATTAAAACAGATACTATAGATGTTAGTATATTTTTGTTAGAAACTCTTAAAAATATATATAATATTGTTGAAAATAATAAACAATTAACAGCTAATGAAAAATTATTAGAAATAAGTAATATTTTTAACACAATATGTTATCCACAAATTGAAGAAAACTTTAATAAACCTACAACATTTACCAAAAGATTTACTGATATAGAAATAATTAAAAGTGGTGGATTTGGTATAGTTTACAAAGCACGACATTATTTGGACAATAAATTGTATGCTATAAAAAGAATTCCATTATTTATTGATTTTGAAGATAAAGAAAATATATCTAAGATATTATTAAATAAATTAAAAGAAATAAGAATTCTTGCAAATATTCAGCATAAAAATATTATTGATTATAAAACTTCTTGGATAGAACCAGATAATAGTGTATATAATTATTGTTTAGAAAAAGAAGAGTTCGATTTATCTTTTAGTAATTCTGATGATGAAATTCTAGTTAAATCTAAAAATTTTATTAGATTTAATATATTTTATCAAATGGAATTAATGGATTGTTCATTAAGAGATTATATGATGACCTATAATACAAATCTTAATAATAAATCTGTCATAACTATTATTAAAAGTATTTTAAATGCATTAAATTATCTTCATAATTTAGAAACACCTGTAATACATATGGATATTAAACCCGAAAATATATTAATTAAATTAAATAAAGATAAAACTATTAAAGAAATTAAATTAGCAGATTTTGGTTTAATTAAAAATATAAATGATAATTCTATAGAAGAAGATGGGACGTATTTATATAAATCTCCTGAAAGAAGTAAACATATATATAATACATCATGTGATATATATAGTTTAGGTATTGTTATATATGAATTATTTAACAATTGGCCAACTCAGATGGAAAGAATTAAAATGATTACCATGTTAAAAAATAATTCTGAAATAATTGATGACTTAAAAATAGTCCAGAAAATGATTTCGGATGATTATATGAAACGACCTACAGCCAAGCAATTATTAGATATTTTAGAAGAAATAATTTAATTTTATATTTAAAATTTACTTATTATGTATTGATATATGTTAAATAAATATCTACTATTTATATCTCCACATTTAGATGATGTTATATTTTCGTTAGAAGAATATATAAACGAAATGGTGAAGTGTAATTATAAAATTATTATCGCAACTGTATTTACTGAATCTAATCTAGAATTATTAAAAATATTGAAAGGAGATTATTTTTTATACGGAAATTACAAAACTCGTATTTTAGAAGATATAAGTGCTATCAAATCAATTGATGAGAATATTATCATTGAACATTTAAATTTTCCCGAAGAAATGTTTAGAAAAAGTAATAATATTAATAATTCTATAATCAATAGTATAGATAAACTTGTTACTAAATATAATATAGAAAAAATTTTTTTCCCATTAAGTATAGGAAATCACGTAGACCATAAGATTGTTTATAATCTAAGTTTTAATTATAAGGATAACTTAAATGTATTTTACTATTTTGATTATCCCTATTGCACTATAGATTTAAACACCAAAGTTTATCTATCTACTTTGGGCTATTTTGAATCAATTAAACTTACTGATTTATATAATTTTTGTTGGAATCCAATCTATAAATCTTGTCCTAAAATTATTTTATTATTTAAAATGTTTTATAATATTTTTGTATATTTTTTAAATTTTATGTATTTTTTATTTGTTAAATCCTATGATTTTGATATAAATATTATAAATATAGATATTAAAAGGAAGTACAACGTCATGCTACAATATGAAACCCAGATTAATCCTATATTTGGTTCATCTAAGAATTTATATAATTTGTTACTAAATAATTCCTATGAAAAAATACTCCAATTTAAAGATTAAATACATTTACTGATATATGAATATATATTACTATGCTTTTTTAATACCAATAATCAACTTTACCAATATTTTTTATATTTTACTGTCATTATTTTTTTTTTTTTTTTACAAAACCTTAAAAAGTAAGCCTAGAATTTTAAAAAATAAATTAGAAAAAAAAAAATTAAATATTGCTATTTTAATACCAATTTATAATGAAGCAAAAAATTTAAAAGTATTGATTAAAAATTTATTTGCATTAGAAAATAACATTGAAGTAATTTTTATTAATGATTTAAGCACCGACAATAGTCTGAATATCTTAGAAAAATATCAACAAAAATATAATTACACGATAATAACTCGTAAAAATAAAAAAGGATACGTTGCAGGAGTTTTAAATGAAGGACTAAAAGTTGTTTCAAAAAAAGTAGATTATGTAGGAGTTTTAAATGGAGATTGTCATTTTGATATAACATTAATTCAAAATATCAAAATTTTACTAGAAAATTATGAAATTCAAATATTAAATTTATCTAATACCGTCCAATATCCTAATAATTTTTATCAATATTTAGGATATATAGAAAAACAATTTAAAAATGGATTATTTAAATATAGTGAAGCTAGTTTAAATAATGGATACTTTATAAAAAAAGATATATTAGAAAAAATTGGGGGTTGGGATGAAGATTGTTTAACAGAAGATTTAAAATTAAATTTATCAATAAAAAGTAATGGATACAAAATATTTCAATGCGATTATGAAGTCATAGATAAAGTTCCAAATTCATTATATGGGCTATTTAATCAAAAATATAGATGGATTAAAGGTGATATAGAAGAACGTTTTAAAAATCTTCCTAAAGATATATATGAATTAGTAGTTATGATTTATTATATATTTCCATTGTTTACGCTTTTTTCATGTCTATTTTATAAACTAATTATTTTCAATAGAATATTTATTATTCAATTTGTAATATTTATTATTGAAGGAATGCTTAATTATAAATTTACTGGAAACATAATTGATTCAATAATTTATCCTATTTCACAATTTTGTTTTTCAGTATATTTTTATTTAAACTATATTACATCTAATAAAAATAAATGGTAATGATTATTAATAATAAATTTGATATGAATTTATTGTAAATAATCAATTTATACACAATGTATAAATACTTGTTCTTAATAATTCTTATGCAAATAAGTTCTGCATTAATAATCCAACCACAATCTTTATATAATTTAGAATTACCTAAAGATTTTGATAATTCTATTAATATAAAGTTAGAAATAAAAAACAATGATATATGGGCCACTCATAATTCCTATGGACACGATTATTTATCCATTATTGTCGACCCAATTAACGATGAATTTCAATGGTATGTTCCTTTTTCTTTAACGAAATATTGGAAAAATGAGACGAGATTACGTATTACCGACATTCATAGTATACCTATAAATGAACATTTAATATTTCAATTTGAAGGATTTGATATAGATAATATTAGAGATAGCTTTTTAGGTGATGATTTAGATATATCTTGGATGACAAATTCTGAAAAAAATTTTACTATTAATTTAGTGAATGCTGATACGCGTTTAAAAATTTCTGATGAATTTAAACGTGATAATGCCAAAAATAACTTAAAATGGAATTTAAATACCGATATTAATCCTGGAAAATATTATATTACTATAAATGATAAATATAAAAGTAATATCTTCAATATTAAAAGCACCACAACGTCTACATTAACATCTACTAGTTCAACATCAACTTCTACATTAACATCTACTAGTTCAACATCAACTTCTACATTAACATCTACTAGTTCAACGACTACCTTAACATCTACTAGCTCAACGGCTACCTTAACATCTACTAGCTCAACGGCTACCTTAACATCTACTAGTTCAACATCAACTTCTACATTAACATCTACTAGTTCAACATCAACTTCTATATTAACATCTACTAGTTCAACGTCAACGGCTACCTTAACATCTACTAGTTCAACGTCAACGGCTACCTTAACATCTACTAGTTCTACATATACATTAACATCAACAAGCCCTACAATAACTAATTCAAGTATATTTATCAATTATACAGATTATGGTCCATTAAATAAAACAGATTCAAATGATACAAACAAGACAAATTTTACGAATATTCCTATTATACCTTTTATTGACAATGATACCCCTGATATAACAAAAATAAATTCAGAATCCGAAAATTGTCACCATTTTTGTTCAGATTATTTATTCTATTTAATAGGTTTATCAGTAATCGTAGTTTTATTACTAATTTTAATTTTAATTATATTTAAAAAAAAACAAAAGAAAAATAAAATTGTTCCTAATCAAAACTCATGCGTTTCAGTAGATTTTACGGAAACATTAAGTAGTTGTTCTTCAACAGATTCTTTTGAGAAAACTTTTACAAATAACTCTCATTATCAAATAGCTTGTGCTACACCTGGTATTGATCAAACTGTGCAACAATCAAGATATGACAGATTAAATAGGAATATTAATCCTAATAGAGTAATTTGTAATAGTAATTATGCTCAAGCAGAAACTTCTTTCGGTTGTAATAGAACAGTTATAAATGATACATATCAGGCTTAAAAATATTTAGATAATAAATTCAATATAAGTTTTTTTTTATACTATAAAATTTTTTTCTAATATAATATATTACATTAAAGAATCTATAGTAAATAAGTTATGTGTTGAAGTTTATAAATCAAAAACGGATAAACCCAAAGGTGATGAAGAAAAAATTTTAAAAATTTTAGAAGATAATAAAAAAGATAAAATTAATTTAATAGAGAGCCATAGGTCTATAAATGAAACCAGAGAATTTTTTATATGTAATGATTTTGATTATATTTTACGAAATATTTGTCTAAAAATATAATTATTGATTAAAAAGAAACTGATAATTTGTTAATAGGCTTAGAAAATAAGCCCATTACTAATATGTATTTAAAATTATCGATTATAATTAGAATATGGAATTTATAATAGATAACAGAGAAACACTTAAAGATTATTACAAGGAAAAAAAATTAGCGTATATAAAATATGAAAATCTAGATTTGGGAGATTATATTTTTAAATCTAATCAAGAAATAATTTTAGTTATTGAACGAAAAACTATAGAGGACTTAGCTGCATCTATAAAAGATGGGCGACATAGAGAACAAAAAAAAAGGTTATTAGATAATTATCCAAAAGAAAAAATATTATATTTAATAGAAGGAGATTTAACTAAAAATAATAAATCATGTCTCTATAATAAAGTAAATAAATATACAGTATATTCTAGTATCATAAATACACTATTAAGAGATGATTTAAAGGTATTTAATACAAAAACAAGTCAAGAAACCATAGATTTTTTTAGTAATCTATGTAAAAAAATAGAAAAAGGAACAGAATTTCTAAAAAACAACACAAATTACAAAGATGAATTATCAAAAAATATAAATATAAAAAAGAAAGAAAACATTACACCAGAATTAGTTTATAGAACGCAATTATCAATTATACCAAATATTTCACTTAAGACAGCAGATGTTATTATAGCTAAATTTCCTACTTTTAAAATTTTAATAAATAAATTAGAAAATTTAGAAAGCGTCGAACGTATTACATTAATTAAAAATTTAAAATATGAAACAGGAAAAGGTAAATTTAGAAAATTAGGAATTAAAATTGGTGAAAATATAGAAAAATTTTTATTTAATTAGAACCAAATTTGTATTTGTTTTATTGCAAAAATTTATATTTATTTTAGTATCTTTAAAAACAGGATATTTTTTTGTTTTTAAAATAATTCTATGTTTAGTTATATGTTTACTTTCAGGTTCTATATTTAAATTTTGAATTATATTGTCTAGTCTTTCTATAAAATCAATATTAATACTTTTAAAACAATTAATCAATTCATAATATTCTGCTACAAAGTTTAAAAATATAGATTTGTAATTAGGTAAGTCTAAAATACATTTATAACAAACATATTGTCTAAGGGATAAAGTTTTATAAAATACTTTAAAAACATGTAACCAATCTTTTTCATTCATATCTTTTAACCAATTTTTAATTGCTAATTTATTAAAATAATTTTTATGAATTATTATCAAGTTCTCAATATCAAAATTACAAGATTTAAACATAATTAATTCTATAGGTAATTTTTCTTTATAAATAATAAAATTAGTATAAAATTTTGATAGTTGTTGAAAATTAAATTGTATTCCATTATAGGGATTTTTAGGATATTTAGGTTCACTTATGCTCTCTTCTTGATGACATAAACTATTGTATATTATTTTAATTATTTCATTATTAGTAAATTTATAAAAATTTACGTTATCTGCAAATATTTTTGTTGTTTTTAAATCTGTTTTGTATGTAAAATCGTAATTTAAAAATCTCTTATTTATACATTTTTGCTTTCTAATTTTTTTTATAGCTGTTATTTTATCTACAATATATTTTAATCTAATATTCTGATAGTATGTTGAAAATACCTTCTTTTTTTCTTGTTCAGACAAAAATATGTTTGTATTAACACTATTAAATAAACGATGAATCTCTAAAAATTGTTTATTAGTATAATAAATTGATAACATATTTAAATAGTAATATGTTATAAAATTATAGTCAAAAACTAAAAAATTAACCATATTAATTATTATATTTGTATAATGTTTAAGTATTATCAAATATAAATTTGATTATATTATTACTTGTTTATTTAGTAAAAAACATGAATGAAGAAAAAAATATTAAGTTATCACCTTGGAATGAATATAATCGTTTATTAACAAAAGAAGATGTTTATACCATTTATGAAAAATGTGGTTTTGAAAACGTAAGAGAAATTATTAAAATAAATGATTTAAATTTATATCAAAAGGCATTTGTTCATAGTTCATATACAAAAAGAATATTATTAGAAAATGATATCAATGAACAAAAACCTGAAAACTGTATAGATTTACAGGATGAAGATTATGAAGATATGGAATTTTTGGGAGATAGATGTCTTGATTTATCAATTGCATTTTATTTGTTTAGAAAATATCCTGATACTGACCAAGGTTTTAAAACTAAAATGAAAACAAAAATTGTTAAAAAGGAGACATTGGCAAATTTTGCAGAGTTTTTGGGTTTTCCAAACCTACTAATTATATCAAAACATATTGAAGAAAAAACAATGATAGGACGTAACAATAAAAGAATTTTGGAAGATGTTATGGAAGCTTTTATATGTGCTATATTTTTAGACCAAAATAAAACTGATACATATTATAGTAAAAAAATGAAAGATTTAGAAAAATTTAGACTATCAGGTCCAGGATGGCAAATTGTAAATGGTTTTATAGAAAATCTTATAGAAAATTGTATAGATTTTGAAGAATTGGTATTAAATGAGGAAAATTATAAGGAAGTTTTACTTCAATATTATCAAAAAGAGTTTAAAATTACACCTAAATATTTAGAATTAAATATTGATGGACCCCCTCACAAACGTATATTTACTATGGGTGTTCTAGATAAAGATGGTAATATTCTAGCAAGAGGAACAGGTAAATCAAAAAAAGAAGCAGAACAATTGGCCTCATTAAATGCATTAAAATTTTTTGATGAGATAGAAGATGATAATATTAATTAATTAATAAAGTTTTTATATATTCTTATTTTCTTTTTATAATATATATATGTCCGATTCACAACCTAAAAAAAAATTTACTATTAAAAAAAAAAAATTTACTGTAAAAAAATCTAAACAAGAAGGGGAATCAGCTACAACTGAATCAGGTTCTAAACCAATAGGGGAATCAACTACAACTGAATCAGGTTCTAAACCAATAGGGGAATCAGCTACAACTGAATCAGGTTCTAAACCAATAGGGGAATCAGCTACAGTCGAATTAAAAGTTACATCTATTAAATCTAAATTAGATGATTGTAATGCATCATTATTTGATGAAAGTTACAAAGATAGAGTTGAATTAGATGCATGGACATTATCAGATAAGCGAATTTTTCCTCAATTTTTTAGAAAAGAATTTGAATCTAAAGTTAAAAATCCTAGAAAATCAATAACAAAATATATAAAAGGTGTTAAAACAGATATAAATCCTTTTGACCAACAAAAATTAGTATCTGATTATTTAAATGATAACACACCATATCGTTCTCTCTTATTATATCATGGTCTGGGTTCAGGTAAAACTGGGGCTAGTATTATGACAGCTGAGGGGTATGCTAATAGAAAAATTGTTGTTATGTTACCTAAATCTATAAGGAAAAATTATGAAGATGAAATTAATACTTTTGGTAATATATCATATCAAACGAATGCTTATTGGTGTTTTATTCCTATTAATTTAGATAAAGATGATACTAAAAATGAAAATATATATAAACTATTTACATCTAAAAATATAGAAAAAAATCTATTAATTGATTTATTGAAATTAAATAATAATAAAGGAATATGGATGATAGATATGACTAAAGCTACACCCAATTTTAATTCTTTACCACCAATATCAAAAGATGTAATTAAAAAGCAGACAGAATTATGTTATAATTATAGATACACATTTATTCATTATAATATGGGAGCTCCTCTCATAACACATATATTTAAAACTCTATATGGTGAAATCAGTTATATTAATATAAAAATAAATGCATTAGGAGAGGATATAGCTGATAGCGAAATTAATAAAAGAACAAATAAAAAATTAAGATATAAATTACTAGAATATATGTATAATCCAGATAATAAAATTAAAAATCCATTTGATGACAAAGTTATCATTATAGACGAAGTTCACAATCTTGTATCCATGATGACAGGTTCTGGTATAAATGGACCAATTGTTTATGAACTTTTAGTAAGAGCTAATAATTGTAAAATAATAGCATTATCAGGGACTCCAGTAATTAATTATGCTTACGAATTAAGTTTACTTTTTAATATTTTAAGAGGTTACACGAAAGTATACACTATCAAATTAGAAATTAAAGAAGGTGTTTGGAATGATAGTATTATTGAAAATATACTAATTAATACTTTATTAGTAAATAGAATTACAATTTCAAAAAAAACCCAGACAATAAGTTTTACAAGAAACCCACATGGCTTTATTTCGGTATTAGATACAGAAAAATCAGGAAACATTGTAAATACTGGAGTAACAAAAGATAAGAAAAATAATATTTCTGAACAAGAATTTATTCAAATAATTTGTTCTAAATTAGAAGAAAACTCATATTTTCAACAGGGTAATGTTGAAAAAAAAAATTTTAATGTCTTCCCAGATATGCTTAATACAAATAGTATTAAGAATTCATATTTTGCACCAGGTTCAATATATAGAGAATTAAGTGAAGAAACATTTAATGAACAATATATAGATTATGATAACATAGGTGTTTTAGCTGATAAAAAAACTATATTTAAGAAAAAAATAGTTGGATTAATTTCTTTTTTTAATGAGATAGGAGGTATCGACGAAAAAAGTGGATTTAATAATTTTCCTACTATTGAAGAAACTTCATCAGATGAAGTTGAAGTTGTAATGTCTGATTATCAATTTTCTAGATATGCTAATTCTCGTAAAATTGAAAGAGAATTAGAGAAACCTAATTATTCAAAAGGTGACCAAAGAGGTGAAATTAAAAATCAAGTTGAATCTAAAACAACAAATCTATTTAGAGTATTATCAAGACAATCTAGTTTATTTGTATTTCCTGCAAATATTAAGAGACCTAAAGCTGGTCAATATAGAAAAAAACCAACTAAAAAATTAGAATTTACAGAAGAAGATATAACTAAAGAAGATGTTCGAGAATTGCTGAGACAATATTGTAATATAGATGAAAATCCTGAATATTCAATTACTATTAATGAATTTATTGAAAAAATATCTGAAATGAATACTACATTTTTCAATGAAGAAATCCTTAATAATCCCTTAACTTCATATCCAGAAGATGTGGTAACATTTGAACAAAAGCTTAAATATATATGTTCTACAAGAAGTGATTATTTTTTAGATAGTGATGAAACATATGATGAAGAAAGTATAACATATCTTGAGGCTATTGATAAAGCTTTAGATAATTTAAAGCCTGAAAATTTAATGTTAATGGATGATTATAGTAAAGTGTCATCAGAAATTATAACTTTAGATAAATTATCTCCTAAATATGAGAAAACATTAAAAAACATAGCTAAAACTCCAGGATTAGTATTTTGTTATTCACAATTTAGAAATGCAGAGGGTATAGGAGTATTTATTAAAATATTAGATTTCAATGGATATAGTAAATTAGAAATAGACCCAGATTCACCCGAAACAATAATAAAAGACGAAACTATTAGAGCAGGTGATAAGGTTAGATATTCAATTAATCCAGATAAAACTATATGGAAAACATCAACTGTTGTAGAAATAAATGATGAATTAGATGAGTATAGATTAAAAGATGAACCTAAAAAAATGAAAAGTAATGAAATATATAAGTGTTTTTACGCTTTATGGACAGGTTCTGAATCAGTAGAACAAAGAAGTTCAACATTAAAATTATTTAATAATATAGATAATATATTTGGACAAAAGTGTTTAATTTTATTAACTACATCTTCTGGTTCCGAAGGTATATCACTAATGAATGTAAGACAAGTTCATATATTAGAACCCTATTGGAATAATGTTAGAATCAAACAAGTCATAGGTAGAGCCAGAAGAATTCGTTCACATATAAATTTACCAGAAGATCAACAAAATGTTAAAGTTTTTAACTATGTTATAAAATTCTCTGATGAACAATTAGATGGAACTTGGAAAGATGATAATTCTGGATATTTAGAATATTTAAAAACATTAACAAAAGAAGAATTAGATAAAAAAGGTATTTCTGAACAACTACAAGAAATTATTATGTCTGATGCATCATCAGAGTCATTATCTGATGCAATGATATCTATAAGGAGAACTTTATCACAAGAAATAAATGATTTAGATAATAAAAAAACATCAGATGAGAGTTTACAAGATATAGCAAATAAAAAAGTTAAAATATTGGACGATTTTTTAAATTTAATGAAGGAAGTTGCCATTGATTGTGAATTTAATAAACAAGCAAACTTATTATCCGACGAGACATTATCTACAAAAGTAAAGTGTTTTAATACAATTCCATCAAATAACCCCACAGATATTTACAATTTTGATTTAAAAAGTCCATTGATTTATGAAGAAGGTATATTGACTGAAGATACATTAGAAAAAATTGTTCATACAATAAGAATTTTAAAAGTAAAATTGCAAGGAAATAAATTTCTACATTATATAGTGTTTTTACCTATAGATAAGACTACTATTGAAGAAAATATTAAAACAGATGGCGATAGTATAGATATTTATGATTATTATGTTTATTACAATTTAGATTATAGTAATAGTCAACATAATCTAAACACAAAAAATAAAATAGGTAAAATTATTAAATCAGGTATGAGCTTTAAAACAGTATTTACCGAAGAATTTAAAAGACAGATAGAGCACTATATATCAATTGAAGATATAATTTCAAAATTAGATAATAGTATTCCTCCAACAAATGTATCAGATAGAATTAAATGGAGTGAATTAGTGAGAAAACAGAGTAAAAGCACTCTATTAAAAAAATGGACTTGTATAATTTGTAAAAAAGAATACTTAACAAATATTAAATTATGTTTAGAATGTAAAGTTGGAACTCCAGAGATGTTTGAAACTTTAGAAAGTCAAAAATCTTTTATTAAAAAAGAAGGGCTATCAGCATCATCTTTAGAAAAACCATCACAAGAAAAAACTGAAAGTAAAAAAATAAAAGTATCAAAGTTTGGTAAAAAAAAAAAATAAATGTTATTGTGCCTCCTGAGTTATTATTTCAAGTATAATAGAATGTTGTAAATTTTCGTTAATTATAAATCCTTTACAATGAATAATTTCATCTACTTGGAGATATTTATTGTTTCCACTGTTGTCGATTTCTAAAAATTTATTAGAAATTATAATACGATTTACTGTTCTAATATCTTTTAAATCAGTATTTTGTTTTTCTATAATATAACTTCCCTTTTCTAAATATGTTTTTATTTCTTCTAAATTTTTACTTTTGTCAGCAATAAAATTTTTAACACTTATTCTATCACCATGTTTAAAATAGTAGTTTGGCACATATTTATTTAATTGAACAGTTAATATAGAAGGGTCTAAAGGATTGTGCTTTATACATATAATTTGTATATCATCCTTAACAGATGAATATAATTCTCCATTAGGTCTTAATAATCTTATATTTAAATTATTAAGTTCAGTTAATACATTTGGGAATAATGTTTTATCATTATCATCATTTTTATAATAAATCCAGCCTCTCGTGCTGGGTGCTCTAGTTCCTATAATGGATTCATTATAATTATATTCTTTATCGTAATGAATTTTACAAAATAAATTTTTTTTAAACTTATTAGTAACAATAAGATTTGAATTTAATTCTTCTATATCTAGGAATAAATAAGGTTCTATTTTGGCTCCTATCGATACATCATTTTTATTATCTATCATTATATATTCATCAAAATTAGGTAATATTAATCTTTTTAATTTAACAGAAACTATATTTTTAAATCTTCTATCAATACTTATGTCATTATTTGAACCTTTTATTACATTAATTTCATAGTCAATTACTTTACCCTTATCTTTATTTTTATCATATCCAAGATATTCTTTACCTTTATAATTAAATCCATCTATATTCTTGTCTTTAATACCTTTAATAATTTTTATTTTATCTGATATATCGTTATAATCTCTAGCAATAAATTCATTGTTTTCGGAAATAGGTATTTTTATAATTTTATCTATATCAGGTAAAAAATTTATTTTATATTCATATCTTTTCTTAGATATACCTTCTAGAATATCATCTTTAGATATAATACCTGACCAATCTCTATCTAAACTATTTATTATTAAATTATTAACTTTATTTATATTTTTTAATTGCAGATGCTTATTTTGTATTTGTTGATTATATATATTATCTAATTCAGTAGGTTCGTATACTCGATTTTCTAAAATATCTGAATTGTAGTTATTTGTATTTATTGGAGCAGTTAATTTATTAACTGAATTATCTATATTTAAATTTTTAAACATATCATTTTTATTATTATTTTCTATTTCCAAATTAGTAATATCCATTTTAATTTTTCCATTTTCTAAATTATGAAATTGATTATTAGATAATTCATTACTATTATCTAATTGATTATTAATTGGTATATTGTTTGTTCCAGTAAATTGACTACTAAAATGTTGATTATTTTGCAAATTATTATTTAGATATGAATCCCCTAAAAATTCATTATTATTTTGAAATTGCCTATTTATTGTATTATCAGGGATTTTATTATCATGAATTCTATTATCAGAGATTGTGTTATCGGAGATTGTGTTATCATGGATTTTGTTATCAGAGATTGTATTATCATGAATTCTATTATCAGAGATTGTATTATTAGGGATTCTGTTATTAGGGATTCTATTATCAGAACTTGAATGTGAATCTGCATTAAAATTACTGTATTCATTGTTAGAAAATTGATTAGCTAAACTATTCTCTTTAAAGTCAGCCGTATTTTTCATTTCATTAATAATATTATCATGTTGTAAAGTTGAAAATTGATTATTTAAAGGTTCTTTTGCATTAGTATTATTTTCTTCTCCTAATCTAGAATTTAATAATTGTTCATATTTTTTATTAACAGATTCTTCATTCCCGTCTTCAACCTTTTCTGTAAAATCTATATCAACTTTTTTATTTATAATTGGATTGTATCTTAAATTCTGCATATTTTCATATAGTTTATTAACATCATTTTTATTAATTACATCTGCAGGTTTTGGTCTATTATCAATAACATTTTTTTTTTTTAAATTTAAGTTATTACTATTATAATTTGTATTTGATATATTTTTAATTTCATTTTCTAAGTTTATATAAGCAGACGTTAAAACTTTTTTTGTAATTTCTATAGATGCTTCTTTATTATTTAGATTATTAAAATCAATTCCTAAATTGTTTCTATTATAATAAGTTTGTTTCATAATTACAAATATATTTTTACTTATTGGTTTATCTTGGATGTTATATTTGTAAGTAGTAAAAATTTTTTTTTGTAATATAGTAAAAATCAAATCATAATTATTGCGTGAAAAAAAAATTCTCTCCATTAAGTATATATACTATATATAAATATACATTTTTATATAATTTTAACTAGAATTGGTTTTTTTCCAATTATTAAATTTTTTTACAAAATCTTTTATTTTAAAAATTATTTCTTCTTTATTATTATATTCTTCAACTTGTTCTATCGTTAAAGGGGTTCTATTAAATGGGTCAATACTATCATGTATTAAGTAATTAATTATAGTGTTTTTATCTATTATTACCTTTGATTCAGGTAAAATAATCGGATTCTCAATAGGAGTATATAATATTGGATCACAAAATTCTAAAGGAATATCTTTTATACTAAAATTATTTACAGAATTTCGAAGTTTATCATAAATATATATATATATATCATTATTTTTAGATAACATTTTTTCTAAAATATTTAAATAGTCTTCATGCTGTGTAACATCAGTTCTAATATTTTTAATAAAATTCTCATTCTTATAATATTTTAGATATACTAAATATAAAAAGTCACTAACAAATTTCCATGAAAAATAATCCGTCGTAGTTAGGTATTTTTTAAAATCAAAATTTTTAATTTCTATCTTTTTATCTAATTGTATTAGCCAATGATTTATCAAGGAAACTAATTTACCGCAATTTATATCATCTATAAAAGATGAGGAATTATTATCTAATAAATTTCTAATTAAATTAATACACTGATTAAATTTTAAAACTAATTTATTTAGTTGTATAATATCATAATATCGTTTTTCTTCATTATTAAATATTGTTGTATTATTGTTACTGTAAATATTGTAATTATTGTAAATATTTATATTAGATATAGTTAATATTAAATCATCGAAACATGAACTTGAAAATGTAAGTAAAATATTAATAGTATTAGTATTCAATACTATTTTATTACCACTATTTAATTTAAAGTATATTTTATTAATTACATCAGTTAATTCGGCTTTATAATAGTCTTCTATATCGTTATTTTTTTCAAATAGCATATATACATCTTCTAAAACATTCAATAATTCTTTTGAATCAATTAATAATATATCGAAATTTTTTTCAAGCAAATATAAAACTGTTGATTTTAGATTATATTCAAATTTCTTGTTTTTTAAAATTTTTAAACAATAGTTAATTGAAGACTCGTAAATCTCTTGTTCTCTATTTATAGAGAAATCAATATCAATACAATATCTATAAATAATATCTATATTACTATTAATATTCTTTGGGTATTTAATTGCATTATTATCAAAATAATTTAGTGTCTTGAAGATAATATTAAAATTATTTAGAAAATATGATAAAAAATCTCTATTAACACTATTTTGATATAGTTTTAATTGTTCTGTATATGTATCTATTTTTTTTTTCATAGTTTTTAAAAATAATTCTTTCATTCCTATAATAGATGTTTTCCATCTGACTGAGTCACTCTCAATATTGTACAAATCTGTTAAATTTAACAGTTGAGATTTAGTATAATTTATTTTTAAAATTGTGGGAATAATAGAAATTTCACAAAATTTTATAATAAATATATATAAAATATTAGAAAACGATAAATTTTGTAAATTTTTATTTTCTAAATCTATGTTAAAAATGCCATTATCTATTATTTTATATTCTCCATTAAATTTATGATTAAATAACTGTAAAAAGACTAAGCTAATTTTATTTAAAAAAGTTAAGACTTTATGATTTATTAAATTATTATTAACAATTATATTTGTTTTAGAATAGTCTTTATGTTTTTCTAATAAATTTTTAAACCAAATGTGAAATTTTGTTTTATCTAAATAATATAACTTTTCAAATACTTTAATTAAATAATTAGTAAGTTCTATATCAATATTATTAATATCTAAAGAATCTATTAATAATCCTATAAATGTTTCCGAATAATCTTCCGAATTCCATGCATATTTATAGATTAGTTCGGTAAAATTTGTGTTTTTTAGTAGTTCGTCATAAGTTTCAAACCGTATATTTAAATTTAACGAATTGATAGCTATCATGATATTTTTCAATATTATTGGTATATATTTACATGAATGCACTGTTAAAATTTCTTCGTAATCAATTCCAAATAGATTTTCAAAAAAATTACTATCGTTAAAAACTAAATTATTGAATTTTTTTTTACAAAAATCTTCAGATAATAAAAACAATGTGTCATATATATTATATTTTTTAAAATCCCTTATAAATATAGCATCCTTTTTTTTTAGATTTATTAAATAGTTAATTCCATTCATTGATTATTTGAAATAAATAAATTTAATTATAATTTCAAATTTATTTATTTATAAGTTTACGTAATATAAAAACACCTAAAGTTAATTGACTAAAAAATTTAATATCATGCATATATGCAAGTTTCCATAAAATATTTAAATGAACATCTTTATATTTTTTTACGGGTAATTCTTTGTATTTTTGATTCCAATTTAACAACGAATTATAACCACGGTCTCTATATTTATAATAATCTACTAATTTAGGAGAAATAGATAATTCTTTAAGTGTAAAATTAGGTTCCGATAAAATATGTCCTCCAGCATATTTAGATACAGATATAATTAATGTTCTATCATTAATTTTATGATAATTTCTTGAAAATGCGCCGTCTAAAACTGGCTTTTTTTTTATTTTTATTTTTTTTGAATAAAATGGAATATACATTGACCCAAATAAGGTCTTTTTTAGTTCATTATTATTATTCCAATGAGAAATAATTGTATATTTACTTTTAAAATTTGTTACACCTATAAATAATCTTCCATTTAGTTTTAAATAATCATCTTTTTTTAACAATCCATCGATTATTTCATTTTGATAACCTGAAACATTTCTTAGAAATATATCGTTTTGTGATTTGTTTATAATTTTAAGCCATAACGTTTCTATATAATTAAAATCATAATTTAATGCCATAGCTAAGGCAATTATAGAACCTGCCGAGTTACCACCATATTTACATTTACTACAATACTCTTTTCCCCATCTTTCATATATAGCTTTTACGACACCTATATAAAAACTAGCTCCCCATCCTCCAGCACAAAAAAAAAACGAATCTGGTTCTTTCATTAAATTTTATTTATATAATACTATTTAGATTAAATACTAGATTTAATTTAGTCGAATTTAACAATTATTCTTACATTTTCACGAGTCAATTTTTTAGTTGCACATATAGATAATTCTTTACGTTTAGAATTATTTTTTATACTATCTCTGTAACTATTATTCATATCTTTTTCAATATTCTCATTATTATCTTTTATTTTATCAATTATCTCATTCTCAATAGCCCATCTAAAAAAATTCAATTGACCTACAGTAGTTATAATAAAATCTTTACTATTATTATAAAAAAATTTTATGCGTTCTCTTCTACAAAAAGGATCAAACTGTTTTTTAGAATAACCTTTTAATTGTAATTTATAATTTATATAAACATTAAATTTAATCTTTTTATTATTTTTACAAATAATATAATTACAATTGTTTTTTTTTGAATAATTTGTAACATACCAATCAATTATCCTTAGTGATAAACCTTTTTTAGTATCTAAAACATTTAAAAAAGTCTTTAAATTACTTTTATCAGTGTAAAATTTATTCAATGATTCCATTAAAATATCTTGTTTTATTGTTTTTGATAATAACTCTTTATTACTTATATTCATTATAAATTAATATTTATAATCAAACTTTAAATAATTTATTTTTTTTTACTTTGCTGTAATATTTTATTACAGTCCTCATATGTTAAATTATCAATTGACTCTAAATCATGATTAGAAATTGATACAATTTTAGGTTTCTTATTTTTAATATACTTAATTATATAAGGTCCATATTTACCTTCATAAATAAATATTTTCTCAGAAATTTTTTTTATTAACTTTTTGCTGGAATTATTAATTAAATCAATACAATCTTTTAAAGTTATCAAACTTATATCTAACGAGTCCCTTTTAAATCCATAATTTTTGTTTTTATATTTAATATAAAATCCATAAGACCCATAACATAATATTATTTCATTATTATTGTATTTACCAATATTTTTTGGTAAACCAAATAAATCTATACAAATATTTAGGTCAATAGAATTTATATCTTTCTTATCATGCAATCCTATAATTTTATCTCCTTGTTGAATAACATTATTATATTTTGATTTATAATAATATATATCTATTTTATTAGTACAATTTACTCCTATTAGTTTTTTTTTATTTTCAGAATTCCATAGTTTATCTTTTTCACTTTTTGTATTTTTTAATTTATTAATACTTGGAGTAAGAGCTTTGTATAATTTATCAATTACATCTATATAATTTTTATTTCCTAAAGCTACTTCATCAAGATTATGTTCTAAATCTTTTGTAAATTCATAATTAATTATATTTGTAAAGTGTTTTGCCATAAAAGTATCTACTAAAATACCTAAATCCGTAATAAATAATTTATTTACTTGTTTGTTTAAAGTATAATCGACTTTTTTTTTTTGTATAATCTTATCGTTATCCAAAATAAATTTATCTACTTTTATAATTTTACCTATTTCAGTTTTTTTTTCAATATATTCACGTTTAAATAATACATCAATAATATTTGAATATGTAGAAGGTCTACCAATACCTTTCTTTTCTAGGGCTTTGATTAAACTAGCTTCAGTATATCTTGGAATATTATTAGAATATTTTTCATAACAGATTATAGTATCGTATTGGATAACATCATCTTGTTTTAAAGAATTTACAATTTTTGAATCATCTTTTGAAACTTCATTATATATTTTTTTATAACCCAAAAATACAGGAGTTTCTAATTTAGATACAAAAATTGCAGCATTTAAATTATTTTTAATATTGATATTATAAAGTTTGGTTTTTAAATCTTTCATGTGTGATGCAACAGTTCTTTTCCACACAATATTATATAGTTTTTTTATACTTTCGTCATAACTATCATCTAATTTAATTAAATTTATATCTACAGGTCTGATACATTCATGGGCTTCTTGAGCATTTTGGACTTTATTTTTGTAAATATTTTTTTTATAATATTGGTTTCCATACTTAGAAACAATAAATTCTTTTATTGTTTCTGAACATGTTTCACTTATAACAATAGAATCTGTTCGCATATATGTAGTTAAACCTTTTTCATACATTTCCTGTAAATATTTCATTGTAATTTTAGGAGGCATATTAAATAAATTACTGGCATCTTGTTGAATTGTTGTAGTTACATAAGGTGCAGGTGGACTTTTGGAACTTTGTTTTTTATTTATAGAATATATTTTGAATTCTGCATCTTTAAAATCATTTAACAAATCTAAAGACTCAAGCTGACTAAATTTATTATCCAAAGAAGCTACTAATTTATTTTTATTGCATATAAAATCGCCATTTAATACATAAAAGGATTCAGCTTTATAATCATTTATGATTTTTTCTTTTTCATTTAATAAATGTAAACATGTAGACTGACATCTACCTGCAGATAAATTATTTTTATAAAATTTCCATAGTAATGGTGATATTGTAAATCCAATTAAATAGTCTAATATTTGTCTTGTCATTTGAGAATTTACCATATTTATATCTAAATTTTTAGGATTTTTAATTGAATCTGTAATAGCTTTTTTACTGATTTCATTAAAAATAATTCTTTTTGTATCTTTTATATTTAATTTAAGTTCCTGAATTAAATGGTATCCAATTGCTTCCCCTTCTCTATCTAAGTCAGAAGCAATAATTACTTCTTTCACTTTTTTTGAAACCCTTTTAAGTTCTACTAAATATTTTTTTTTTTCATCAATAACTTTGTATTTTGTTTTATAATTATTATTCAAGTCAACCGCCTTTAATCCCAATTTTTTATCTATATTTTTAATATGTCCCATAGAAGCTTTGACAATATAGTTTTTTCCTAAATAACCTTGAATTTTATTGCATTTAGCACTAGATTCTACTATTACTAAAATTTTATTTTCCATTTATTAAAATATTTTTTAAATAAAGTTATATATTCAAATTTATATATATATATATATATATAAATGGATAAGAATAAAAATATATTAAATATACTGTTAGAATATTTAGAAGAATATTCAGATTCTCTTAACAAAAATATATTAAAAAAAAAAATAATAAGTAATAAATTAGAGAAAATATATAACAGTAAAAATCTTAATGATGAATATATTAAATATGTTATTTAATAACCGTCTGGATTATTCTCTTCTAAACCTTGTATACAATGTTGATTATTGAAGCTTTTTACACAATTGTCACTTTGTTCTAATCCCAAATTATTGCTTTGCGCAGAATTAAATTGATTACTATCTGTAAAATCTGTATTTAAAGGACTACCTTCTATAGTTTCATTGATGTTACTACCTTCTAAATTTTCAACAACATTATTCAAATTTTCACTTGGTTCACTATCAGCCAAACTTACTTCCTCTTCTTGTTTTGAACTAGGTAGCCATGATGTTTCATTAGGTAATGACCTACTTAATGATGTATTATATAGTCTAAATTTATTTGCTGTTTGTAATGTCATTATAAATGCCAGTGAAATAAGTAATGCAATGCCAGAATCTCTTGTTGCCATAAATACAATTGTAAAAGCAACTATTATTCTAATCAAAGTATTATCCATTAAGTTAGCGAAAGCAGGTGGTAATTTAGGGGCAACTAATGCAGCATACATACCCAATAAAATTTTAAGACATAAATTAATATAATTATTATTTAAACCTCTAGTTAAAATTGTGTCTATTTCACTTAATACATTTTTTCCTAAATTCTCTACTGTGCTTACCATTATAAATACTCTTAGAAAATTATTTCAATTAATTTTAAATTTGATTCTTAAATAAATTTGTAAATTAAATATATATAAAATGACCTACTCCAAAAAATCAAATACTAATAAATTTTGTAATTCAAGTATTAAAAACTATAAAAATGGTTTGAAAATTCTTCCATCTAAAAAAACTCATAATTATACTTCTGACTTAACAACAGAAAAGCCAATTTATTGGAATGCAGGTAAACATTGTTGGTTTACTTCTAAGGATAATGTAGATTACCTAGTTAGTAAAGGTGCTGTCTGGTTTTCTTCAATCCAATCGGAAAACAGTTCTGAAAGTCTAGATTTCACTAACACTTATCTTAAACTCTATAAAGAAGGCCTAAAAGTTGTTCCCCATACTGATTTTCAAGGAAAACTGGAATCAGACCTATCAGTTGAAAAGCCAATTTACTGGAATGCAGGTAAACATTGTTGGTTTACTTCTGGGGATAATATAGATTACCTAGTTAGTAAAGGTGCTGTTTGGTTTTCTTCAATCAAATCTGGAGATGGCCTTGTCAGTCTAGATTTTAGTAATACATATCTTAAACTCTATAAAGAAGGTCTAAAAGTTGTTCCCCAAGATGGTTTTCAAGGCAATCTAGAATCAGACCTATCTGTTGAAAAGCCAATTTATTGGAATGCAGGTAAACATTGTTGGTTTACTTCTAAGGATAATGTAGATTACCTAGTTAGTAAAGGTGCTGTCTGGTTTTCTTCAATCCAATCGGAAAACAGTTCTGAAAGTTTTGATTTCAGTAATTCTTATCTTAAACTCTATAAAGAAGGCTTAAAAGTTGTTCCTCAAAATAGTTTTCAAGGAAAACTGGAATCAGACCTATCTGTAGAAAAGCCAATTTACTGGAATGCAGGTAAACATTGTTGGTTTACTTCTAAGGATAATGTAGATTACCTAGTTTCTAAAGGTGCTGTCTGGTTTTCTTCAATCCAATCGGAAAACAGTTCTGAAAGTCTAGATTTCACTAACACCTATCTTAAACTCTATAAACAAGGCTTAAAAGTTGTTCCTCAAAATAGTTTTCAAGGAAAACTGGAATCAGACCTATCTGTAGAAAAGCCAATTTACTGGAATGCAGGTAAACATTGTTGGTTTACTTCTAAGGATAATGTAGATTACCTAGTTTCTAAAGGTGCTGTCTGGTTTTCTTCAATCCAATCGGAAAACAGTTCTGAAAGTCTTGATTTCAGTAATACCTATCTTAAACTCTATAAAGAAGGCTTAAAAGTTGTTCCTCAAAATAGTTTTCAAGGAAAACTGGAATCAGACCTATCTGTTGAAAAGCCAATTTATTGGAATGCAGGTATCCATTGTTGGTTTACTTCTAAGGATAATGTAGATTATCTAGTGTCTAAGGGAGCCGTTTGGTTTTCTGAATGTTAAACTATATTTGTAAATCGTTAAATATAACCAATATTTAAAAATTATTTTAATCTAATTTTAATTATTTTTTTTCTATTTTTATAAATATTATATTTATAATTCTAACACTATATTAAAAATGATTTTTAATATTGATTCTAGTATTTTTAAAAATATTGATTATTATCTAAATACAAACTTTAGTAATAATTGTTCTCAAATTCCTCCTACTGAAATAAAATTAAAAAAAAATAGTAGAATTATTGCTATAGGAGATATTCATGGAGATTTTTATTCATTGTTACACTCATTATATAAAGCAAAAGTGATTAATAAAAATGGAAATTGGATAGGCAAAGATACAATAGTTATACAATTAGGAGATTTATTAGATAAAGGTGGGAGAGGTGATATATCTATTGATTCTACAAATGATGATATGGAAGAATTAAAAATAATAGAATATTTGCATTATTTACACAAACAGGCTATAAATAATAAAGGTGGAGTTTATTCTTTAATAGGAAATCATGAATTAATGAACATTTTGGGTGATTTTAGATATGTAACTGATGGACATTTACGTGGTTTTGGTGGCAAATCAATCAGAAAAAAATTATTTTCACCTGGTGGACCTATAGCAATTAAGTTAGCTTGTAACACAAATGGGATTATGAAAATAGGTGATTGGATATTTGTGCATGCTGGATTATTACCTGAACATATCGAAAAATACTCATTATATCAGATAAACTCTATTGTTCGTGATATATTTCTTGGTAAAAAAAATATTAATAATTTAGATAAAGATATTAAAAATTTGGTTTTTAATGATAATAGTTTATTTTGGAATAGATATTATACTATAGATACTAATGAAGAAAAATGCAATAAACTTTATAAAACTTTAAATATTTTAAAGATAAGTAATAATGGTGGTATGGTGGTAGGACATACACCCAAAAAAAATATAAACAGCAAATGTAATAAAAAATTATGGATGGCTGATGTTGGTATGTCAAGTGCTTTTGGTTATAAAAGTAGAACCGATGAACGAGTTGAAATTTTGGAAATTATAGATAATGGAAAATTTATAAACATTATCTAAAATTAAAATTTTATAGGTCATTTATATTTATAGAATCATCTACGACAGTAGGTTCTTCTACAGCAGGTTGTTCTTCTACATTAGGTTGTTCTTCTACATTAGGTTGTTCTTCTACAGCAGCAGGTTGTTCTTCTACAGCAGCAGGTTGTTCTTCTACAGCAGCAGGTTGTTCTTCTACAGCAGTAGGTTGTTCTTCTACAGCAGTAGGTTGTTCTTCTACAGCAGCAGGTTGTTCTTTTACAGCAGCAGGTTGTTCTTTTACAGCAGGTTGTTCTTCTACATTAGGTTGTTCTTCTACAGTAGGTTGTTCTTCTACAGCAGCAGGTTGTTCTTTTACAGTAGGCTTTTCTACTAAAGTAGATGAGGTAGTAACATTTTCAGATTGTTTACTGACAAGTGAAGATAATTTAATTTCTAAATCACTTAATTTTTTTTTTAACAAATCATTTTCTTCTGAAATACCCTTATGTTGTATATTTGTGCTTTTTTCTAGATTGTTCAGATAATTACTTAATTTTTCTTTAAGTTCTGTATTATTTTTTTCTAATTCTTCAATACGTTTATACAATTGAGACTTTATATTATTTGTTTTATCTTCTTGCTCTTTCAATTTTGAACTTATATCTTTTGAAATAACAGTAATATCACTATTAACATTAATATTTTCAATTTTATTATTTAAATTTTCTATATTAGATTTTATATCAAGACTATTTGACTCTTGTGTCTTTAATCTACCTATTAAATTATTTACTTCTTCATCAATATCTTCTTCTAATAATAAAATAAATCTTTTAAATTGTTGTTGCATTGTATTAATAATATTTTTATTTTCAACACACAGTAATTCAATATTATCAACCTTATTTGATTTTTGTTCTAATTCAGATTTCAAAACTAATAAATATTTATTTGTAACATCAATATCATTTTCTATTATTTCTAATTTATTTGTATTAGATTTTTTTTTTAAAAAATCTAATCTATCTTTTATATCATTTTCTAATTTTGAAAATTTTTCCTCCATTTTATTTACAATAGAACTCAGTTTAGTTTCTATTTTTTTTTCATTAGAATTCAATTCATTTTCAATTTTTTTTGTTTCATTTTCATTATCGGATGAATCAATATGATTACCTAATTTATTATTTAAAATTAATATTTTATTGTCAAGAGTTTTAATATCCTTATTTATATTTTGTAAATACAATTTAATATTTGACATTAAATTTATAAATATTATTATTTTTTTTTTTATACGAATTAATCTTCAATAAAACTTATTTTTTTTTTATTAGTAGAATCCAATACAAATGGTTTATTTAATTGTTCTATAATATCAGTTATAGGATTAGTGTTATTATCATTTATATTATATAATTTTATAGGATATTTCATTTTTCTATAATAAGCCCTTCTTTTATTATATTGATTAGCAAATGGACCAAAATTATCTTTTATATCCCAAACTATTGGGTTAGTTTCGTGTTTTTTTCGTAATATTCTACCTAAAGACTGAACTATATCTGATTTAGGTGATGCAAAAACAACTGCATCTAAATCAGGAATATCCATTCCTTCACTACTCATAGTATAGGTTCCTAATAATATATTTTTTTTTTCACTTAATTTCAAATCTTTTTGTTTCATCCCCCCAACATAATATCCTATTGTAGATATATTTAAATTGTTTACTTTTTCATAAATAGTTTTAAGATGGTTTCTTCTATCACTAAGAATAAGTATTTTTTTACCCAGCTTTATAAGTTGTTTAATCAGATGGATAATTAAATCAGTTCGTCTTTCATAATTAGTTAAATTATTTATCATTCTAGGCATGCATAATTTACCATAACCTGTTAATTCATGTTTACTATAATCACTATCATTATTATTATATATTATTACATTAACATCAACAGGATAGTCATCTCTTTTTTTAATTTCATATAACATAGGTCCCAAAAACCAATGAAATACTTTAGATAATCCATCTTTACGTTTAGGAGTAGCTGATAAACCTAAACTAAATTTACAATTAATTTTAGGGAGTGACCGTGAAAAGACTTCAGCGGCAATATGATGCACCTCATCTATAATTGTAAACCCAAAATCTTCAAAAACACATGGGTCATATTCTTTCATAGAAATACTCTGTAACATTCCTATTACAATATCTTTATTTTTCACATCAATTTTAGATGCTTGAATAATTCCTACTCTAGAATCAGGTAAAAAACTTTCTATTCTTTCAATCCATTGATTAATTAAAAATTCTTTATGAACAATAATTAAAGTTTTTTTTTTTATTTTAGAAATTAAATATAAGGCAATTATTGTTTTACCATATCCACAAGGAAGTGACAATATACCTCCATTTGATTTAGAAGAATAATTACCTGGTTCACACGACTTTAAAAAACTATTTACTGCAGGTAATTGTTTATCGCGTAAATTTCCTTTAAATTCTAAATCAATATCATTACCAGATGACGATATTTTAATCTTATCTGGATCACCAAAATTTTCAAATCCATAATGTTTAGGCAAATATATTTTTTTAGGGCTTTCCAAGTATATAGGAAATGCTGTTGCTTTTCCTCCAAAATTTTCATTTATATAAGGCAAAACCATTAATTCTTTTTTAGTTCTATTTAAATCTTTAAAATTAAATTTTGTTTTGATTAAGGCATAACCTTTATTAGATAGTATTGTTTTAATATTATCAGTCATATTAATTAAAAATAAAAATAAAATATAGTTATCAAATTTATATAAATTTATTAGTTATTAATATCTACAATATTTTTCTGTTAAACGTTGCGCTGCACTTAAATGGTCATTTGTAAAATTTTTAAGATTTACGATTTCAATATCACCATCATTATTTGAAAAGGCGATTTTACGAAAACCAAATTCAAAAAGTAATTTACAACATTTAGAACAAGGTTTTGCATCTTGAAAGCTTCCATCTTTTGAAACACGAATAACCCACACTATGTATTGAGAAAAATTATATTTATTTCTTTTTTTTTTTTGTTTTTTTTTTAAATTTTTCTTAAGATACTTTTAACTGATTAGGTTTAATAAATGAATTTAAAAATTGAGTAGCTACATTCATTTCAGCATGTTGACATGGTGAAATTATATTCAAAAAACTGGTTCTCATATTATCATTATGACCCCTACAAATTATTTTATTTCTACCTTTAGTTATTACAGCCCCCAATTTTTGAATACAATTAGATTTTAGAGCTTGTTCTTTAAGAATTTTTTGAACAGAATGTGTCATATTTATAAATTTTTTTGGAATAGACATTTTTTATATAAATTTTCAATATATATATGTATCAAATTATTTTTCTATTAATAATGACGTTTGTTTATCTTTACATATGATACTAATGAATGGTCAATGTATGGAAAACATAGCGATAATACTATATGGAAAAAGTACTCAATAGATTTTATCAGTCATTAAATATAACTACAACTCTGGGATTAGGACATGTCAGTCCTAAATCTATAAAAACCATAGTTATAAGTATTATACAATTATTCCATTACATTTTTATATGTAATGGAATAATACTATCTATATATGCTGTGTGCGTTTAATGAATTTTTTTTTTTTAAAATTTTAAACTATGGAAATAGAAGCTTTTTCCCAATTAAATGATTTAAGACAATTATTTAAAAAAAAAAAAATAGGAATTACATTCAGCTGTTTTGATTTACTCCATTCAGGTCATATTTTAATGCTAAAAGATGCAAAAACTAAATGTGATATCCTTATTGTTGGATTGCAAAAAGACCCTACTCTAGATAGGCCTGAAAAAAACAAACCTATATTAAGTTTAAATGAAAGAAAAATCTCTTTAGAGTCAATAAAATACATAGATTATATAATAATTTATGAAAGCGAACAACAACTTTTAGAAATTTTAGATAATTTAAACCCTGATATAAGATTTTTAGGTAGTGATTATATAGGAAAAAATTTTACCGGAAAAGATAAAGACATAGAAATTTATTATCATGATAGGTTTATTCATTCATATAGCACATCCAATTTGAGAAAAAGAGTTTATAATATAGAAAGATTAAGACAAAATATAGATTGATTTTAAGTATTTTATAATCTAAAATTAATTAAATGTTTTAATATAATCATCAATTGTAAAAAAATCATCTCTAAATTTATTATTTGAAATTTCGATAGGAATCCATTTATTATATTTTATCGAATATTTACAAATTACAAATATATTATTATGATGAGATTTAAAATTAGTATTTAACATCGCTGCACATTCTAAAGTATCTATTCTAGCAATTGAATGTCTATATTTTTTATTGTTTTTATTACAATATAAATAATAAATATTGGGTTTATCACCGAATTTTATCTCAAAGACAAAACTTTTGTCATTAACAACTGAATCAGATTCTTCTACATTATCAAGTAAATCAAGTAATATATCTTCTTCTTCTTTAAGGCTTAAATTACAATTATTTTTATTAATTTCTTTTAATAATTTATTTTCTTCATCTACTGAATTTAAATATGAATTATTATTTTTTAGTAAATTAAATTTAGTATTATTATTAATATTTGTATTATTAAAATAAAACACCACTTTATTATTATAATTTAGTTGATTAAATATAATTCCTTTGCTTTTATATTTAATTTTATTTATTAAATGTGTATACAAATTTTTAAAGTCTTTTGGATGAAAAAATTGTTTTATATATATTGGACAAATTTCTATATTATTATCTTTAATGTAACTGGTTTTTAAAATATCATATAATAATTTTATTTTACTAACTAGATTTAATTTCAAGGTTTTTGCTTTATAAACTAATATATCATTGATTATAAAACACCAATTGTTTTTTTGATTTTTTAAAAGTTCTCCTTCAAATATTGTGTTTGAATATAATGAATCATGAAATCTATAATTCACAATAATTATCTTAGGTAATTTGTGTCCAGCCAATATTTTTTTATCTATAAATAACGTATAGTTTTCATTATTTATTTTTGTCAAATATAACAAATACGGAGTCCCTGATGTTAATAATGATATTAAATAATCAAATTTACTAAATTTACTAATAAATTTATTATTAAATTTAGTATATGTATCAGATAAATCTATTTTATATTGTTTTTGTAAATTTTGTAATATAGTATATTTATATCTTAAATTTTTGATATTGTATGCAGTTTTATTACAAAAATCTATCTCAGATGTTTCCATTATTTTAAACAAACTTAAATATATAGTAAATAAATCAAATTTATTTGATTTGTAATATTACAAATATTCATTGATAAAGATGTCAAAATACGATTTTGAAAAATTAAACATTATTTCAAAGGACTTAGGTAGTTTTATGCCACTAGAAGAATATGAACCAGACATGTTTATAAGAAATACACAATATCCACACGTTTTTTTAATAAAAAAAGATATTTTTACCTATGTTAATCCAGATAATCGTGATAACCCTATAATTAGAACCGTAATTACAAAAAAATTAAAGGCTCCAAAAGGTGTTTTAGATAGATATTTAAATTGGAAACCTTTTGGAAAGGCAGTAAATGCAGAACCATCAAAAGTTTGCGAACCTGTATTTATAGAGCCATATAATAAATTAACAGAAGATATTCAAAATAATAACAAACCATTTTTATCAAATTCATTATATAAACCTAAACAAGACTATGCTGGAAATACTAATGAAACTCATAATAAACCAAAGATGTATAAACCTTCAACGCTTACTCTAAAAAAAGTTACAGAAAATACTTTTTCACTTATTGTAAAAAATTTTTCTATAGATAAATCAAGAGATGATATAGAACAATCTTTGTTTAATTTATTTAGCCAATATGGTGATATTAAGCGTTTAAATGTTTTAATTAATAAAAATAACGGTAAAATTAAAGATATTGCGTTTATTGATTTTTATAAACAATCAGATGTTAATAATATATTAGAATCAAATAATCGTTTTATATTAGATAATATGATATTAACTGTAGAAAAAAATAATAAAAAGTAAAAATAATAATCTATTATTATATATATATATATATATCTATGAGTTGGTATCCGTATCATTATACAAATCAGGATAAGATTTGGAGAAAAGAAAAAGGTAAAATAGATGGTAAATATAAAAGAACAGAACAAGATATGTGTGAAAGACATCCTGGTAATAATTTTACAAAAGGTAACAATACAAATCATATAGGCTGTGGTAAAGGTCATTGTTGTACACAAGATTTGAGGTTGGTTAAAAAAAAAACATTTAAAATTAAAGTTCCAAAAAAACCAATAGAAAACCCCGTCACTAAACCTATACCACCAGTCGCAGATATAAATAGTGTTAAACCAAATATATCCGAAAAAGAACCTATTGTTATTCAACGAACGCAACATGATTCAATTGATTTTGGACCGGAAGTAGATTTAACTGTTACATTGGAGCCTGAAGAGTTTGAAAGTCCCAAAATTATTTCTTTGGAGATACCTGAACCAATATTTACAGAAAAAAAATTTAGTTTATTGGTAGATGAAACCGTATCGGTGATGTCTTTTTGTCGTTTCTTATCTGAAACTAAAATTGATTCTGATGAAATTATTAAAAGAAGAGAATATATTTATTTGTATTTAAAAAATTTTTTACAATTGGATAAAATTGGATATTCTAGAGAGGAATTAATACATTTTTTTAGTAGTATAGATAAAAAACAAAGAGATTTTTTTGATTTGATGTTGCATTTATATGATGAAGTTTTTTTTAATAATTTTTTATTAAAACTAAGTGATAAAAAATGTTTAATTAATATTTGTTGGAATAATAAATGCACAAGCACTGCTGGATTTATGAAACCATCTCATACTAAATCTATTAAAAATATTAAAATTGAATTAGCACCAAAGGTCTTAATGAGAGCTCATTTAGAGTCTGAAGGACAATTAGTAAGTTTGGGTGGATTGTATTCAAAAGATGTATTAGAAACATTAATAATGGTATTTGAACATGAATTAGTTCATGGTATAGTTAGTTGTTTCTGTTCTCAATGGAGTAGAACTAATATGGGGTCACCTGGTATATATAAGGGTAAAAATCATCCAATCGACGGTCATGGTATCATATTTATGAGTATTGCTAATAATTTTTTTGGATTAACAGATTACAGACATAGTTTATTCACAACAAGAAAACCTAAAAAATCTTATACAAATATGAAATGGGATTTATATAGTTTATTAAAACCTAATTTTTTAATTAAAGCTGAAGGTATACCAAATGGAATAGTTGTTAAATCCGGTGGTCAATCTATTAAAAATGCGACGATATATAATATTGATACAAAAAAAAAATATTATATTCCGTATAGTTTAATAACAAGTTATACAGATATAAATACAGGAAAAACTTACAATAAATTTAATTAACACTATAATATTGATTATCATTTTCATAATAACCTATTACATTATTAATTTTATCTTTTTTATTTAATTGTTCTATTGTTTGATTACTGTGCGTAGGAACTTCATCAAATGTATACATATCTGTATTTAAATTATTAAATGATTTATCAATCGTATCTTTATCTATAGATTTATTTACTAAATGACTTGTATCTGATATTACATCATTTTTTTCTGTATCAAGATACTTTAGTAATTCATTTTGTGCATCCATATCATAGTCATCTATATTTTCTAAGTTATATTCAGATATTTGACTATTTTTATTGTCGTCATTGTCGTCATACAAAATATTTGAATCAGAATTGTCTATTAAATTTAAATTTATATAGAGATGTAAAATTAAAATAATAAGAATGAATATCAAAATATTATTCATTTATTTTATATATATAATATAAAAATATATTTATATAATATATATGACAGATAATATAGAAATAAATTCGATGGAAATAACATTAAATGACACTAATTTAACAAAACAACAAAAAGCTATTTTACAAAAAGTTTATACTAGCACAAAAACAAGTATTATAGATATATTTAACAAATTAGATAAAGATAGTGATGTAGCAGAAATTTCTAATTCAATATTTAGAACAGTTTGTCTTGTTATGAAAACTATTGAAAAAGTAAAATTAAATAGAAAAATATTAACTGGTGAAGAAAAAAAAATAATAGTTTTAGAATTAGTAAGAATATCTATAATATCTGAAATAGAAGACGAAACTACTAAAGCTATTGTCTTAAATATGTATAACATGTCAGGTGAAGATGTTTTAGAAACTGTAATAGATGTTACAAGAAATGTTAATGTAACTTTAAAGAGAGGAATATCTAAATTATTTAAATGTTGTAAAAATTAACATTCAGAAAATATATTAATTATCATTTCTAAATATTTAAAAATATTATTATTAGATTTTTTAATATTTAGGCTTAAACTATAATATTGATTTTTAATATTCTCGTCATTATCCAATTCTAAATTATCTTTTATAACAATTGTAAGAATATTATTATGATTATAAATATATTCTTGAATCCAGGTAATACTATTATAATTGTATACTGAAACAATATTTGAAGTATTTATCTCAATATTATCTAATGTAATTAATATACTAAATAAATTTTTATTATCAATTAAATAATCTTTTGTCTTATATGTAACATATTTAGTTTTGTTATTATTTATTTCTACACAACAATCCAATACTTTATATTGACAAAATTTATCGGCTTTTATAAAATTAATATTTTCTTTTGAACACTCATTAATAAAACAATCTATTTTTTTTTTCGATATACTATAATCAAAAATACTAGTATCTAAATTATTACCCAATTTAATATTGATATAATTGTTTTTGTTTACTGATGATATATTCTTTTCTATAAAATTTTCCATTTTAAATATTTAAAATACATAATATTTAATCAAATTTTTAAAAAAGTTTATATATTTATTTTCACTGAACGATTTTGAATAAGACATATACAATATATCATCATTATGTTTATATTTTTGGTATATATCATTTATCGTATTTAAGAATATAATAGGTTTGTCATTAATTAATAATTCTATAGATTCTTCTAATCCTATTTTTTTTTTAATAACAAATAAAAGTTCATTGTAAAGCATAGTCTTCGATACTAAAAATTTTAAATTAGTATCAGAATCGATTATTGTAATAGGTAACATTTGAGGATATTTTTGTTTAATTACTAAAGAATTATTTAATCTTTTACTGAAATTTATTGATTTAAAATTATTCATAATTAATTTGATTATATTTATATATATAATATTTAAATATAAAATGTCTAAAATTAATTGTTTATTGTTAAATACAAATACTAAAATTAAATGTATTAAAATCGATTCAAACACAGACATAAATAATTTAGATATCGAAGCGATTCAAATTGGTAAAAAAGGAAATGGAGATATTAAAAGATTCTGTGATTGGAAATTAGATAATTATACTATATCAATTTTTGGTTGGAAAGATGGTTCACCAGGCACTGAAAATAAAACAGAATTACCTCCACCTGAAGATAAAGATTTATATTTTGGGAATATTTTGGTTATAAAATCACAAAATGATACATTAGAAAATCTCACAACTGCAGAATTTAATTTATTTATAGAAAAGGCTAATGGAGGATTTGAAGATTTAGGAGATGAAGATACCGATACCGATAATGATGATAATGAATATGATTTAAATGATAGTTTTATAGATGATTCTCCCATTCAAGCAAATCCTAATTATACTAGCGAATCTGAAATGTCTGATAGGATAACTGATGAGTCTGATTTATCAGATTAATATTTATTAAATTTAATAAATTTGATAAATCATTATTTAAAATTATAATGTAAAAAAAAAGAATGACAGATTTGCGTGATAAAATTATTGATAAGTTAACTATTCTATTAGAAAAACATAATTTTGCTGATGCAAAAAATATTTCTAAACAAATTGAAAAAGGTATTTATAATAATTCTATAAGTAAAGCTGATGAAAAACAAATACTTAAAAAATGGGAAAATAATTTTTTTAGAAAAATGTATATTATGAAAGCTATATCTATTTATTCAAATTTAGACCCCAATTCATACATTCAAAATAAGCGTTTTATTGAACGTTTTCGAAATAAGGAATTTAAACCAGATGATTTAGCATTTTTAGATAGTTTACAAATTTTCCCCGAAACTTGGAAAAAAATATATGACGAAAAAGAAAAACGAAATAAAATTTTATATGAGATTGATATGAATATGGCTACAGATATATTCACATGTTCTAGATGTCATAAAAATAAATGCACATATTATCAATTACAAACCAGATCTGCTGATGAACCAATGACTACATTTGTTACATGTATCAATTGTGGAAAAAGATGGAAATGTTAAGCAATTAATTCTTCTAAACGCCAATCTTCATAATCCCCATTAGTAAAATATCTTCTTATTAATAATGGTATTTTTTTTTCTTTGAATTCTATATTGGCAATATCTTTGACACTAGAAATATTTTTATCTAAATCAACCAAAGCAACACTACCCATAGCTAACATCTGTGCACGGATTCCTAGAAGTTTGGTTTTTTCAAACTTAGTTAACTTATAATCTAATAGTTTTTTTTTTTGATAATATTTATTATAAGTATCGTTTTTTGAAATAATTTCAAATTTTGGACTATAATATTCTGAATCAAAACTTTCTGATTCATCTAAATCACTTTCAATATTACTTGTTGTTTCTAATAGAGATTCACTATCCATAATATTATATTAATATTTTTTTATTGAAAAATATTTCAAATTTATTTATTTTTCCAAGAAGATAAACAATTTGTACACAGATATAAATACTTCATATTGTCAGTATCATATTTAATAAATATAATTTCATTTTTTGGTTTTACATATTCTTCAATGCTTAATTCTATATTTCCGATTTCAATATTTGTATTAACAATATCGTTAACTTTAATGTAATCAGAATCAATATTAATTATAATTAGTAACGAAAATTTATTTACTTCTGATACAGTATAATCTACAATCTCTTTAGATTCAATAAGGTCTTTGATTCCTTGTATAAGTTCAGATGATATTTCATCGCCATTTTTAGACTTTATAAAAATTGCCTTTTTTTTTATATCTATATTTGTTAAGCATTTTTTATTGATACAAGCAATATTATTTATTCTGGGTAATGTAGGGTCTTGAACTGTATATTTATTAATTATGTATTCTTCAGGAATAAATTCTTTACTATAAATATTTTTATAAACTAATATAGATCCATCATCTTTTTTATTTATATACTCTCCTTCCCATGAACAATTATTACAATAATTTATTAGAGTTTTTTTATCTTGAGATAATTTTGTATAAACCATAAATTTACAATCTGGACAAAAATTCATCTTATTATTTAATATAATATTATTATAATAAAAAAATCAAATTTATAAATTAATTACAATTGCATTAAATTTTAGATCCAAATTTTTAAATACTATATAATATTTGTTATTAGAATCTATATATAAATATTTGTATATTTTAATTGGTTTACTTTTTATTTTAATATTTTTATCTAATTTGGAAAAGGGATATTTTTTGGTTAAATCGTGTAAACCAATATCATAATTTATTGATATACTTTTTAAAAAAATATTATTATTATACTCTAATTGTTTTAAAAAAAAATTTTCCATTTATTATATAATAAATTATATCTTTATACTTTTTTCCAACGTTTTTGACCATTTTTAGTTTCATAGACAATCCACCAATCTTTATCACCGTTTAATGATTGCATTTTATAACCTACATCAAAACAAGAAGCTTTTTCATCAGGTGCTTTTCTTTTATAAACAGGTTTAATTGGAGTTTTTTTAGGTTTAATAGACTCAGTTTGAATATCATATTTTTTACTTAATTCTGTGTATTTAAGTTTAAACCTTTTTTCTAACTCAGATGTATTTATATTTATTTTAATATCATAAAGAGGTGATTTATAACTTTTACCTTCATATTTTTTTAAATCTTCTAATTTTTCTATATATTTATTGTATAATTGTAAAAATGTTCTTTCCATTTTATCTTTAAAACATTCAAATCCTAAAGGAGGCGTATCTAACATATTTAAAACAGCCACTTCTAAAGTCCTATAAGAAATTACAAAATTATACATATTAGATTTTTCTTCCAAACAATTTTCCCATCCAGGTTCTTGAGTTATAGGGTTATCTATAAATAAACTTTTTAATGCTTGTGATGTAGTTCCCAAATTTTGACAACTTGTCCACGGTGGACCCGACCAAGTCCCCAAAATTGATAAACAACATTTACCATTAACATAATAATTTGGATGAAAACGGGTATTAAGGCCCTGTGTTTTTGCTAATATATGTGGTGGAGTAAAAGGATATTGATCAGGAAATTTACCATAAAACATAAAAAATCCTCCAAAATATGGATTATGTATTTCTCTTGACCCAATGGTTAATATCTTGAATTCGTTATTTAATTGATTTTCGTCAAAACTAAAATAAATATCACTTTCAGCATATCCTTTTTCATCTTTTTTTACTAAATTTCTATCAGCCATAATCCTAGTTTTAGCAATAGGACTGAGTGTATTGTTATAAGTTTGCGGGGCCTTAGACATCTTGTATTAACTTTAAATTTTAAATTATTTAAAGTCAAATTTAAAGAATTTAAAATTTACGACAGAATTAATCTCTTTATATATATATATGGATTTTTTTAAAAGACTAAAAAATATAGAAGATAAACAAGCTAGTTCTAGAAAAAACATTAGAGTTTTAACAATGCAGGCGGCATGGCCTAGTGGAGTAAATATATTTTTTGAAATGGCTCAGGATTACTGCAATATGGTAAAAAAAATGAGTAACGGTGAATTAGAAATAGACCTTCAACCAGTAAACGCCCTTGTTAAAACCAGTGAAATAGGAGAAGCTGTTAGTAAAGGACAAATAGATATGGGACATTGGGTCACAGCATACTGGTATGGTAAAAATCCTGCTGCTTCTTTATTTGGAACAGGTCCATCATATGGTATGAATACTCAAGATTTAATGGCATGGATAGAATATGGTGAAGGGCGTGCGTTATATGAGGAAGCCGTTAAAACAACAGGATATAAATATCATGGATTATTTCATTTTCCTATGTTCAGTCAGCCGTTTGGATGGTTTAAAAAAAATGTCACAAAAGCATCTGAATTAAAAGGATTAAAATACAGAACAGTAGGATTAGCAACTAATGTGTTAACCGCTGTGGGTGTAACTGTAAAACAATTACCTGGTGGTGAAATACAACCTGCTATGAAAAGTGGGCTGATCGATGCGGCAGAATTTAATAATCCTACATCTGATTCTCAGTTTGGTATGCAAGATGTGTCTAAACATTATCATTTAGGTAGTTTTCATCAATCACAAGAGATGTTTGAAATACCTATTAATAAAGAAGTCTGGTCTAGTTTACCTGAACATCATAGATATATATTACAATATGCGGCATCCGCAGCTTCAACCGAAAATTACTATAAAGGTTTAACTAGATATTCATCAGATTTATCTAAATTACAAAATCGATTTAAAGTCAATATTTATAAAACATCAGACGAAATCCTTAAACTACAATTAAAAGGTTGGGATAAAGTTATTAGTGAGTTTAGTGATAAAGACCCATTTTTCAAAAAAGTCATAAAATCACAAAAAGCATTTGCTAAAAATTGTTGTAAATATAAATTAATGAATCAACCTAACTACACATTAGCATATGAAAATGAATTTGGTCCAATAGAGAAAGTTAGAATGGATTAGCAATTATCCAAATTTATATTTTTTAAAAATTTTTCTGGATCTATTAATATTTTTATTTTAATGATATGACCCAATAATGAATGAATTTCTTTGTTTGGAAGTTTTAATAAAAAGGCTTTTATTAATTCTTCATTTGGTTCATTATTTTCGGTAAGTATGCCATTTAATTCTTCCCATTTTTTAACACATTCCCCATCATTATTTTTAATTAAATTCCACTTGATACCTATAAATTTTAATATATCATTGTGTAACCAATCTATACCTTCCTGAATTCTACCATCTTTTGGGTATTTGTACATGTGTTTATAACTTTGTATATATAAATTTACAATAAAATTAACTAAGGTTATCTTTTCAGATTCACTTAAATCAAAACATGATTCTTTAGGTTTAATATATGTTATAATATTTTCCATAGATAAATATATATATATATAAATTTTTAAGTAGTTTGAATTAAATTTGAATATTTAATATGATATATAATTATACAAAAAATATAATAATGATTTTTTGGCAAAACATTATTAAATTTTTAACCAGTTTTTTAAATATCACAACATATGAATATAGAGAATTTAATCTTTTAACTGATGAAGAATTTAATGATTTATTAATTGATTCTGATATAGAAGATGATTATTCACCCGGATTATAACTTCTACCACATCGAACGCCTCTTTTACAATTATAATATCCACAAACCTTGCACTCTTCAGCTTTTTTTATTTCTAATTCAGGTAAATCTTCTTCATCAATCATCAATATCTCTATTAATTTATCATTTTTTTCTGAATCGTCTAAATCACTATCTTTTATCTCTTTAATTAACGCTATATTTTTTATAAAATTGTCGATTCTTTTTTTTACAATAATATCATCTTCTTGTTCCAATAATTTATTAATTATCAATGTTAAAAATCCTTTGGGTTTATCTAATCTTTTATTACAAAGCCATTCATAAGTAGCTTTATCTATTTTTTCTAAAGGTTTTTTAAGACCTAAATATATTAAAGCCACATGCATTCCTCCTAATTGATAATTTAAATAATTATTTATAATTTGTTTACCTAATTTCGTTGTTATTTTAACTTTTCTATTTGATAATGGATTTATTATAAAATTATAGTTCATTTATAATATAAATTTAGAAAATAAATTATTTCTATTTTAAATATTGTTCAGGCATTATGTTCATTATTGATGCCGCTACAATATATCCATGACCAAATGGATATGTTGTATCATTAATTTTCTCAATTAATAATTCTAATGTCAATTCTAAACAAATAACATCACCCATATCTGTTCTAGGTCCGTCGAAATCATATACAACTAAATTATGTCCCTCTTTTAATTTTTGTTTCCAAAATGAAATCCTTTCTGTATCTTTTATTAAATTATAATATTCTGGAATATATATTTTTTTTCGTGAAACAATATAGTCCATTTTTTCATCTTTAAAATCATCAAATTGGGCATACAAAACCTTTTTCCCTTTTGAATTTGGATATCTACGTTTAGGCTCCTTTAATTGTTTCCACCATTTTTTTGTTATTTCATGTGAAATAGATTCGTACACTTTTCCTGATTGCCAATAACTTTCGAAATTCCAATATCCTTTATAACCCCCTATAATTTCTTGCATTGGACTGAAACTTATTCGATTTTGACTTTTTTTTGATTGAGAACTTGTTACATTAATTTTAATACTATTGTTATCTATAGATTCTGCCCATTTACCTCTCATATTCATACTAGCTATGTAAATTTTTCCAACCATTTATTATAAAAAATAATATCTTAAATTATAATCAAATATATATATATATAGAGGTTTAGCTTAATAATTTGATTATTATTTTTTTTTATAATAAAATAATAAATGTCGTCTGATACTTGTAGTATATGTTTTGAAAAATATTCTCATACCCTTAATCCTCCTATGTTATGTAATCCTTGTGGACATAATATATGTAAACCATGTATAGAAACATGGTTACAAAACTCACAAACATGCCCTTTATGTAGAAATCATGTAAGTTCAATTACAATTAATAGAGATTTACTAAATTATATGGTAGAAAATTCAATACCTAGTGCACCACCAGCTCCATTGGATTATTTTAAGTTTTATGAAACTTTAGAAAAAAAGAATGAATTAATCTTGGATAAATCTTTATACTCTGTTAATATAATTGATAATAGTTTAAGTATGACTGAATCAGATGGTAAATTGTTTGAATTTACAGATTCAGGTAAACTAATTAAAAAGTCAGGTATTTGGAGATGGGAAGAAGCGGTCTACAAAATAATATATATTGCTGATTATAATATAAAACGTGGTATGAAGTCAACATATTATTTACTTAATCCAAAAAGAAATAGTAAGTTAACAAGTAATTTAAATATATGGCAAGAAAATATAGATTATGTCACAATTGACCCTACGCAACCCGATATTAACGAAAAGCTAAATATTTTAAAAAAAACAATACTAGATACAAAAAATATTAGGGGAAATACACCATTAGATATTATTACAGATTATTTCATTAAAAGCTTAAGAGAGTTTATTAACGATGATATGTACAATCAAATACCCATTTGTTATAATATTTTAACAGATGGGAATCCTAATTCTAGATATAGTTTTGAAAATAAATTAAAAGAATTGTGTAAAAATTATAATGTGTTTTTAGTTATTAATCTATGCACAGATAATGATGATATTATAGATTACTACAATAATTTAGATAAAACTTTAGGAAATGAATTGAGTGGGATGGATGTTATTGATGATTTAGAAACTGAACAATTAGAAATTATAAATAGTAAAAACACATTTTTTACATATTCACATGATATTCACGTATGTAGAATGGCAGGCTGTTATTCTGTAGTTGCGGATTTATTAGATGAAGAACCATTAAAAATGTTTTATGTATTAAAATTATGTAAAGAACTGATACATTGTCCAAAAGATTTACCACATTGGGAAAACAGAGTTGACTATATTAAATCATTAAAAAAACATAATACTAAAGTATATAACTTTTATGAACAAAAATTTACGCCATTAATAAATACAAATTATATTAATAATATGATATTCCAATATCAAATGAAAGAATGTATTATTCGATTACATAATAGATATTATCTATCTATTTATGGATTATTGTTTCTAATCTTTTATGCATTTGTTTCATCATTTCTTGTTTAATGATTTCTAATAATTACTGTTTTTTAACTTTATCTTTATAAAAGCTTTGTATTAAATTATCTTTTCTTACTTTCAGAAAATCGGGTATTGTGTTATCTAATAATTTATATAATATTATAGGTATTATAGAATAAACAGCTACAGTTGAAGCGGAATATGATACCACACAGATATTTGATGTATTGTAACATGCACTACTGACAGCCTGAAAAGATAGACTACTACCTAGTAAATATAAAGGTCTAATTTTTTGTAATGTATTTAATGGATTTCGTTTAATATTTTCATGTAGATAATGATTATAATATTCATTTAAATCTTCTAATAATTTAGCTTTAATGATCTTATAACTTCTTGTTTTTTTATCTAAAAATTTATTTTTTTCAAAATAATTTATAGATATTATATAATTTACATAGTGAAAATTGTTTAGTGTGCTTTCTAAACAATAAGATGAATTAATATTTTTATCCATATTACTAAGATACAATTTTAAACATGTCTCTTTAATCTCTCTCAGATTACATTCATATATTGCATCTAATAAAGTTGTAGCTCTAGGAAAAGTTCCTTTAGAATTATTAAAAATGTTTATATATTGTTCTATAAGAAATTTATATTTAGACTTTGTTAATTCTTTGATATTATTTTTTGATAATTTGTTTCTTAAATTAGTAATATAAAAATTAGTAAAAATTTTAAAATCATTTTCAAGTAAGTCAAATCTCAAATCTGTATTTTTTATTATTCTTAAACCTGGATGAGGCAGAATATTACAACTAATATTATAATTAGATATTATATCTCTTGTATTATTTAGCTCATTATTATCTCTTTTACTAACTAAACTTTGATAATATATTTTACAATATTCTTCTAAATTGTCAATTGTTATATCGTCATCAAAATACTGAAAATCTCGTATAAGTATATTTATTTCTGGCAGTAAATCGCAATCTTTTACTGCAAATTTAGAATATTCAGCAAAAAGAGCTAAATTTTGTAGAGTATCTTCTTGAATGCGCTTATCAATATTATAAATTAAATATGAACTGATTAATGTAGTGATACCAAATATAGTAATTGTTAAATATTGGTCAGTATTAGTATCAAAAAGTCCAGGTGTATCTAATAATATAATAGCTGTTGTTTTTCCGTCTAAATCTAAAATTATTGGTTCCTCATGTATATCTATACCTTTTGTTATTGCGTTCATACCGGAAGCTGAAACAAAATTATTTTTTATATCAATATTTTTATTATTTTCTGGAATATTTCTATTATTAGAAAAATTATCACAAATCAAGTTCATAAGAAATGACTTTCCTGAACGAAATGGACCAACTATACCTATAGTTTTAATCGGAAGATTGTTGGGTATTTTTAGTAAAACCTTGTTAAGATTTTCTTTATTAAATTTTAATTTTCCTTTTTCAATTTCTATTAGTCTTAACGCCATGAATAAAAAAAATAAATTAAAAAAATTTATTTTCAAATTTATTGTAAATGTTCACGTAATTTATTTTTATCATATATGAAAAATATTTATTTTAAATTTGAATAATTAAATATTTAAAATAATAAATTAATAAAATGTATTCATATTTAGAAAGAGGAACGTATATAATATCCCAAAATTTAATTAAAATACAAAAACAAACATTTAAAAAAAAAATTAAATCAATAGCAAAGCCACAAAAAATTTCAAAATATAAATATGTAATTCCCAAATATATGAGTAGTGGTATTTGTTAATTTAAATAATTAGTTAATATTTTTTGACCTAATTGACTTGTAATGTTAACTTTGCGATTTGTTAAAGGATTTGTTATAAATTTATAGGGACTGTCTATAAAACCTCCTGTAACTTGGAAATCAGTTTTTGCCTTTCTTACAGCTTTAGTTTGTCCTTTTAAATCTTGCATCTCTTCTTGTAGTTGTTCTAAAATACCAGAATTATCTTGTTTTTTCCCAAATGGATTTAATTTTATATCCTCTCTTTGTATTTTTTTGTCCTTACCTACTTTCTGTACACCTAATACTTTAACCTTGGGTATAGGTTTCATACTACGATAACATCTATTTCTTTCTTTTCCTTTCAGATTACCACACATAGCTATAGGCATCGTGCCATATTGCTGTTCAATATCTACTTTAGCATTAGATGCTTTTGGTAATCTTTCTTCCATAGTATCAGTTTTAGCACCTATATTTCCCCATAATTGCATTTTAAAAATATCTTCACTACCTATCTCCTTCAAATTATGCCGATATAAAAAATCCGTTAAAGAATCTACAGGATGTGTGCTTCCTAATATAGGACTGAATGATGGTGAAAAGAACCCTTTAGTTTTTTCCCAACCCAACTCTACTAAATTACTTACATCCTTTTCAAAATGACTATTTCTATCAATAACATTTACGTCTTTGTTTAATAAATTCCATTCACTCATTACTTGTATATGAAGAGGAGAACTTGGGTCTAAAGAATTAAACCCAGGCGCGGGTCTATATAATAACCAATCATTAACATTAGCATAATGTAACATATCGGCATTTCTCACAACTAAAGAACCTGAGGGCAAAACAGTAACTGTCATAGCATGTCCAGGCATTATTATAACTGCACTAACTACATCATCTGCACCAATATTACCATTTTCTACAGCAAAATTACGATCATCTATTAATTTATCTTGGATTATCCCAACAAAATCCTCAATGATTATACGGAATTTTTTTATCCCTTCGTAACTATTATTTATATCGGATATACTCTGTTGAAACACATTTACTTGAATATCAATATCTAATTGATTAACCGGACCTAAACCATGTTCTACGCCTGGATGAAACATATGTTGCCAAGCCAGTTGACGTAGTTCTAAAGGTCTCATCACGATAGCATTTTCCTGCATATTATAAATACCTATATTTTCTAATAACTGTCCAAATTGAGGTATAGTTACCATACCTGATGACATCAGTGAAATTGCAGCACAGAATCCTTTTATATGAGTTTTCTGATTATTGTCCCAAAAAGAAAGAGAATGGTCTTTACCCCAATTGTAAGCAAGAGCATGTGCCTCTGAATAATTTAGTGCCAAAGGTCCTAAACCTACATTACCATGTATAACATCAGCAAAATTTTGAAGTGACATTCCTACTTCAGCCACCTCAGCATCAACACTACTTATAGAAGATAAAAGAGTTAATAGCAAAACACTTCCTACAGCCAATTTTCCCAATGTTCCTAAAAATATTTTTTTTGAACGTTGTTGCTCTAATTGACTTCTATGATTTCTTTTTTTTACTAAAGTTCCTTTTATACGTCTTTGAATTTTTTTTTGTTGCTGGCGGTCACTTAAATCTAAACCGGGTTTAGTGACTGCAAAATCTCTAATTATTTCAGTATTAGGAGAAATTATTTTTCCAGTTCTATTACCTGATGGGTTTCTTTTTTTCATTTTTTTTTCTTGTTTCTGTTTAAAGTCTAAAGATTGTTGTCTAGATGATTTAGAACTATGACGTTTGTCAGACTGCTGCGTAACATGTTGTTGTTTTTGTTTAAAGTCTAAAGGTTTTTGGCTTGATGATTTAAATGTCTGCCAATGCGGAGACTGTCTAACGTGTTGTTGGTTTTCTAAGCGCTTTGATACTTGATTACTTTTGAAATTTCTTGAACTAGCACCTGGCCTTCCCTGTTTCCCTGGTCTTCCCTGTTTCCTCTGTCTTCCCTGTTTCCCTGGTCTTCCCTGTTTCCCCTGTTTTTTTCCACGTACTCCTCCTAATTGAATTGATAGACTGTTTATTGTATCAATATCAATAGGTTCCGTATCAACACTATCGGCTAATTGATTGTATAACTGCGTTGCCGCAAATAAAAATAGCAGTGTAATTTTCTGATTTTGGTCTAACTCCATATTACAATAGTTTTCTGTAGCCATTAAATTGTCTATAATTAATTTTAAATCAAGATTTAATTTAAAAGTTTCTTGGCTTATCTGAATATCAGTCATTATATAATATTAAAATATTTTAATTGTATCTAAAAAAATATTTTAATTGTATCTAAAAAAATATTTTAAAAATAATTTATTATTATATAATAATTTGATTTTGATATTATGTATATAATTTAAACACACAATGTTTATTTCTCTCTTTTTAACATCAATAGTATTGAGTGCTTGTCCCAAAATTAAACTTCAAACTGACCCAAAAGTAAATTTAACTGAATATATCAAACATTCTTGGTATATACAGCAACAACAAGTTAATGGTTATCAGAGTCACGATGACCTTTACTGTGTTACAGCTACATATAATAAAGATAATAATTCTCATGCACCATTTTTTAAAGGAAATGTAATATCTGTTTATAACTATGCTAATTATAAAAAGGTAAATGGAGAAAGTATGGGTAGTGATATGGTTCTTTGTGCCAGACAGCGAAATGAATCCCAACCAGAAAAATTAGCAGTTGCCCCATGTTTTCTACCTAACATCTTTTCTGGACCTTATTGGATAGTATCAGTTGGTCCTTCTCCCAACAATTATAGCTGGGCGGTTGTTTCTGGAGGTCAACCAAGTGAACAGATTACAAATACTACTTGCACAACGAAAGAATTGGGAGTTAACGGTTCAGGATTGTGGATATTTTCCCGCGATAAAATTATGAATCCTGAATTGCTGAATCATATTAGGAAAAATATGACCAAAAATGGAATAGATACATCTAAACTTATAAATGTATCTCAATCAGGCTGTAATTATAGTGGAGCATTCTTAAAATAGATGATATATTTATTAATTTAAATATTTTGTTAATATTTTTTTCCCTAATACTCCATTTATATCAACTTTTCTATTAGTTATTGGATTAGTTATATATATATATCACGGCATTATGAAGCGAGTGTGTTTTATGAGGTCGCTTTTTTAATTGTTTGTTTTGTATTGGGTTTTACTGTTCATTTACTGTTTTTATTTTAGAGAAATGAAAATAAATATGATGTTGTAAATAATAATTTTTGATATTTTAAAATGTCTCTATCAAAAATATCAAAAATTATAACAAATAATATTCAAAATGGTGCTGCGAGGTCAATGCTATATGGTGTAGGTATGTCTCAACGAGATATGGACAAATATTTAGTAGGTATAGGAACTATGCAATTTGATATGAATCCTTGTAATAAACATTTAGGAAATCTACAAACGATAACAAAAAAATCCATTAATAAATCTGATATGGTAGGATTAAATTTTAATACTATAGGTGTATCAGATGGTATTACAAATGGCAATTCTGGTATGTCGTATAGTCTACCTTCTCGAGAACTTATTGCGGATTCAATAGAAACTATGATTAATGCACATCACTATGATGGTTATATATTAATTCCTGGATGCGATAAAAATTTACCCGCATCAATGATGGCTATGGGAAGAATTAATAGACCATCTCTTTTATTGTATGGAGGAAGTATGTTACCTGGAAATTATAAAAATAGTGATGTTGATATAGTAACTGCATTTAAAAGTTATGGAGAACTTATTGAAAATAAAATAAGCAAAAATGAAAGAGAGTCCTTGTTAAAATCTTGTTGTAATAGAAAAGGTGGGAGTTGTAGTGGTATGTATACATGCAATACTATGGCTTCTATATCAGAAATTATGGGATTCTCATTACCCTATTCTTCAACGAATCCAGCAGCAAGTAAAGAAAAATTGTTAGAATGTAAAGAGATAGGAAATAATTTATTATCCATATTAGATAGAAATATCAAACCAAAAGATGTCATAACAAAATCTTCTTTTGAAAATGCGATTAAAATCACAACTGTATTAGGTGGGTCGACAAATTCAGTTCTTCATTTACTTGCTATTGCGCATGAATTTGATATAGATTTATCATTAGATGATTTTTATAGAATAAATAAAGATACCCCTGTCTTAGGCAATTTAAAGCCATATGGTAAATATAGTATGAATGATATTCATAAAATAGGTGGTTTACCTATGATAACTAAATATTTATTAGATAATAATATTTTAGATGGTAACACATATATGATGACTGGATTAAGCTTACAAGAAACAATTAGAAATTTACATTTACCTAAATTAAATTTTAAACAAGATGTTATTAAAACAATTCAAAATCCTACTAAGAAAGATGGACATATTCGTATTATGAAAGGGAATTTATGCCCTGAAGGAGCTGTAGGTAAAATTTCTGGAAATGAGGGAACATATTTTAAAGGTCCCGCAAATATATTTTCTAATGAAGATGATATGGTAAAAGCATTAGAAAATAAAAAAATAAAAAAAGGCGACGTAGTTATTATTAGGGGTCAAGGTCCAAAAGGAGGTCCAGGTATGTCTGAAATGTTAAAGCCTAGTTCGGCGTTAGTAGGTGCTGGATTAAGTAAAGATGTAGCATTATTAACAGATGGTAGATGGAGTGGAGGAAGTGATGGATTTTTAGTGGGACACATTACGCCAGAAGCCTATGAAAACGGTGCAATAGGATATGTTGAAAATGGTGATATAATCACAATCGATACAAATAAGAATGAAATAAACGTAGATATAGATATAGAACGGCTACAAAATTCATTTACTATTGATTATAATGATGCTAAAATTCAAACTTCTTATTTAAAAAAATATAAAAAATTAGTCCATAATGCATCAGAAGGATGTATCACTTATTAATTACGCTAATAAATTATTAGTAAGAGCCTTTTCTGCATCTTCTATAATTTTATTATCAGTTTTATAATCTATAATATTGGTAAATAATTTATATTTTTTTTTAACACATATTAAAATTATAAATATAATTCCAATTACACTCACAATACTGAATAAAATTTTACTATTCATTTATATTTGACATACTTATCTTTTAAAAATCAATTTTTTACATATGTCTGTATTCGGAACCAGCAAACAAATCTTCAAAACTGACATCATATTGCGTATCTTTATAATGGTTATTAATTAAATAAATTAGATCAGTTGTTAAGTTGTCTCTATAGTCTATTAGTAGTTTTTCGTCTGTAATAACATTAACTACACAATCATCTGAAAGGCCATTAATTAATTTGTAATCTTCTATTAAGTTTATCTTAAAATCTTCGGTTAATGGAGATAAATTACCGATAATCTTATTTCTAACTATATCATATTCTTTTTTAATCTCGTTTTTAAATCTTTTGATCTGATTTAATTTATTCATAATTGTGGATCTTAATTCAATAGTATTATTATTTTTAAGACTAACATATAATTGTTTAATGTCTTTTTTTAAAACACTTATATTTTTATATAATTCAGTTCTTTGAATATTCAATTGTTGGTCACTTTTAAAATGATATAATCCAAAATTTGATTTAATCATAGCTTGTTTTGTATCAATTAAGAGATTGATTTCACTCAAACATTTAGGTTTAATTATTAATCTAATATTTTTTTTTGTTTCAGTTTCAGCTTCAGCAACTTTTCTTAAAATATTCATATATATTATACATATATTTTTTATAAATCTATTGTGATTGTGAATGCTTCTTCATATAATTTTTTAAATTCAGGATTATTACTAAAATAATTATGCCATTTATTTAAAAATGCTTCTAATAAGAGTTTTTTATTTTTATAATATTGGGGTTCTATATTATACATGTAAATAGCCTTATAATTTAATGTTTCTCTTTTAAGTGTACAATTAGTATCTCCAAGATATATTCTAAGCCACATATACTCATCATTATCTACAGTAAACATACTTTTAAATATATTTTAAAAATTGCATAAAAAAATATTATCTTTATTTTAATAATTTAGTTTTAATTTAGTTTTAATTTTAACAAAGGCACTTAAATCTCTATATTTTGTAATTAGATTGTTTAATATAGATGTAAATCGTGTTAATAAAAGATTATTAGTGAGTTTATCTAAAACAAAATCTTCTATTAATAAATCTTTAAATGTATCAATAGGATTTTTAGAGAGGTCAAAATATTTTTTATCTAAGGATACAAGTATATCAGCATCTTTGTTTGTTAAAGGATAAAATATACTAAATGGGTCGTATTCTATTCTTAGTATTGTAAATAATAACCAATCATAATGTTTGATAAGTAAATCGTCTATAAGAATAGACTGGAAATATACTATACCCCATCCTTCTATAAATTGGTGTAATTTATCACTATTATCAATTAACCATTGTGAGTTATTATCTAATTTACCTTTATTTATAACAGATTTAAGCCATATAGAATCTGGATATATTTTATTAATTGTTTCAGTTACTTTCCACCCTAATAATTTTGAAATAGTATTAAATCTTTCTAATTTACTTTTTATATTTGTTTTTTCTTTATATAACTCAGCATAAAAATTATTATTATTGTTTTGCAAAGTATCAACCGAATAGTATAAAACATAACGGGTTGTATTTGGGTCGGGGATACCTTTACAATAAAAATCTAAGACAGTTGCAACCCAACAATCTTTATTTTTATATTTTTTAGGAGAATCTAGAACTTCATTTGAAGCAAAAAAACGCCAAATTGTTTCTCCTATCATAGTTTCTATTGTATAATAAAATTCATTGTATATAGACTTAATTATATCAACATAATCTTGAGGAGAATAATTTTTATCTAAATTAACGATTTCAATTAAAGTTGCTTTTCTAGCTTTATGTTTCACAAGAAATAAGTTAAATAATAATGCAGTTTCATTTTCTATAATAGTTCCTTTTGCCCTATTAATAAATTCCATTTTAATTTTTCAGTTTTTTGAATTTTATAGTCATATTTTTAAATAATAAATTATTTATATATTTTATTATGTTTGGAAATTGTTTATGGTATAGATTTAATAAAAATTCTATGATACATCATATAGTAAATACGATTTCAGATGAATTATCGACACAAAAATATGATGCTCATATTACAAAATTATATAATTTAGATTCAGTACAGTTAAAAAAAAAATTTTTAGAATTTAATAGTAAAGAATTGCCGGAATTTACTATTAAGGGTAATTTATATCAAACTAAAACAGATAATTTTTATTCGATACAACAAGATTATACTTTAGAAAATGACAAATATATTTATCATGTATCATTAGCATATAAATTAAATAAAGCATTTACAAAAGCTGAAATTGATTATATTAAAACTTGTAAACTGCCTGAAAAAATAAGTAATCCGGATATTTATTTAGATATGTGGAACTGTAATTCATATAATACTGTTGATTGGTTTAAAATTTAAACCACCCATACACCATCTAAACTATATTTATTATATCCCAATTGGTTAAAATTTACTAATTTAGATTTTGATTCTTCTTCTATTCTAAATAATATAGGTGAAACATCTATATTATTTATAGAATCTTCAATATGTTTTACTATATATACTAATTCACTAATATATTCAAAATGATATCCAACATAGGCATTAACAAATTTAGGTTTTGGAGTTGCTTCATCAATATAGAATTTACTATTTGTGCAAACACGATTATTAATAAACATAGTCGAATTTTGTTTTAGTTTTAGTATGTATATAATTTCATATAAAAGTTTCCAAAATTTAAATTGAGGAATACTTTTAAAACATACATCCAATTCTAAGTTGTGTTTAATTATATTTTCATGTAATCTATGTGCATCATAATCTGATTTAAGGTTAAAACCTACTTTATGAATAATAATATTAAATCTATCATTTATACATGTTTCTATATTTTGGTATTTTTTACTAAATCGAAAATCAGCTAATTTGTCATTGTCTAATGTTTTATAAGTTCTTATCTGTTTAATCCAAGTTTCCAAATAATCGTTTTTAAAATCAATAGCTTCATATTCCTTGTCAAAATAGTAAAATATTTTACAATAATTAGGGTCAAAAAATACAGGGGTTATAGTGTGTATCCAATCTTTATTTATCTCTTGTTCAATAGTGCCTTTGGTCCCTATATTAAAGTTCACTAATGTTAAATTATGTTCTCTTGATAGATAAAAATTAATTTCATCTTGGAAAAATTCTTCCAATATTTTTGGTGCATTTTCTGACTTAGTATTCATTTTTTTATTTTAAATAATAAAATCTCTTGTAATCAATTTTTAAATCCAAATTAATTTTTTGCGTATTTAATTATATTATCTATACCATCTCTAAGATATATTAATCGATTTATTATATTATCTGATTGAATGGATTTTGAAATTCCAACTTTACAGTAATTTGCAAAATGTTCACAGTTATTGTTTAATATATTATAGCTTTTTTCTCCTAATCTACTATATGCTCTTGCAACAACTGTATAAGGTTCAAAAGATTTATTACTATATATCGTATTTAAATTATATTTTTCATAATATAAAATTCTTAAGGTTTTAATATCTGATTTTCCTATAAATTTATTAATACTTGTTTTTTTAATCTCTGCTGTTATTGGGTTCATATTTTCATCTGAATAGTGAATAACTTCATCATTGCCTATATAAATACCGTGATGTCTATAACTTGTTAAATTTTTAATATTCCTTTTAATTGAAATATGGTCACCTTTATTTAATGTAAGATTTATAGATTTAGGTAAATTGATAAACACTGATGAAAATAGTAATTTATTCATATTATTACTAATATTTTTACTATAACTATAAATAATCAAATTTTATAAATTAACATGTTAGTTTTAAAATATGATTGTAAAATTTTTATATATAATTTATATAAAATATGAAAATTGTATCATGGAATGTTAATGGACTAAGAAGTCCAAGTATGAATATAATAAAAGAAAAACAATTTAATCAAGATTGTGAATTAGCTAAACTTATTAAAAAATATGACCCAGATATATTGTGTTTACAAGAAACTAAATGTCAAAAAAAAGATGAAGATCCAATTTTCGATATTTTACCATATAATTATAGTTGTTGGAATTCGTCGACTGAAAAACTAGGCTATTCTGGTGTTTCGGTATTAAGTAAAATACCATTTCAATGTATAGAAAATAAAATTGTTGATGATGATAAATTTGGTAGAATTTTGATATTAGAATTTGAAACCTTTATTTTAATTAATGTTTATGTTCCTAATTCTAAAGACAAAGACGATTACAGAAAAGGATGGGATATTAAAATGAAAGAATTATTAGCAAATAATTATAATAAACCAGTTGTATTTTGTGGCGATTTAAACGTTGTTAGTGATAATATGGATATTTATAATGCTTCTATTTTAAAAAGAGGTAATAGTCCTGGAACAAAAGATTATGAAAGGGCTAATTTTAAAAATTTAATTAGCTTAGGTTATACAGATGTACATAGATATTTATATCCTGAAGACAAATTATGGACATGGTGGGATTATAGAAGTCGTGCTAGAACAAAAGATAATGGTTGGAGACTGGACTATTTTTTAGTAGCTGATGAAAAAATTATTAATTCGGGTTCTATTTGCAAAGAAATTTATGGCAGTGATCATTGCCCTATTTATATTAAGCTTAATTAAATTTTAGTTTCATCATAATCTCTGTACATATTTATAATGAATATAAATTTAGAATTAGTAAAAGATATGTGTAAATTAAGTTCAGTGTGTTATAATAATACAGAAAAGTTAAAAAACTTGTATAATTCTAGGCCATGTCAAAAACAAGACCAGGTCATATATAAATGTAAAAATATTCCGATAATAAAATCTACAAAAAATGATTGTCAATATTTTTCTACGTTGTATAATAACTGTTTAATTATTTGTTTCAGGGGCACTGAATCCAAAAAAGATATTTTAATAGATTTAAATATTATGAGAACCGGTTTTAAAATCGGTGATGAGAAAAATATTTTAGTCCATGAAGGTTTTAATGATCAATTTATACAGATATTGCCATCAATAACAGAAGACATAACTAATTATATAAGTAATAAACGTATAGTTAATAAAAAAATAATCTTCACAGGACATTCATTGGGAGGGGCACTTGCTACATTAGGCTCTTGTTTTTTTTCATACAAATATCCCCAAATATCTGTAAATTGTATAACCTTTGGTAGTCCTAGAGTAGGATGTAGTAATTTCGCATATTTATTTGATAAACATTGCGACACAAGTTTAAGATATATAAATAGAAATGATCCCGTAACATCTTTTCCTACTGCCTGGAGATATAAACATGTTAAAGGATGTCAATGGATACACGACCATAAAATTAAAGATGAAATATTACCATGGAGATTTTGGAGATTTTGTAAAAATTATATATTATCATTTATAGGGTTTGGATATGATGCTTCTGAAGACCATTCATGTTCAGAATATTTAAAGAAACTTAATATTTAAGAATTTGATTATTTTTATATAATTAATTAAAATAAATAAATGGAATCCCATTTAAAATCAATTTATGGTTTCAATAATTTTAGAAAATATCAAAAAGAAATAATTTCTGATATTCTTAATAAAAAAGATGTATTTACAATTTTACCAACAGGAGGGGGAAAATCTTTGCTTTATCAATTTCCTGCTACTTATACTAAAAAAATAACAGTTGTTATATCTCCACTCATTTCATTGATGAATGACCAATGTATTTATTTAAATTCTAAAAATATAAAAACGATATGTTTAAATTCTGAAACAGGTATTTTAGATGCTAATGAATATAAAAATTATAAAATAATATATACTACACCAGAATTTATTATTTCACGAATACAAATTTTTGAATCAATTGCTAATAATATTGGATTATTTGCGATTGATGAAGCACACTGCGTATCGCAATGGAGTCATGATTTTAGAACAAGTTATTTGAAACTTGATATTATAAAAAAAGTATTTAATAAAATACCTTTATTAGCAGTAACCGCTACAGCAACTCCATATGTAATCAATGATATATCTAAATTATTAAATATAGATACTGCATCCAAATACTTGTTAGGAACAAGACGAACTAATTTAGAAATTCATGTAAAATCAAAAAGTGAATTTGATAAATGTGTTTTTAATGAACCAACTATTATTTATGTGCAAACACGCAAAATCTGCGAAAGTTTGTATAAAAAATTATCTTCTAAAGGTATTAAATGTTCTTATTATCATGGTGGTTTATCAAAAATAGAAAAAAATAATAATCATAATTTATTTATTAATAATAAAATATTAGTTATTATTGCAACAATATCATTTGGTATGGGTATCGATAAATCAGATATTAGACATGTTATTAATTATGGAGTGCCTAATGACATCGAAACTTATTATCAAGAAATTGGAAGAGCTGGAAGAGACGGATTACATAGTAAAGCTACTTTATTTTATAATTCTTCTGATTTCGCAACTGCCATGTTTTTAATTTCAAAGACGGCTTGTCCAAAACAACTAAAACTTAAAACTGATTCATTATCAATTTTACAAAAATACTTAGGAGAACGTATTCTATGTAGACAAAACTTAATTGATTATTATTTTGAAACAGGTAATTTTTTATCCGAATCCAAAAAATCTATTGCCAATAATTGTAATATGTGTGATAATTGTTTAAAAGAAAAAGGCAATGAGGAATTGGTAGATATAACTAAAGAGAGTTTAGAAATTTTGGAAATAATATCGACTAATTATAAAAAAACAGGATTTAATGTAGGTATTATAAAATTAGTCGATATTATTAGACAAAATGGTTTAAATACAAAAACCAAAGAATACATAAAAGAAATTTTAGAAATCCTTGTTAATAAAGATATATTAAAAAAACAGTATAAAAAATTCGGCTTTATAATTAGTGTGAATAAGATAAATATAAAAACTTTATTACCTATTAAAGCCCACATTAATACTAAACCTATGACTTTAAATAATAAGAGTATAGTAAATAATCTATTGATGATTAGAAATTCAATTGCGTTAAAATATGTTATTATACCTTCTGTATTTATGAATGAACAAACTATATTAAATATAAGTATTACTAATTTAAAAAATGAATTAGATTTGTTAAAAGTTGATGGAATATCTGAAGAATTTGTTTTAAAATATGGCAAAGAATTTATCACTGAATATAAAAATGTATTTAGTGAAAAAAAGAAACCAAAACTTAAAACTAAAGATTTAGTTTTAAACTATTTTAAAGAAAAAAAAAGTATAAAAGAAATTTCAAAAATTGTAGATAAAAAACCTCAAACAATTGAAAATCACATTATAAATATATTAGAAAGATCTAATATAGATATTGATTTAGATTATTTTGGACTCACTGAAGTCTACGAAAACGAAATAAAGGATGCTATTAAAAAAGTGGGTCCAAAGTATTTAAAATCGATAAAAGATATAATTAATCCAAAAATAACTTATTTTCAAATAAAATTATGCTTGTTGATTATTAAAATTGAAAATAATTAATTATATGTTTCCGATTCATCTGTAAAATAATCTGTTAAATACAGCCTACCTTGATGAAACATGCTCAAAGATATAATTGCCTTAAAAATACCTACACCTTGTCCCCTAAACATACCTCTTAAACCAAATTCTTTTGTATCTCGGGCAACTTCTTTAATTGCAGAATTGACAGATATAGATTTTTTATTTATAGAAGAAGTTTGCATTATCACTTCTAATCTTGATAGAGGATTCGTAAATAATACATATATAGGACTTACGATAGTGGATGCTAACAAATTAGCTGTAAATGAATTGACAGTTGTTTTTTCTCCTATGTATTTTTGAATTTCTTTTTGTAACTCAGGCTGTCCTACAAGTCCTAATGTAGCACTAATTAACGAATGTCCAATAAGTGGAATAGTGCCACGAAATAATGGTTTATAATTTTGTGCGTGTGATTCTTTTAAGATAGATACCACACTTTTACTTTGACCAGTTTGTTTGAAATAAGCTCTTTGTTGTTTTTCTATCATCCTAATAGGATTTATAAATGGCGCAGAGAATATTGATGCTCCTGTAGCTGCTAATAAACCTACATTTTTATCACCATTAAGATATGAAATACCTAACAGAAATCCAAATTTAGGAACACGTTTAAAACCTACACCTATAAGTCTAGGTCCTAATCCTGATAATGAGGCATTTATAGGAGATTTTAAGAAAACTTTATTGGCTTCTCGTGTAGCAATTTTAGGGTCTACAATTTTACCATTAAGGTCTTTTGCATATTGTTGAACTAATTGTCTGTATGCGGTTACAGGGTTATCAACAACAGTTTGAAAAGCAGACCCACCTAAATAAGCTGTTATCGTTTCAAATTGTGAAATACCATTTTTATTTTTTTTAAAGTAACGATTATCTATATTATTTAGCATTTATATACTTCAATATAATTTTTATGTACATTTAACATATTATTAGATAATAATTTAAAAAAATGAAATGTAAAATATACAAATGATAACTTTAGATGAACGGAAAAATACACTTAAAACTCTGAATTTACTTTTAGAAAATGAGCGTGATAATATATGTTGTGCTTTAAAAAAAGATTTAAATAAAAATCATTTTGAAACTTATTATTTAGAAATTAGACAAGTTCAGCATGATATTCAATACCATTTAGATAATATTGATTATTGGATAAATGAAAAAATTTTTATCAATCCTTTTAGATACTTAACTTTATTTTTAACTGGTAATGCTAAAGTCGAAATAGAATATAAACCAAGAGGAAAAGTTTTAATTATTGGCGCATGGAATTATCCTATTAATCTTTGTTTACAACCATTAGTTGGTTCTATTTCTGCAGGTAATAAAACATTAGTAGTTTTTCCTGCGCAAGAATATACTCCAGTAACATCTAATTTAATGATAAAACTATTTGACAAATATTTTAATAACGATAAATCGATTTGTGCTATAATTGGTGGAAAAAATAATGTAACTATTGAATTACAAAAAAAATGGGATTACATTTTTTATACAGGCAGTTTAAATGTGGGTAAACAAATATATTTAGAAGCTGCAAAAAAATTTACACCTATATCATTAGAATTGGGTGGTAAATCACCATGTATAGTTGAAGAACAATATAATATGAAATTACTTGTTAAAAGAATCGTATGGGGAAAATTAGTAAATTGTGGTCAGACATGTATCAGTCCTGACTATTTTTTAGTAGATAAAAAATATGGAGATAAATTTGTAAAATTATTAATTGATACTATAAAAGAATTTTATGGAAACAAAATCGATTTATCAAATGATTATGGTAGAATAGTGAATAATGAAGCATTTGACAGACTAACAAATATAATTAATAATGATAAAAATAATATAATTTATGGAGGAAATATAAATAAAGAAAATTTATATATTCAACCAACTATAATAAATTTTAAAACTGATAAAGAAACATTTTTAAATTCATTATGTATGAAAGCAGAAATATTTGGGCCTATTTTACCAATATATTATTATGAAAACAAGGTAGAAATAAATAAAATTTTAGAAATCAATCCAGATCCATTGGTAACTTATCTTTTTTGTAAAGATAATGATTTTTTAGATAATTTTAGAACTGGTTCACTAATTATTAACGATACATTAATACAAATGGCTTCACCAATACCGTTTGGAGGTATTGGTAATTCTGGTATAGGTCAGTATCATGGTAAATATTCGTTCGAATTGTTTTCTTACAAAAGACCAAAACTTATTAGAAAAACATATGGTGAAATTCCAGCACGTTTTCCTCCATATAATATTTTTTGGAAAAAAAAAATGATAGCTATATCTCAAATCATTTTCTCTTTTAGATATTTAAATAAATTATACGAAATTATTAAAAATACTTGGATTTATATTTTATTACTATTAATGTTATATAAAAAATTATATATTTTTAATTAATTCTAATGCTTTATTTAAATCTGTATTAGACATATTTAAATTATTTCTTTCTTCGGCTATACTATCAAATTCAGTTAATAAAAAATCAATATCTTTTGATTTAATTATGGAGTATAATTCCTTAGAAATGATTGTTAAAAAATTATTTATCATATAATACATAATTATTTTAGGAATTGTATCACTCATAATTTCTATAAAAGCATTGTAATAATTTTTTAATAAATGACGCATTATGTCGTTGGAGTTGTGATTTTTGCTATTTAAACAATTTTTAAAAGCTAAATTATCTGTCCATATATAATTTTCTTGATAATTGATTTCGGATGTTATAGCTTCTAAACTTTTTTTATTTAATCCATAAAGCATATTTAATATTTTTTCTTTTATTAAGTCACAAGTATTAGGAATTCTAAGTATTCCTATATCTTCCAATAATATATCTCCTAGACTGACAAGTTCATTCATAACAATGTCAACAGTGTTTTTTGCTGGTTCATAAATTTTAAAAAAAAACTCTTTAGTCTTATCTTTTAATATTTTTTCTAATACTTCGATCGGTGGAATATTACTAACCATATGATTACCTTCACAATTATTAATAGATTCTAATATATATTGTTCACTTAAATTTTTTTTATTAAATGGTTCTATTTCATTAATTTTTTCCCTGAAATTTATTAATGTATCCTTAATATTTCTTGCTGTATTTATACTATTTCCTTTATGCTCCAAAATATATTTAAATTTTAGTGTATAATTGTTTATTAAATCATGTATAAATGATATTTTATCCGAATTATTTTCTGGTATACCCGTTCCTAATCTTAATAATAGTTCATTATTTATTTCTATTTTTTCATTGATATCTCTAATTATTTTAGGAAAACTTTGCTTAATATTATTAATTAAAATTAAACTTAAATTGTTGCATAAACTATTGATACCTAGTTTTGATTTATATTTAGATTGACTATATATTTTATGATTTTTAAAATACTCTTTTTCTAATTCTAATCCTTCCCTACAATTATATTCTGTCATTTCTTTTTTACTTCTATTTTTGATTCCATAATAATTATATTTTAGTTGTAAGTCTTTTGATACCCGATTTTCTAATAAATGTGTAATATCTGTTTCTTCATTCATTAAATCCAATTTTGTTAATATACCCAAGGTTCTTTCTCCTTTATAATCATATTCTTTTATAATATCTAATGCAATATCAGCTTCAATATCTGTTCGTGCTGGCATGACTGCTAAAATAATAGTATTTTTAGGATAAATATATTGCCCTATCATTTCTCTAATTTTATCTTTTATATCAATTGGTTGTCCTTTGTCTGTGCATGCAACCATGGTTAATCCAGGTAAATCTATCATTGTCAAATTTGGTATACTTTCACCTTGTATTCTTAAAAATATAGGGTTTTTTGATATGTTCATACTATCACCTGCACTATCGATAGTTAATTTTGTAACTTGTTTTAATATCGTATTTTTTTCCTGATTGGTTATATTAGGATACGTTAAAATAATTTCTTCGATATTATTCCATGTGCCATTATTGTAATTACCAAAAATAGCTTTTGTCGTTTTATTATTTGTTTGTTTTAATTCTAATTGTAATGGGACTCTTGTAACCATATTACTACCTGTTGGTAATATATCCATTCCTATAATTGAATTTAAAACTGAACTTTTACCAGAGGATTGCGAGCCAACTACAACTAGTCTAGGAATATCTATATCTTTTTTATTTATAAATAATCCATTTAATACATTTCCAATTTCTAGAATTTTTTTATTTTCTAATAAATTGAGTTCTGCTATTTCTCCATTCCATAAATTAGATACAGATGTATAAGATTGAACAATTGCATTTGTTATTTTTGACATTATATATTTATATTAAATATTTTATTTAAATATTAATATTTAAATAATATATTTTGTTTAATTATTTTATAAAATAATTGCCTTCTATAAACATATAATAAGAAGCGAAAAATATATAATCATAATGACTTAATTCTATTTTTACAACTTCTCCATAATTTATATATATATCTACATATGTCTGAACAAAACTATCAATATATAAGTTTATAAATTTATAAATATAATCTATATTATCATTAAAATAAGTTAATTCTGTAGTATTCAAACTTGGTTTATATTTATTTTCTATTATATTAATAATATGTGTGTGTAATTGTTCTTCTAATGATGTAATTAATAGCTGTTTAGAAATACTATCCATTTTAGGATAAATATCAAATTTCAAAGAATTAAATATTTTAGGTAATTTTATAAAGCGAACAACGTCTCGAATCTCTTCTACAAGATTCACACCTTTTTCGTATATTTCTAATAAATTTACAAATTTGATGTCATTTAGAATAATAGGTAGATTTTTTAAATAATCTAAAGAATATTTTTTTTTTAAACCAGATACAAACATAAATAAATCCCAATTATGAGCTAATTGCGATTTATTTTCTTGATACGAAGTCGCAATTGATTGTCCCATCATTTCACAATAATCCAATATAATGGGTCTAATTAGGGGGATTCTATTTATATAATCTGAATTATTATATTTTTTTGTAGTAGATAAATCAAAATCAAATATAAGGATTTCTCCTGTTAATTCATTAAATTTAGTATTTTGTGCATGGAAATCCCAGTGACAAAATTCGTAGGTATTGTATAAATGTGATAATGTATTAAATGTAGTTGTTATAAATTTTTTTAGTTTAGTTTCATCTTTTGGTTTTGTATCATAAAAAGTTTTAATATTAATCATGGGTTCGGTAATAATATAAACATATCCTATAATAGTTCGTGGAGGTTGCTCTAATTCTTCTAAATCTTTAGACATCTTGAGATTAATAAAATTAAATGTTTCTCCATTTAATTTAAAATCGCCATTTTTACTTATACCTCCAGTATAAGATTTCAATACATATTTATCTACAATTTTATCATTAACTTTTTCATTAAAAAAATTATATATTTTCGATTCATGTTCATAGTCATTACTCAATACAATTTCACCTAAATCTTCATTTTCAGTATAATTATTAAGCTGGTCTTCAAAAAATGGTGCTATTTTAATCACTACCTGTAATTGTGTTCCATTATCAAAAACTAATGTAATATTTTTAACTAATCTTTCACGTCTTTTGTCGGAACCACTATAGTCTTCATTTATACTTTGTAATCTACCTCTACCTTTTTGATACACTCTTTTTCCCATTAAGTCAGAATTATAAACATTTATAATTTTTCCCATATATATATAACTATATTAATATATAGAAAGTCTGTTGAATTAATACAATTAAAAAATAAATCTATTGACTTAAGTCAATGTTATAAAGAATTTTTGTATAAATACTTTTTAATACTGAGTTAAATTATATAATTATATAATATATGACTTTATTTGAAACAAAAATTTTAAATATAAAAGATATAGAAAATTTGAAATTTATTAGTAAAACAGATGAAATTAAAAATGGTAAATATTTAACGCAAATAGTAAATATTATAAATAATCAATTACCATTGTATTTAATATTTAAACCTGAAACAATAAAGTATTATAAAAAAAATAGTTGTAGACATAAACAGTATACATATAATAATAATAAATGGAAATACATTAGTAATTTAATAAATTGCGAAATCGATGATTGTTCAAATTGTTTGAAATTTTATGAGTCAAAAAATAAATTTCTAGATAGATATTTAGGATTAATTGAAAATTTAGAAGCACCAATTAAAAAATTAATAAATGACAATATACAAATTATATTTTACGGTAATGAAATTAGTGATTATATAATTTACAAAAAATTGCAAATAAAATTTGATTTTTACTACATACCCTTAGAAATATACAATTATATTAAGGCTAATATTGAATTAAAAAAAACAATTCAAATTTTAGAATTATTAGGTCCTAAAAATATATCAGTTAGTGTTAAAAATGATATTAACAACCAATCGCAGCGAACAGGAGGATTATCTTCAGATATCTTAGGTGTTGAAGTATCTGATAATAATACTGAAAAAAATTCTGAAGAACTAAATCAAGATACGGAATATAATTTAAAATCTGGTTTTTTTTTCAGTATAAATGATTTTATAGATTATATTTCAAATATAAAACACATATTTATGTCTAAAAATGATTATGATAAAGATTTTGAATTACGTTATTTAATAAGATCAAGAATAGAATCTTTTCTAAATTCTTATTCACGAATTTTATATGTTAAAAAACTGTCTGCAGTTGAACATAAATTACAGACAAATCTTAAAAATGTCTATACTAAATTAGGATTAGAATATAGTAATAGTTTTACAACTATAGAGGAATCTATAGTTACCATTAAATGTGAATTTTATAATATAGACCAAATATCAACATTAGATAATTTACCACCCAATGAACAAGGATTTTTAATATTAAAAAAAATGTATGTTGAACCAAATGCGCTTAAAAATAATATTAAGATTTTTGTTGATAAAGTATTAAATCATTATAAAATAAAATATGTCCACGATACTATAGTCAATAGTAATCAATCACAACACATTCCGGAAATGATAAGTATAAATGATGAAGATATCAATAATTATAAAAACATATATGAATCAATAAAATCCTATAATGATATCCAGCTCTTATTGAATTATATTTTAAACGATGTTCATTTTGTTGAATTAGATGAAACGGGATTTCAGATAATCAAATCAAAAGGCGAACAATTATATTTAAATGATATAAGAATATTTTTTAAACGAGTATTGAAACAATATAATATAGAAGATGCCTATAATTTTTTAAATGATTTTTTCTCTATAGAATGTGAAGAACATATTGAAACATGTGTTCCATCCACTCCGGTAACTTCTACAAGACGTTCTTCTGTAGTAAATAATAATATAAAAATAAATATAGACACAAACACAGTTAAAGAAAGACAAAACACACTTTTTAGAACATTTGATCATTATAAAGACATAGTAAAATATGTAGAAAAGTTTTTAACAAATCCATATAGAACATCAGTAAATAGATATGGTTTTGATAAATTAAAAAAAGCAAATCATTTTAATAAAGATAACAAAAATTGGGTAAAAAATATAAGGATTTTTTTGTCTAGATTTATTGAAAAACATACTATTGATATTAAATATTTAGAAATCTATGACAAATTTAGTGAAGACAATAAATTTTTAATATTTACAGAATATGATAATTTTAAAGCTATTCAAAAAGAACCTAATTTTTATTTAAAACTCAATGAAGTTTTAAATAGCCAAACTTATAATAAATTTATTCAACAGACAAAAGTCTTAGAAAAAAAATATAAACGCGATATTAAAAAAAATAAAGGTTTGTTAAATATAATGGCGGAACTCAATAAATTTGATATTAATAATCTCTTAACTAAAGATGATAGTGATAGTATTCGTTCAAACAAAAAAACTGTAGAGTCAACTGAAAATGAAGTTTCTGAACCAGAAGATAAAAAAGATATATCTATAGTTAAAATTACAAATTTATAAAAATAATATAAAAAATTATTTTTATTTATTTAAAAAAGACTAACAGTTAATGCGAATGCTGTTGTCCAAAGTGTAATATTACCATCAACACGGTCAGCAGCCGGACCTTCGATTCTGAGTAGTCTATTAACTGGTAAATTAGTTCTGGTTACATCTAAATTCATTGTCCATCTGTTTCCGAATTCTCTATGAAATCCTAAACCAGTAGTCATTCCAGATATGTCAAAACCAGTAAATTCGGGGCGACCATCAGTATTAGTGTCGGTTCTTGTTATATCAACATCCATGGAGGTTTTACCAATTTTAACGTACATTCCTTGAGATAATTCTTCAAAAAGTCTTGAACTCATATTATTTAATACTTTTTGAGAACTATTATTACCAACATTAAAATTTAATGTTAGTGTTCTAGGTCCATCTATTTCTGCTTTTCCAGAACGTTCCTTTAGGGCGGCGGTGGCACCAGTTACCTCATTTGTCCCTGAACCTAATTCAGCTGAACCTGGAATCTTTTCATATGATAAAGTAATAGCATTGGTGATTTTAATATCAAATGAATAAAATGGAGCAGTAGTAGATTTCTCAAAAGTTCTCGTATACTGTTTAACTGACTCTTTTTTAAAACCACCAGTGGCACCGTATTCTGCATAAGTCCCCTTTGATTTCAGATCTAAATATCTTATACCATAACCTATTTTTGTTCTTTTGTTTTCAGAACGTACTAAAGAATTTTCTAGATTAAATAAATTATTCACAACTCCACTCATTTTTATATATTATACAAAGAAAATAATTTTGTTCTGATAAATTAAATAAATTAAATAAATTAAATAAATTAAATAAATTAAATAAATTAAATAAATTAAATAAATTAAATTATTTTATAAATGATAATAATAATCTCTTGATATAAATTTATGAGATAAACAATATGTAACATTCATATTTTTAAACTCATTTGTTTTATAATCATTATATTGCAATTTATATTGATTATCTGTTCCAGCTTTAATATAACATATACAAGCTGGAATACCTTGATTTGTTTGAGAAGCATTATTTATAAATAAAAACTGATATCCTAAAATTTTTAATTGTTTAATCATATAACTGACAAGAGGTTTGCATAATCCTAATCCTTGAAATTCGGGATGAACATCTACACCCGCAATGTATAAATTATAATTTTTATCTGGTATTTTTTTTTCTTTAACTAAATCTTCTAATTCCTTATCTTTAATTATCTCAGATATACATATTCCTATTGGCTTATCATCTATAAATAGAATAGCAACATAATTATCATTATCAATACTATTATTGATATTCCGAATGTTTATAGGTGTTTGTATTTTTTTTTAAAATATTTCATGTGTTTTTAGTATTGATATCACATGTGGGTCATTTTGTGGTATATCTATAGATAATTTATAAAATTTTAAAAATTTTTTACACCTTTAAACATTAAAACGCCGAATTTAACTGCTTTAGACGAAGTAGTATTTTGTCTTGCCAATAATCTATTAAAAGAATATCTGGATTAATATAATTATTAGACTGATTATATCCTACAATTTTTGTTTCATTAATCATTTCTATAATATTATCTATATCTGAATATATCATATTATTTCCAAATATTTCTATATAATTTATATTGGATATTGGAATTGAATTTAAACCTATGCATTCATAATGACGATAGCAATCATCTCTATCACCACTAGTAGATATAGTAAATTTACTTTTCAAAATATTATTTAAGTATTCATCATAGGATAAAGTTTTATTTTTTACGCTATTAAATATTGGATGTCTTCTAATATGATTTTTATGTAGGTATTTGGTTTCAACTGTAAAAGGTGAATTAAAACATACATTAGTTTTTGTATCAATATTTAAAATTTTATCGTAATTTTTCTTTACAAAATTCATGTAACGATTAACAACACAATGATGTATCCCATATGGAAATGCCATATATTTATTATGATTTTCATAAATAGGATTTTGTGATATCCATAAAATAATTTTATTATTATTAATAAATTTATCTGTTATTTGGTTTCTATTAAGTTGAGGTAAATGCCATTGTGATGTAATTACTATAATTTTACAACTTATTTGTGGTAATATATCATTAACGAATATATTAAATAAATCTACTTGAACCTGAATGATATCTCCTTCTTTTATTTTATCAAAATCTTTATTTATATATAAATCATTTGTATTTTCCTTAAGTAGTTCCTTTACATCTTTATATATATATTTATGATTCCCTTTATGTAATTCTGTTGAAAAATGATGATCACATATTAAATAAGGTGTTATAGGTGTTACAATATATTTTAAATAATTATTTAAATTATTATCATTATTCAATATCTTAATAAATTTACTAGTTTCAAATAAAGTATTTGACATATATATTAATATATAAAAATATACTAAAATTTTAAATTTCATTTTTAATAATATATTAATGCCAACACATAAAAGTAGTGATTATAAATTATCAGCAGTTAAATACTATTTATCTCATTCTAAAAATCATGTACAAACCTGTAAAATATTCGGTTGTTCTGAAAGAAGTTTAATGAGATGGGTAGATAAATACAAATCTACTAATAATATTACACGAAAGAAAAGAGATTATACATCATATAAAATTACTAATAGTCATATTTTATACTAAGAAAAAAAATGATATTATAATAAAAATTACACATTTTTTTTTTTTCACGTTCATTAATTATTATGTAATTATCATTAGATTTAGAATTAAATTTATTTCTAATTATTTTATAATCAATTTTAAACTAAGAGAAAAAATGATATTATAATAAAAATTACGCATTTTTTTTTCACGTTCACGTTCACGTTCACGTTCACGTTCACGTTCATGTTCACGTTCACGTTCACGTTTACGTTCATTAATTATTATGTAATTATCATTAGATTTAGAATTAAATTTATTTCTAATTATTTTATAATCAATTTTAAACATCTTCGTTTCAATATTTAGCTTATTAATATGATACTTTAAAATAGTTTCTGGATTAAATTTACATTTCAATTTACCTTTCTTAAAATTATTAAATAAACTATAATATTGTTTCATAATTTTAACATCACCAATTGCAATTTGATCATTATATCCGCGGTAATGAAACTTATCAGGTAAATATAAAATATTATTTTTCATTTTTGATAAATTAATTTTTTCGAATGTGTATAAATCAAAGCGATAGTTTATTATAAAATCATAATTTACTTTACAATTTTTACAATAGTGTTCAAATAAATTAAATAATACAAATCTGTTATGAAACATATTTAGTGTATTAAAAACATTGGTTTCAGGCCTTTTATTCTTAATTTTTTTTTTTAAGATTTCATAATGAGATATAAAGGTTGTTTCACATATTTTTGGTTTATAAATATTTTTCATTTTATTGATAATAATACTATCTTTACAACAGTGTACAACAAAAAAATCGATAGAACAATTGTCAAACTTTTCGATAATATTATTGTACGTATATTCATAATTTTCAGAAATTCTTCCTGTTAAAAATAATGCGATTTTCATAATATATATATATATATATATATTATGAAAATCGCATTATTTTTAACAGAGTGAGGATTTTAACCTATTTTAGATTGGGATAACATTTATTCATTTTAAATAGGTTAAAATCCTC
>Ga0209634_1000086_pt1 | contig 77130 bp, 81 predicted proteins | sample LinPmetageLP40_FD_184043 | JGI IMG/M metagenome (GOLD analysis project Ga0209634, IMG submission 184043) | Marine viral communities from the Pacific Ocean - LP-40 (SPAdes) (version 2) | ecosystem: Environmental > Aquatic > Marine > Oceanic | place: Pacific Ocean | collected 2010-08-26
GTTTTCAGACGGGTGCAGCTTCTGGCCGTTATGGCGCTCCAGCCTGGCAAGATGGGTCTGGAAACGTACGAGAACGACTTGCAGGCAATAGACTTCGTGGAAACGCTTGTCAGCAACGGCGTCCGCGCCAAACTGGTTTCGACCTCCATTCTGGGCGGCGACCTTGCGATCGACCTTATCGATGCCCCGGAGGCTGAAGAAGGCGCATCGCTTCAGATCGGTATCGTGGACAATCCGCTGATGCCAAGTCTGCCGTCGGACATTCAGGGGCTGACAGCGAGCGCGGAATCGGTGCTGGGGCGGATCAACGACTTGCCGATCGAGGAGTTGCTGGCGGCTGCCACCGATCTTCTGGACAACATCAACCGCATCGCAGGCGACGAAAGCACCCGCGCCATTCCTGCCGAGGCATTGGCTCTGCTGTCGGACGGACGCGGACTGGTGCGCGATGGGCGAGGCATCCTTTCCTCGCCGCAGGTTGCATCGATCCTGCTGGACATCGAGACAATCACCGGCGATCTGCGCAGCGTGACAGAGGCCATTGCGGCGCAGGACGTCGCAACGAAGCTGGACGTCGCGCTGGTCGCCGCGACTGAAGCCGCCGAGAATATCGCTCGTGGAACGGCCGATCTGGATGCGCTGACAGGCATCGTCAGAACGACGCTGGACGGCGTGAACGGTCTTATCAGCTCAGAAGACGCGCAGGCCTTGCCCGGCCTTGCACGTCAGACGCTGGAAGGTACTGCTGAATTCGTCAGCGGTCCGGAACTGGCGGCGATCCTTGCCGACACGGCAGCCGCGACTGCAGATATCCGCGCTCTTATCGCACCCTTCGACGGCACCGCGCTGGCCACGACGGTCGAACGGGCACTGGCCTCCATCGACACGACGGCTGCCAATGTCGCAGGCGGAACCGCCGATCTGGACACCTTGCGCACGCAAATCGACGGTGTGGTCGCCGCAGCGGAGGCGCTTTTGTCGTCGGCTGACACGCAAGCTCTGCCCGCGTCGGCGCGAAGCTTGCTGGATGACAGCCGCGACCTGATCACCTCGCCCGAGGTGACGACGATCCTGTCCGATCTGGCCGCGACTACCGCCGACATCCGAACGCTGACCGCGCAGCTGGCCGCGCAGGAGGCCGGCACCCGCCTGACGACCGCACTGGATGCTGCCGCCGATGCTGCCACTTCGATCGCGAAGGGGACCGTCAACCTGCCGGAGTTGAGCGCCTCCGCGCAGCGCGTCATGGCCGAAGCTGAAGTGCTGGGGCAGAATCTGTCGGAGCTGAGCGCCAAGGCCAACCAGCTGGCGCTGGATGAGCTGGTCAATTCCACCACCCAACTGATGCAGACCGCTGACGCTTTCCTGTCATCGGACGAGGCGGACGACGTACCCGTCGTCCTGGCCGAGACACTGGAAGAATTGCGCCTGACGATCGAGACGATCCGTACAGGAGGCACACTGGACAATCTGAATTCGACCCTGCGTTCGGCCTCGGGCGCGGCCGACAGCGTCCGCGTCGCGGCCCAGAATCTGCCCGCGCTGGTCAATCGACTTCAGACACTGACCACGCAGGCAGGAAGCCTGTTGGGCACCTATGGCGACGGCAGCCGCGTGAATACGGAGCTGTATGCCGCACTGCGTGCCGCCACCCGTGCCGCCGAGGACGTCTCGTCCCTGTCGCGCACCATCGAACGCAACCCCAATTCTCTGCTGCTAGGACGCTGAAGCCATGACACTGCCGTTTGCCCTGCGCCTTGCGCCCCTTGCCATCCTTCTTGCCGGCTGCGGCCAGACGCTGTATTTCGCCCCGCCTCCGACCGTGTCGGACGTACGCGTCAACGTTCGCGCTGACACCGTGCAGATCAACGATGTGTCGATGCCGGAATATGCGATCAATCAGGAAATACCGATTCAGCAGGCGGACGGCAGCCTGAGCACCGACACCAGCCGCCTGTGGGCCGATTTGCCCGATCGGGCGATGCAGGGCGCGTTGACGCGGCAACTCAACGTCATAACCGACGCCAGTGTCGCCTCCGAGCCCTGGCCGCTGTCCGGTTTCCCCGAGGTCGAAGTTTCGATCTTCGTCGACGACATGATCGTGCAGGCCAACAGTACGCTTCGCCTGACCGGCACCTATGCCATGAAATCCGAAGTCGGGCGCGACCGCGTCGGCACCTTCGCCATCGTTACGCCTGTCGTCGATCTGGCCAGCTATACCGCGATCATAGCCGCCCACGAGGCCGCATGGCAGCAATTGTCCGAACAACTTGCACGCGATCTGTAACGCCCATACTCCGTCAACCGGTCAAATCAGGACATCTCATGTTGAAAGCCTATGCAATCGCCGCCACGCTGGTGGCAACTCCACTGTTCGCTCAGGACCTGTCCGGTGATCTGATCAGCGACATTGCCGGTAATATCACCCGCGTCTCGGGCTTCGCGGGGGAAATGACGGTTACGATGGGCAGCGAGGATTCGACCCGCTCCGTCAAGGAAGTTCTCCGGTTCGAACCGTGGCAGATGCTTGAAGAGTTGTTCCGGGACGACATCGTGCTTTTGATGCGACATGGGCCCACCGACTGGTCCAAGCGCGATCCGGCCGATGTGGCACCGGACGACTGTGAAAATCAGCGCGTGATGACCGAAGAAGGCAAACAGCAGATGCGCGAGTTGGGCATTCTGATGGTCGCCAACGACATCGTGCCCGGCCGGATCGCGGTAAGCCAGTGGTGTCGCAATCAGCAAACCCTGGACGCCTTGCGCGCGGGGATGCTGGATGCCGACCCCAAGGCCCTGGATGACGTGTCGATCCAGACCGTCCCGGACCTTAATCTGCTTCTGTCGCTGCAAGGTGCCCCGAATGTGACCGCGATGCGCAAGCTCATCAGCGCCTGGAGCGGAGACGGTGCAAGCGGTCCCATGCTTGTGATCACGCATTACACCAATATCGCCGAATTGACCGAGTTCAGCGTATATGAGGGCGAGATGCTGGTGGTCGATCCGAAACGGGACAATCGCGTTCTTGGCTATCTCCGCCTGAAATCGGCCGCGCCCGATATCGGCCATTTCGACCCAGACGTTGTCGAGGGTGAAACCGACTACTGACGACGCTAGGGGGGCGCGTCGCGGAAATTCTGCGACCGCCCTCAGTGGCTCCGGAAGTAGTCGGGATGCATCCGTTCAAGCGGCTCCACCCGCGAAATCAACTGCCGCAGATGGTGTGACATGGCGTGGCATGCGGCATCGGCATCGCGACCCCTGATCGCATTCAGAACGGCGACATGTTCGTCCTGCGTTTCGGCCAGACGGCCTTCCTCAGGCAAAATCAGCATCCGCGCACGACGCACCTGCAGAGACATCTGCGTCGTCACCGCCGCGACATTGGGAAATCCTGTGAATCCAAGGATCAGATCGTGGAAGGCTTCGTCGGCCTCGAAAAAACCCTGGAAGTCCCGGTCTTCGATCAGCAATGCCTGCAGCCGCAAATTTCTTGATAGCTGGGCCAGTTGATCATCGGTCCGTTCCACCGCAACCCGCACAGTCGCGGCCAGCTCGACAGCTTCGCGCAGGAAGGACTCTTCGCGGATTTCGTCCATCGAAAACCGCGAAACACGTGTTGTAGATTGCGGAATGACGTCGACCAGACCTTCCGCTGACAGGCGTGCCAAAGCTTCCGAGACGGGAGAGCGAGATACGCCAAGCTGTTCGCAGATTACCCCCTTGCGAAGAACCGCACCTGGATTGAACGTGAGGTCGAGTATCCCGCCGCGCAAGGCGCGATACACCCGTTGCGCCAGCGAGCCATCCAAACCGTCGATGGAAATCAGACCTTCGGTTCTGGTCACCACAATACCTGCCGCCTTCAAGATATCTCACAACTGGCATGTTAGTTGACAGGTGCATCATGTCAAACTACGCCTGTTCTTCATGGTGAATGCCGCTGCGTCATCATCGGGAGGAACAGCAATGCCAAGGGCCTATTCAATCATGCAGGATGCTTCTGGCAACGTATGGATTGAGTGGGCCAATCGACTGCGGCGCACGGCGACATGAATCGTGATCATACCAGAACGGATCGTGCAAATAAGCGGGTAACGATCTTGTACGGGAGCGTCACGACCTGACGCGACCGGGCTTGGGAGGGCGCCGCGCATGACATACCTTGTCGAGATGAAAGGCATCGAGAAGCACTTTCCAGGCGTTCACGCCCTGAAATCCGTGCAGTTCGATCTGATGCCCGGCGAGGTCCATGCACTGATGGGCGAAAACGGTGCGGGCAAATCGACCCTGATGAAGATTATGTCCGGCATCTATGCCCGCGACGGCGGCGAGATGCGGGTCGACGGTACGACTGTCGACCTAGACGGGCCGCGCGCCGCGCAGGATCTGGGCATCGGCATCATTCATCAGGAACTCAGCCTGATGAATGACCTTACGGCGGCGCAGAATGTCCTGATCGGGCGCGAACCGCGTCTGCGGTTCGGGCGGCTGGACGAGGCGGAGCTGAACCGCCAGACAACCGAAATCTTCGATGCACTGAAGCTAAATATCGACCCTCGTGCCTCCGTCGGGTCGCTGACCATCGCCCGACAGCAATTGATCGAAATCGCCAAGGCACTATCGTACCGACCGCGCGTGTTGATCATGGACGAGCCGACTGCCGCCCTGAACGATGCCGAAATCGCCGAGCTGTTCGCGGTTATCGCGCGGCTGCGCGCCGACGGGGTGGGGATCGTCTACATCAGTCACAAGATGGACGAGATAAAGCGTATCGCCGACCGGGTGACGGTAATGCGCGACGGGGCCTATATCGACACATTGGACGTGGCAGAAACGCCGCTTTCGACGATCATCACGTTGATGGTCGGGCGCGAGGTTACGCAATCCGCCCCCGACATCCCCGATACATCACAGGCCCCGGTCGCGCTGCAGGTTCGCGGCCTGACCCGCGGTCGCGATGTCCGCAACGTCAGCTTTGCCCTGCGGCGCGGTGAAATCCTGGGCTTCGCTGGTCTGATGGGGGCCGGTCGGACCGAAGTGGCACGCATCATTTTCGGCGCCGATCCAAGGGACGCAGGCGAGATCGATGTCGGCGGGGCCCCCGTCGATATCCGTACGCCAAACGATGCGGTCCGGGTCGGCATCGGATACCTGTCCGAGGATCGCAAGCACTTCGGCTTGGCCACCGACATGACTGTGCGAGCGAATATCGCGATGGCCAGTCTGGAACGGTTCACGGGGTCCACCGGCGTGCTGGACGAAGCGGCGATGAAGCGCGTCGCGCAGGACCACATCGCGCAACTGGGCATCCGCACCCCATCGGACATGCAGGCCGTGCGGCTGTTATCGGGGGGAAACCAACAGAAGGTGGTGATGGCGAAATGGCTGCTGCGCGACTGCGATATTCTGATTTTCGACGAACCGACGCGCGGCATCGATGTCGGCGCAAAGGCCGAAATCTATCGCCTGCTACAGGACCTTGCGGCGCAGGGCCGGGCGATCATCGTGATCTCCTCCGAACTGCCGGAGGTCATGCGGTTGAGCCACCGCATCGCTGTCATGTGCGAGGGGCGGCTGACAGGCATCCTTCCGGGCGGCCCAGCGACAACACAGGAACAAATCATGGAACTGGCGACCCGGCGCGATACAGCGCTGGCCCCGGCGGGAGACTGACATGACCACGACCACCACGACCACCCATGCTCCGAAATCAGCCGTCTCACGCATTGTCGCCGCAGGAACCCATCAGCGAGTGCTGGCCTTCACCAGCCTGATCATCCTGCTGATCGGCTTTTCGCTGGCATCGCCCAACTTCATGCAGACGTCGAACATGATCGCCATCCTGCAGGCAACATCGGTGAACGGTGTGCTGGCCGTCGCCGTGACGCTGGTCATCATCACCGGTGGCATCGACCTGTCGATCGGTACGATGATGACGTTCTGCGCAGTGATCACCGGCGTCGTGCTGACCTATGCAGGGCTGCCGCTGCTGGTGGGAGTTATCGCGGCGATCGCGACCGGCGCAGGATGTGGTCTGGCATCGGGGACATTCGTCGCCAAGATGAAAATACCGCCGTTTATCGCGACCCTTGGCATGATGCTGATTCTCAAGGGTCTATCGTTGGTCATTTCGGGCACCCGCCCGATTTATTTCAACGATACGCCGGGGTTCTCCGAAATCTCGCGCGGGTCGCTGATCGGCGAGGTTCTGCCTGCGCTTCCGATCCCCAACGGCGTATTGATCCTGTTTATCGTAGCGGGACTTGCCGCGTACATTCTGGGGCGCACCGTGCTGGGACGCTACTGCTACGCACTCGGCTCGAACGAGGAGGCAGTGCGGCTGTCTGGGGTGAACACCGACCGCTGGAAAATCGCGATCTATGCCATGTCAGGGTCCATCGTCGGCGTTGCCGGTTTGCTGATTGCATCGCGCCTGAATTCGGCCCAGCCCGCGCTCGGACTTGGGTACGAACTGGAGGCAATCGCCGCCGTCGTGATCGGCGGCACATCCCTGTCCGGTGGACGCGGCACGATACTGGGGTCGCTGATCGGCGCGCTGATCATGGCGGTGCTGACAAACGGATTGCGCGTTCTGTCGGTGGCGCAGGAATGGCAGACTGTCGTGACCGGCGCGATCATTATTCTGGCAGTCTATGCGGACATGATGCGTCGCAAACGCAGCAGCTGATCCCGAGAAACGATCCGGGGCGCACGCCGCACCGGCAAATAACGACAACCAAGGAGGAACCAAAATGTTGTCACGTCGCACGTTACTCGGCGCCATAAGCGTCACGCTCGCCCTCGGATCGGCCCCCGCCGCATTCGCCCAATCGGACGAGATCTACATTCCCCTCATCTCCAAGGGCTTCCAGCACCAGTTCTGGCAGGCCGTCAAATCCGGTGCCGATCAGGCCGCGGACGAATTGGGGGTCCGCATCACGTTCGAAGGGCCGGACAACGAGACGATGGTGGACCGCCAGATCGACATGCTGGCCGCCGCCCTGGCGAACAATCCGTCCGCCGTAGGCTTTGCCGCGCTTGATAGCCAGGCCGCGATCCCGCTTCTGCGCCAGGCGAGCGAGGCAGGCATCCCGATCGTCGCCTTCGACAGCGGCGTCGACAGCGACATTCCCGTCACCACGGCCACGACCGATAACGTCGCCGCCGCCGCGCTGGCTGCCGACAAGATGGCCGAGATGATCGGCGGGTCCGGCAAGGTCGCCGTCGTTGCGCACGACCAGACAAGCCGCACCGGTATCGACCGGCGCGATGGGTTCCTGAACCGGATGAAGTCCGAGTATCCGGACATTGAGGTCGTATCGGTCCAATATGGTCAAGGCGATCAATTGCAATCGACTGAGGTCGCAAAGGCGATCCTGACCGCCAATCCGGATCTGAACGGCATGTTCGGAACCAACGAGGGCTCGGCCATCGGTATCGTCAATGCGATCCGCGAAACCGGCACGACCGGCCTTGCGATCATCGGATACGATTCCGGCAAGGCGCAGACAGATGCGATCCGTGAAGGGCTGATGTCCGGCGCGATCACCCAAAACCCGGTCGGCATCGGCTATGAAACCGTCAAGGCGGCCGTCGCCGCCCTGAATGGTGAGACGCTGGAACCTGTAATCGACACCGGGTTCTATTACTACGATCAGTCGAATATCGACGACCCCGATATTCAGGCCGTGCTCTACGACTGACCCTTGTTGCCGTCGCGATCCGGTCAACTCCGGGTCGCGATAACATCCCTGAAGATCAGCATTGGTATCCCGCCGGAGGTTCGAGGCGATCAGCGCATCGGATCATGAATATTCTTGAGGAAATATTCGAAATGACTGATCTGATGCGCCTGCGGTGTAGTCCTGCATTCGCACGAATTTGGGCAAAGACAACTATACACAGGCAGGTCAGTCGCGCTTTTACCGAGTTTTTCAAGACTCCTGTGTGCCTACAAACATCCGGTCCTTCGCGGCAGTTATATGATGGCGCATAGTGGCCTCCGCAATCTCCGGCTGTTTGAGGCGGATCGCCTCCAGCACGGCTCTATGCTCAGCCAACACCAGTTCCTGGCGAACCGGCGTATCCAAAAGTGTCAGGGATCGTGAAAGCTTCACGCCAAATGCGATTTGCTCCCCAAGAGATTCTAGAACCGAGGCAAAGAACGGGTTTTTCGAAGCGCGGGCCACGGCGAGGTGAAGCATCTGGTCTGCTTCAACACCCAGAGCGTTCTTTTCGTAGGTTTGTTCCATGAACTTGTAGGCGTGATCCATGGCGGCAAGATCCTCCTCATCCCTTCGCCGAGCTGCCCACGCGGCCGCCGCACCTTCGACATCGACGCGGAATTCATAACACCGCTGGACACCGGAAACCGAATTCAGTGGTACAAAGCTGATCAGTTGCCGATCGGGACGACGCAGGACATAGCTGCCTGAGCCGCGGCGAGACTGAACGATACCGTCATCACGGAGCCGCGAAAGTGCCGCGCGCACGATCGGACGGGATACGCCAAAACTCTGGGCCAGGACCTCTTCAGTGGGTAACCGGGTGTCAACTGAATACTCTTCTTCCAGAATTTTCACCATCAGTTGATCGTAAATTTGATCCGCCAAGGAGGGGCGACGGGTCTCTGACAATGTGGTCTCCTTTTTCAGTTCTGACTGGAGTGTACACTGGCCATGCCACTTTTATCCTTAATAGGCTGCAAACGTACCCTCGTGAAAGCCCGGCCAAGGCACGTCGTCGCGGACCGCCCGTTGAAAGACCCATGACCGCCGCCAAGTACCGGGCGTTCGGGGCGAAATGCGGTGCCAATGGTGGCCGCAGCTTCAGGACCGTCCGGTCCTCGGTGCATGACACCGCGCCAGGTAAGGCGGATGTTCTGCGGAAGTGCAGGTTCGCTGCGTGGTCGTCAGCCGTTCGATGCTGTTCTCCCCTGCACTGTCCACGCGCGCAATGGAACGGATTTGGAACGGATACCTGTCAAAGCCCTGGGGCCGCCTCCGCTCGCCTGGACGGTTTCCGGATCACCAGGAAGTAGATGAAGACCAAGGTGAGCAGCACAAAGAACAAGCTGTCCGGATTGGTGAAGAAGGTCGTCGGATCTCCATTGGACAAGGCCAAAGAGCGGCGCAGGAATTCCTCGAGATTAGGGCCCAGGATATAGCCGAGCAGCATCGTAATCACCGGAAATCCGTTGCGCCGCAGATAGAATGCCAGAATCCCCATCCCCAGGGCAACGAACATCTGGAAGGTCGAATAGGTTGCGACATAGCTGCCGACGACGGCCAGAAGAGCGATGACCGCGTAAAGGACATCCTTGCGAACCGACACGATCCTGATGAAATACGGCCCCAGCAGGTAGAGCGTCAAGGGAATGAGCACCGCCGCGCTGAACAGGAGAGTCGCCAGCATCGGTGCGATGAGGGCGGCCTGATCGGTCATCAGTTGCGGGCCGGGCTGGATACCGTTGATGATCAGCACACCGAGCATGATTGCCGTGATCGGATCGCCCGGAATGCCGAAGGTCAGCATTGGAACCATGGCGCCGCCACAGACAGCGTTGTTGGCGCTTTCGGATGCAGCAATACCTTTCGGGTTTCCTTTGCCGAAGGTTTCCGGCTCGGAGGAGGTGCGCACCGCCTCGGTATAGGCCAGGAAAGAGCCCATCGATCCTCCGGCGCCCGGCAACGTCCCGACGAAATATCCGATCAGGCAGGATTTGATATAGCAGCCAAAGCCGATCTTGCGGATGTCGGAAAGCGGAGGCAGAAATTCCCTGCGGCTGATCCTGACCTTTCCGGCGGCGGCGGTCGCGGCGCGGATGTCATTGGACGAAACTGCCTGCACCAGCACCTCGGCAATAGCAAAGGTCCCGATGATGACGGGCATCAGATCAATCCCTGCCGTGAGGTTGCTGAAGCCATAGGTGAACCGGGTGATCGGTTCCATCGCGTCCAGGCCCACGGTGGCAAGCATAAGCCCGATACAGGCGGCCAGACCGGCCTGTGCGATATGTCCGCGCTGTGCGATTACGACAACGATGATGGCAAAGGCAAGCAACGAGAATTTGCCAGTTGTTTTCACGAGCAGCGAGACTTCTGCCACGAAAGGAGCCACCGCGATCAGGAGCAGAGCGCCGACCGCTCCGCCGATCATCGAACCGAGGGCGGCGTGTCCCAGTGCCCTGGCACCTTTGCCCTGTTGTTGCATGGGATAGCCGTCCAGCGCAGTCATCATCGAAGATGGCGCGCCCGGAATATTGATCGTGATCGCTGTAATGCTACCGCCGGTCATGCCGGCCATATAGATGCTGGCACTGGCCATGAGCGCGGTTTCAACGTTGAGTGCGTAGGTCACAGGCAGTAGCAAGGCCATCGCCAGCGTTGCGGTCAGGCCGGGAATGGCCGCAAAAACGGTGCCGATCACGAAACCCAGGATCACATAGGTCAGATTGAACGGATCCAGCAGCAGGGTGAAGCTGTTGAGAACAAGTAAAATGAAATCCATGACTCAACCCCAAAGCGTCGGAAGTCGTACCCCGAACAGTTCCTGAAACATGACATAGGCAATCACGACGATTACCGCCGATATAACGGCCTTCTGCAGAAGCTTCTCGAACGAAGAAACAAGCACGATCAGTGCGAAAACGAAGACGCCAGAAGAAATGAAGTAGCCGATTGGCTTGAAGGCAACGATGTAAAAGAAGATCGCCACGACAACCCAGAAGTGGGTGTAGTTCCGTTGCGCATCAGCCTGGATGGCTTCGGGCCCGGCACGCAGCTTCTGAACAATGAGAATACTGCAAAAGAAGATGGCGGCACCTCCCACCAGGATGGGAAAGAACGAGGGTGTCAATCCGCTCTCGGATATTGGGGCACCGAGACTCAGTGCCGAGATGAAATACCCGACAGACACTGCAAGGATGACATAAAGAAATACCACAGGCCTGTTTAAGAGCATCGTCATCTCCCGGGCTGGAACCGTCAGCGTCACGCGGTTGTTCGTATGTTCGTGCTGAACAGACATGGTGGAACACGCTCGCCCGACACCCCTGCATTGTTACGGGTGGAACTTGCCAGCGGATGAAATTGCTTGGATCACCGGCTCAGGCAAAGCCCCCATGGGGGGTTATGTCTCCGATACAGGATCGGAGACATATTGCTGCAGAGCTACAGTTTCAGTTCGTCCATGAGTGTGAAAGTCTTGTTCTGGAGTTCGTCCATCCAGCCCGTCACTTGATCAGAGCTAAGCCAATCGGGGGTAACACCGACCTGTTTCAGCCAATCCTGGAACTCTGCACTGTCATATGCCGTCTTGAATGCAGTCTCGAGCGTTGCGACAGCCTCTGGCGGCGTATCTTTCGGGGCCGCGAGAATGATGAAACTGCCAGTCTGCAGATCGTAGCCCTTGGAGTTGATCGTGGGCACATCCGTGTAGGTCAGGTTTTGCACGGAAGACAGTTCGACCACACCTTTGACATCGCCCGACGATATGATGCCACTGAAATCGCCCAAGCTCGAGATCGCCGCGTCAAGCTCGCCAGACAGCAAAGCTTCTGCTTCCGCGCTTGAAGATCCGGCATAGGTGATCACGTTGAAATCGACGTCCAGCAGTTTTTCAAGCTGGATGACTGACAGATACGGGCCTGACCCTTTCGGCGCAACGCCGACGCGCACCGTGCCCGGATTTGCCTTGGCCGCTTCGATCAATTCTTCGAAGGTATTGATTCCGGACTGCTTTGAAACGACGATCGCGTCGGTTTCGCTGGTGATGCGGGCGATCGGGATCATGTTATCGAGCGAGTAACCCGGCACCATCTGGCCGCGCGGCAGGGTAATGACGCTGTCATAGGTCAGCACGCCGACAGTGTGGCCATCCGGACGTGAGCTGGTCATCTGGATCAGACCGGTCGCCGTCACGGCGCCCGCTATATTTTCTACATAGATGGATTTTGGCAGATCCTGCTCGGCGATGTTGCTGATCTTGCGCGAGATTGCGTCAGCGCCGCCGCCAGCCGGCCACGGAACGATCAGCCGGATGTCGCGCGTGGGAAAATCCTGTGCCGCCACCGAGGTGCCGATGATGCAGGCACCCAGGGCCAACGCGATTTGGCCTTTAAGACTTTTAAAAAACATAGACTTGCTCCTCCTAGTAGATGTCGTGATCCAGACAAGTCTGGCAATTTGAATGAACCGACTGGTCCGACGAAACAGGGCGCTTCGACAGAGTAGCTTCAAGTTTGCCTTCTTGAGAGAAAGCCAAGCCTGAATGAGGTTCGGGACTTTGGGCTTGCGTGCCTTGGAAATGACAGGGCGTGATATGGCTGCGAGCGGCACACCATAGCCTTGTCAAAACTTCGCACCTTCTGAAGCACGGCACGCCTGTGCTTCAAATGCGACTGATAACATCCTCCCACATATTATCGAGCCAGACCCATGAAATCGTCAGCGCGACAAGCGGGGCGCTTCATGAGACTTAGTACATGTTACTGTATAATTTTTACAAATCAACGGATAAAATTACACATTAAGTGCAAAATTACATATTTACGGTACTATTTGTTCATTTTTAAAACAACTTTTGTGAAATTGCGATCCGGCGGATCTGCCCCCCTGCTCGTGACTGGCTTGCAAGGCAGATTTATGCAGCCGGGCGGCTGACCGTGGGTCGAAAGCTGTGAAAAAGGGTCACGGGCCGGAATTCGGCTTGCGGTCCCGCCACCACCAGGTTGGCGCGGCGGAACCGCAATTTGTAAAAACTTCAGCTTAAACGTTCACGAGATCGCGCGGGAGAAGCGCTTTGGGAAGGTTCTGGTAACACACGGGCCGCAGGAAACGGCGGATGGAGAGTGTGCCGACGGATGTCGCGCCAAAGTTGGTGCTGGCAGGATATGGACCGCCGTGAACCATGGCATCGCTGACTTCGACCCCGGTCGGGAAACCATTGGCCATGACGCGACCGGCCATACGCTCCAGCACAGGCAGCAGGTCCCGTGCAAGGTCGACATCGCCGTCATCCATCTGAAGCGTTGCGGTCAATTGCCCTTTGAAGCTTTTCGCGACCTCCTTCATCTGCGCTGCGTCCTTCACGCGGATCACCAGCCCGAGCGGGCCGAACACTTCTTCGGACAACTCTTCGTCGGCCATCCAGTCGCTGGCCGAGACCTCGAACAGATACGGCGCGGCATTGCGTCCCTCGCAGGATGTGCTCAGAAGGGATTTGACGCCCGCGCCCTCGGAAACACGGTGCACACCGCTGCGATAAGCGTCGGCAATGCCATCCGTCAGCATGGTCTGGGCTTCGATGGAACTGAGACCAGCTGTCGCGGATTGCACAAAAGTATCTGCGTCCGGCCCGTCGAGCACGATCGCAATGCCCGGATTGGTACAGAACTGGCCGACGCCCATCGTCAGACTTCCCGCCCAACCATCCCCGATTTCCGCGCCACGGGCAGAGGCTGCCTGCGGCAGAACGAACATTGGATTGACGCTTCCGAGTTCGCCGAAGAACGGGATCGGTTCGGGACGCGCGGCGCAAAGATTAAAAAGCGCCCGCCCCCCGGTAAGGCTTCCGGTGAAGCCGACGGCCTTGATCCGCGGATCCGTCACAAGCGCTTCTCCGACCGCGCGGCTGCCTCCCTGCACGAGGCTGAAAATGCCCGCGTCCATGCCAAGTTTTTCGAGGGCCGCGACGATTGCATCGCCGATGATTTCACTGGTGCCGGGGTGCGCACCGTGCCCCTTGACGACAACCGGACACCCCGCGGCAAGCGCTGCCGCAGTGTCGCCACCAGCCACCGAGAACGCCAGCGGGAAATTGGATGCACCAAAGACGGCCACCGGTCCGACGGGACGCTGCATCATCCGCAGATCCGGACGGGGAAGCGGCTGACGATCCGGCAGCGCCGTGTCGTGACGGCGATCGAGATATTCTCCGGCCAGAATGTGCGCGGCAAATAAGCGCAACTGGCCGATGGTACGGCCGCGCTCGCCTTGCAGGCGACCAGTGGGCAGACCGGTTTCCGCGCTTCCGATCTCGGTAATCTGATCACCGCGGACGTCGATCTCGTCGGCTATGGTTTCCAGAAGCTTCGCGCGATGTTCGCGCGATGTGGCGGCAAATCCCGCGAATGCTTCCTGGGCCGCAGCACAGGCTTCGGCCACAAGCTCGGGGGACCCGGCCGAAAAATCAAAGGCGCTGCCCGTCGTCGGCGCGGAGAAGAACCGCTCCTCCGAGTCGACCCGTTTTCCTGCGATCCGGTGATGTCCGTGAGGAATATAAGTCATGTTATCGTTCCGCCTGTTCGCGCCATGCGTCGTATTTCACAAGGTTTTTGTCGTCTGTTGCCGGATAGAGGCCGATAATGCCGGCGCCCCCGTTCACCTGCTCCAGCACGAAATCCTCATAGGATTCCATGGTCAAACATTCCTCAGCGATCTCGTCGGCCAGATGCGCCGGAATCACCATGACCCCGTCGCCGTCGCCCAGCATCACATCGCCGGGAAACACCGGCGCATCGCCGCAGGAAATCGGCACGTTGATGTCTATGGCCTCATGCAAGGTCAGGTTTGTCGGCGCCGAGGAGCAGGCAAAATAAGCTGGTATTTCCAGCGCGGCGATGCCGATCGCGTCGCGTACCCCTCCGTCGGACACGACGCCTGCGGCGCCGCGTTTCGCAAGGCGAGTGACCAGGATCGACCCGGCCGTGGCGGCGCGGCTGTCCTTGCGGGCATCCATCACCAACACGTGACCTTCGGGACAAGTCTCCACAGCAACGCGTTGCTTGTGATCGCGGTCGCGAAACACGGTGATCGGATTGCGATCTTCCCGGGCGGGGATATAGCGCAGCGTGAAGGCCTGACCGACCATCGTCACCGGCTTGCGCTCCATCGGCACAACCCCTTGCACAAACTGATTGCGTAGGCCGCGCTTGAACAGGGCCGTTGCGACAGAAGCTGTGGATACATTTCTTAATTTGTCACGCGTCTCAATGGGCAAAATGTAATCGCTCATAGTCTTTTCCTATCATTTACTGCTTCACAGTCATGGTCTTTGTGGGTTCGATCTCCGCTCACCGCTACGAGGCATGGCCAGCAAAATCCGGTAGCTTGTCGCTGACCGACACAGACGCGCAATATTGCCACGCGTCGGCCATGCGTCGCCGAGCGTAGGCGTGAAGGCAGCCCGGCAGCCCGGCAGCCCGGCAGCCCTGTCTTTCCGTCATGGCTAGTAGCGCTGACTGACACGAACTGCTCGCTGACCCGCTTGAGATGTTGCGGGCTTCCATCGTCCTTGGGTCGACTTGTGGATTCCAGGAATGAAGCCCCAAAACCAATCATCGGCAGGCTCTGAACAAAAATTCTCCAAACTCTATCCACCAAGGTTACGAGGTTGCATATCCACCTTCAATAAATATGTCAATATTTGTAATATTTTTCCGAGAAATTTCCCACTATCGAAAGCATAATTTCGGATTTTGTACACTATCTTTACAAATATTTATCGTCGGCACCATGCAGCCATGACTCGACGGGCAGGTGCCTTATCTCTTCGTCGCGCCGCACAGCCTAAACTTGGCGGTCGCCGAATGGCCGAGTGGATTTGGCGATGTAAAAATAGCCAAGACTTTGCTGGACCGGCTCATCGATCACTGCAGGATCGTCGGAACCGGCAACGAAAGGTGCTTCAAAAGCCGAACGTAATACCCAGGGAGCGCTACGTCCGCGCGGCGAGCTAAGCTTCGCAGATGCGAGACTAAAAACAACGCGATGAGGCAGAGGTGATTCCGCCAATGGACGAACCTTCGAGATAGCCATTACGTCGGCCTGATGTGAGTGCAGCCTTTTCAGAAAAGCAGTATTCTAAATCCGGCCATGGGTCTTGGTGGAGAAACATCCAACTTCACGTTCTCGCCAGGTGAGCCGACCCGCAGCCAGATCCAAGTCGCTAACAATGGAAAATTGTGTTGTGAAAACATGTCACGCCCCTCTTCCGGAGCACTGACGGGAACACCGGGATTGTTACGTAAAAATTACCAACAACGCCGCGATGGCTCACACATATTTTGCGTATTGGTGCCGCTGAGAGGACTCGAACCTCCGACCCCATCATTACGAATGACGTGCTCTACCAGCTGAGCTACAGCGGCACCGTAGCGCGGTCCTAGCAGGGGTCCGGGGCCGTTTCCAGCCCCGAAATGATGCTAGATCCGGGGCGGCGAAACCGTCTCGTCCTGATCGCGCGTGGTCCCGACAACGGCAGGATTCACGACATGCGGGGGCGTCGGTTCGACCTCAGAAGAAGACGGTGGAACCTCTTCCGCCTCTGGCACGTCTTCATCGTCAGGTACGGAAGGCACGGGGTCGCTCGATCCCGCATCTGGCACCGCGGGGCCCATCAGCAGAGGCAGCATATCAGAAGACACCGCCGCTGGTGTGCCGCCGGTCGGTGGCTCTTTCCATGACAGGCTGTCGAAGGCTTCGCAATTCGTGCAGACCGGAAGCCAGTCGGCATGGATCGTGCCACAGGTGTCACAAACCCACTGCGCGCCGCGCGGTGCACTCAACGCCTTTGCCAGCCAGCCGCGGACCACCGCCTCGGATCCGCCTTCGCCACGTTCTATGGCCGCCATGAGGGACAGGGATCGCGACGTGGGATGCGTTTCGTACAGCTTGCCAAGAACACGACGTGCGCCGGGGAAATCCTCGGCGGCCAGATACAGTTCGGCCTCCAGCATCTTGGTCTCGGGCGCCTCGGGCGCAACTTTGAGGAAGGGCTGGAAGCGTTTGATGCGCGCTTCAGGCGTCTCATCAGGCTCGATCTCGGCGAAAGCAGCGGCCAGATCGGGATGCGCTGTCTTGGCGCGCGCGATTTTCAGAACCTTGGCGGCGCGCCGCTTCTCTCCCGCTTCGATATGCGCGCGCGCAGCAAGAACAGCTGCGGGTACCAGTTCAGGCGACAACCGGTTCGCTTCGAGCATTTCAGCACGGGCCTTGTCGACATTGCCACGCCGCAACTGATCGCGCGCGTCGGCCAGCGACAGAACCGCTTCGCGGCGCTTGTACACATCCTTGGGCAACGACCCGGATTTCAACTTGGCAGACAAGACACGACGCGCCCCGTCCCAGTTTTCGTCCCGCGCCTGCAAGCGCAACAGGGTATCTTGCGTCTCGACATGCCGCGGCTTCAGCGCAAAGGCCTTTTCGGCCAGCTTCATCGCCGTTTCCGTATCGCCTTCTTCCAGTTTCTGACGCATCAGACCGCGGACCCCGACGAACCGGGTCTTGTCGTGCGCCACAAGGGTTTTCCAAGCTTCGGTCGCCCGCTGCGTCTCGCCCGCTGCTTCGGCAGCCTGCGCCACGACCAACGTCGTGACTTCGGGACGCTGAAGATACTTTTCGGCCTTCTGCGCTTTGGCAGCCGCTTCCCGCGGCTCGCCCGAGGCCAGTGCGATCAGGCTGTCGGACAGGGCGGCATAACCCTTACGTTCCCGGTTACGATCGAAATATGCGCCCAGCGCGGTATCGTCGCCATTGATGAACCGCAACGTGGCAATCAACAGGCCGGCCAACTTGAAAACGACCCAGAGCACCAACATCAGAACAAGGATACCCAGCACAACCACCAGCGGCGGCAACAGGTATTCCGACCCGTTGAACGTTATCAGCACCTCGCCCGAGACGGCCAGGAGCCACTGAACACCAAACGCCAGAGCCGCGACCAGCGCGACGAAGAGGAGGATCTTGAAAAGCGACCAGAGCATCTAAATCCTCATCCGTCCTGAAGGTAATCGTCGGCTGCGGCCAATGCCGCAGCACGGGCACGGGCGCGTGTCGTCCAGTCTTGCAGAACGGCCTGAACCTCGGCTGGCAGCGCCTCGATCTCGGTCAGCGCTGTTTCCAGGTCGCCCTCGCGAACGGCGGCCTCGGCCCGGCTGAGAACGGCATCGGGGTCGCTACCCTGCTGCGGTTCAAGACTGCGCGGGTTGAAAGCGTTGCGGAACAACGAACCCACACCCGCCGCCTCGGTCGTACGCGCGGTGCGCAAGGCGGCGCGCGACAGATCCGGGAACTCGGCGATCAGATCAGATTGCGACGGCACGCCGGTTTCGGCATTCTCGGCCAATGCGGCGGGCGGATCGCCCAGCACGGCCAGCGGCTCGGCAAAGGGTGCGCCTGACTGCAGGGCCAGCCTGATCTGGTTGCGCGCCGTTTCGCGGGCCAGCGCGCTGGCCTGGTCCTCAACAGATGCGGCAAGGCTATTGGCTTCGGCCAATCCTGTTTCGACGGCGGCGATGCGCGGCTCCAGACCGGTGCGAAGCGCCTCGACGTCGCCGCGCAGCGTTTGGATATCCTCGCCAAGGGCCTGATTTGTGCCGGTCAACTGGCCGATCTCTGCACGCAGGGCGTCAATTTCCGTTGTCGACGCATCGACGGCCTCGTCCGGGGCAACAGCAACCGTGGAAGGATCGCGCGTTTCAAGACTGTCGAGACGTGCCGTCAGCGTGTCGAGTCGCGCAGTCAAATCGGCCTGCGCCCTCTCGATGGGTGCAAGGTCGGTGATCGGCGGGGCATCAGCAGCCTTGAGGGCTTCCACTTCGGCAGCCAGCGCATCAATGCGTTCGGTCTCCAGGATTGGCGGGCCGGATGCGGGCACCAGAAAAAAAGCGGCTGCGAATCCGATGGCCCCGGCCAAGACACCTCCCAGCAACAGCGGGACAAATCCCGATCCCCGTTCGGTTTCGGGCGCCGGAACGACGGCGATAGCGGTTTCGGCCTCCGTGTCCTGCGGCGTCTCGATCCGCGATGTGGCGCTGGCGTCGGATGTTCCGTCATCGCCATTGGTTTCCGTATCGGTCACCGGCGGAATTGTGCCCTCGGGCTCAATGTCGTGCGGGGTCGCAGTGTCTTTCGCGGATACATCTTGGGGCTTCTCCCCATCAGCCGAGGCGTCATTGCCCGTCGCAGAATCATTGCCGAGGATGATTGCATCTTCGACCTTCGCTGCTTTGGCTGTCGCGCGTTTGGCCGTCTCGGCCCCCTTGGCGGAGGCCCCTCCGGTCGTATCCGTCACGTCTGCGGCAGCCGGGGTATCTTCGGCTGTGACATCGGTCACCTGCGTCTCGGACGGTGAGGCGTCCTTTGATTTTCTCGTGCTGCGCGCCAAGACGTCCCCTCCGGCTGGCTTAGCAAGGCATTGAGTCACTTCTACCTGCTAACGTGCATACCTAGTCCGTCCGACTGGACCTCTCAACCGTCCATCGTCGTGAAATATCGAAGCACCGCCCGCACCATGGCCGAACCATCGGGTGTTTCCGCCTGTTCAACGGGTGGAACCGGGCTGGCGGAGGCCACTGCGGGGCTAAGCGCAATGATCCGCAGGTTTCCATATGCGGTATGGGGGCAGGCCTGAAAGAACAATTCAGCACTACGGGGGGAATACAACGGCACCACCACGGGACCAGCCCGCAACAGGTCGGCTGCGGCAGCGGTCAGGGCGATACCATCCTGCCGGTAGACGACTGCCTCGTCTGCCGTAAGGCCCCTTGCCCGCAATGCCACGGCCAGATCACCGCGCGCCACGGCACCGCGCAGATGCATTAATGGCGGTGCGGTTTCGGGGATCGCCTGCCCCAAAGCCTCGGCATCCGGGGCGGTGCCTTGAACGTCCAACCCTGCGGCACGGGCGCGATCCGCCGTGCGCGGCCCAACAGTCCACGTCGGCAGACCTTTTGGCCCCTTCAGTTCAACGTAGGTATCGACGGCATTGCCCGACGTCAAAATTATGCCGCCCGACAATTCGGGCAGCGGCCCGGTCGCGACAATCCGCATGAGTGGCGACACTTCGATACGTTGTACGCCTGCTGCACGCAGCTCATCGGCAAGGCGCAGGGCATCGGCGCGCGGGCGGGTCAGCAGGACGGGCAGCGTGCGCATTGTTCCCCCTCGGCGCAGGCGATAGATGGGGCCTGAGACTGGACCCGGACGCACCATGGCACAAGAGCAGACGATACTGGGCTTGGAAAGCTCCTGCGACGACACTGCCGCTGCCGTGGTCCGCCGCTCCGCCGACCGGGGCACGATCCTGTCGAACGTTGTCATGCGACAGGATGATCTGCACGCGGCTTTCGGCGGCGTCGTTCCCGAAATCGCCGCCCGCGCCCATGCCGAAAAGATCGACCTGGCCGTCGAAGCGGCGCTGGACCGCGCGGGCCTGACGCTTCGCGAGATCGACGGCATTGCCGTGACCGCAGGTCCGGGCCTGATCGGCGGCGTGCTGGCGGGCGTGATGTGCGCCAAGGGGCTGTCGGCTGCGACGGGTTTGCCGCTGATCGGGGTGAACCATCTCGCCGGCCATGCCCTGACACCGCGCCTGACCGACGGTCTGGCCTTTCCATACCTTATGTTGCTGGTATCGGGCGGTCATTGCCTGTTTCTGCGGGTCGACGGGGCCGACACCTTTACCCGTCTGGGTGGCACGATCGACGATGCGCCGGGCGAGGCCTTCGACAAGGTTGCCCGTTTGCTGGGCCTGCCTCAACCCGGTGGCCCGGCGGTGGAAATCTGCGCTCAAGGGGTCACGCCGACGATTGCCCTGCCCCGCCCCCTGCTCGACCGCCCGGACTGCGACGTGTCGTTTTCGGGTCTCAAGACCGCCGTCCTGCGCGCGCGGGATGCAGCGGTGGCCGACCATGGTGGGCTGCCGGAAGGAATACGCGCCGACATCTGCGCCAGTTTTCAGGCCGCCGTACGCGCCGTTCTTGCCGAAAAGTCGCGTCGCGCGCTGGCGCTTGGGCCAGTCAGCGCCTTTGCCGTTGCCGGTGGCGTCGCTGCGAACACTGCGCTGCGGGTTGCGTTGCAGGATGTCGCGGCGCAGGCGGATGTGCCTTTCGTCGCGCCTCCGCAGGCCCTGTGCACCGACAATGCCGCGATGATCGCCTGGGCCGGGGCCGAGCGTCTTGCCCTGGGCCTGACCGACGATTTGTCGTTGGCCGCCCGACCACGCTGGCCTCTGGATGAAGGCGCGGCGCCGATGCTCGGGTCCGGCAAACGCGGGGCCAAGGCATGATTGGCGTTCTGGGTGCCGGAGCCTTCGGCACAGCGCTTGCCATCACGCTGTCTCAGACCGGTCGCCCCGTCCGCCTCTGGGGACGCGACAAGGAAGCGATGGAGCGGGTCGCTGCGTTACGGACATCGCCCCGTCTGCCCGGTGTCACCCTTTCGGACAGCATCGCGCCGACCGGCGATGCGGCCACCCTTACCGATTGCGAAACCCTGATCCTGGCTGTGCCGATGCAACAGCTTGCGGCGGCGCTGGCCGATTTGGCGCTGTCCCCGCGCCATGCTGTCGCCGCCTGCAAAGGCGTGGATCTGACCACCCTGCAGGGCCCGACCGCGATCATCGAACGCGCTTTGCCGATGGCGCAGGCCGCCATCCTGTCGGGGCCCAGCTTTGCCGCCGACATCGCGCGGGGCCTGCCGACGGCCCTGTCGCTGGGGTGCGCCGACGATGCGGTTGGCGTAACTCTGCAGGATCAACTGTCGACCGCGACCCTGCGGATTTACCGGACGACCGATGTCGTCGGCGTCGAATTGGGCGGGGCGTTGAAGAACGTCATCGCCATTGCCTGCGGCGCGGCCATCGGTGCGGGGCTTGGCGATTCTGCCCGTGCGGCGCTGATGACACGCGGCATGGCCGAAATGTTGCGCCTTGCCACCGCCATGGGTGCGCGGCCCGAGACATTGATGGGTCTGTCCGGGCTGGGTGATCTGGCGTTGACATGCGCCTCACCGCAGTCGCGCAACTTTGCCCTGGGCCACGCCATCGGGGCCGGAACGGAGACCCCGCCTGCCCTCAGCGAAGGCGCGGCAACGGCGCAGGCGGCGCTTGCACTGGCCAACGACAGGGGCGTCGATTTACCGATTACCCGTGTGACGGCGGCCCTTGTTAAGGGCGATCTGACCGTCAAGGATGCAATGCGCGACCTTCTGGACCGCGATCTGACCAAGGAATGACCATGCTCCACGCCCTTATCTGCACCGACAAGCCCGGCCACCTCGAGGTCCGCAAGGCAAACCGCGAAGCGCATCTTGCCCACCTGAGGTCAGATGCAACCGTCGTACAGGCCGGGCCCTTCGTGAATGCCGCTGGCGAAATGAGCGGCTCGCTCATCGTTTTCGACACAGACAGCCGGGAACACGTCGAAGCTTTCGCCGCCGCCGACCCCTATGCCAGGGCCGGTCTGTTCGAGGATGTGCGCATCGAAGGCTGGAACCGCGTCATCGACGCCTGACAGGAGGCAGCGCCATGAAATACTGGCTGTTCAAATCCGAACCCTCCACCTGGTCGTGGGACGATCAGGTCGCCAGGGGCGCTGCGGGCGAGGAATGGGACGGGGTGCGCAACTACCAGGCGCGCAACTTCATGCGGGACATGGCTATCGGCGACCGCGCCTTCTTCTATCACAGCCAATCGGAAAAGGCGGTTGTCGGAACTGTCGAAATCTGCGCCGCCGCACACCCCGATTCCACGACCGATGACGACCGGTGGGAATGTGTGGATATCCGCGCCCTGATACCGCTCAAGACACCTGTCTCTCTGGCTGATATCAAGGCCCGGTCGGACTTGGCCGACATGGCACTGGTGCGCAGTTCCCGCCTTTCGGTTCAACCGGTGACGCCGACGGAATGGTCGATTGTCTGTCGTATGGGTGGGATTGACCCGTAATATCAGCGCGCCACCACCCAAGGCCTTGCGGCACAGGCCGACCCAAGGCTCCGCATCTGGACAGGGCGCGTGTCGTCGCCTAGGCCCCGAACCGACCGAATAAATGACAGGCCTGCCCCATGTCCGATGACCGCCTTATCGTCGCCCTTGACCTGCCCGACGCGCTGAGCGGGTTGCAGATGGCCGAACGGCTGGGCGATGCGGTGGCGTTTTACAAGATTGGCCTGGGCATGTTGACCGGCGGTGGTCTGGCCTTGGCCAATGAACTGAAATGCGAGCATGGCAAACGCATCTTCCTCGACATGAAGCTGTTCGATATCGGCGCGACAGTCGAAGCGGCGGTTCGCGGCCTGGCGCAGTTCGATCTGGACTTCCTGACGGTCCATGGCGATCCGCATGTCGTCCGCGCTGCGGCGCAGGCCAAGGGCGATATGAAAATCCTCGCCGTCACGATCCTGACCTCGCTCGACCGTGCCGATCTGGACGCGGGGCTGATCGTTCCCGGCAATATCGCCGATCTGGTTCAGACGCGCGCCGCCCGCGCCTTTGAGGCCGGGGCCGATGGCGTCATCGCCTCGCCACAGGAAGCCGCGTTGATCCGCGCGCTGCCCGAAGCGCACGGAAAGCTGATCGTGACACCTGGCGTCCGGCCCGCGGGCGCGGCGCTTGGCGATCAGAAGCGGGTTGCGACGCCGGGTCAGGCAATCGCCGCCGGGGCGGATCATATCGTCGTCGGCCGTCCGATCCACACAGCTGACGATCCCCGCGCTATGGCGCAGGCAATACTGTCGGAGTTGGTTTGATGCAGGCCTAAATGGCGGCGGGGTCAGGTTCGTCGAATATGGCCTTCTCTCCGCTCTAAATCTTGATATTTTCGGTGTCGAATGAACCCCGCCCGAAATGCCCCGGTTCCACCCTCAGTCGTTGATATCTTTCTCGAAGGTCTGGACGGTGCCTCCGGGCTTGCCGAAAACTGCCCTCAGCGCCAGCCATGCGATCAGCGACAGGATGGCAAAGGTCACGATAAGCCATGCAACCCCATAGGCAGTCGCGGCCATTCCGCCCAGAAGGCCGGTCAACAGGCCTAGGGACACAATGCCCGCGCCAATGGCGAAACCCAGCAGAATATAGGTCGGGGCGACCACCTCAAGAATGGCAAGCACCAGTCCCGCCAGCGCCCAGACCCACCATGCTGTGAACATCAGCCGCGTCCTTTCAGCATCTTGAAGGCTTCGCCAAACGCATCCATCGCCGAGGCGGGAACGACGATCGTCTGCGTGCCACCGCCTTTACCAAGGCTCGACAATGCCTCCACCTGCTTCAGGGCGACCTGGTATTGCGCGGCCTCCAGCCCGTTTTCCGCAATGGCCTGCGCCACAACGCCTGTGGCATACGCTTCGGCGTCGGCGGCGATACGGCGGGCCTTGGCGGTCTGCTCGGCAGCATACAGTTCCGCATCGGCGGCCAGTTCGACAGCGCGGCGCTTGCCTTCGGCCTCGGTCACCTGCGCACGACGGGCGCGTTCGGCATTCAGTTGCTGCATCATCGCTTCGCGGGTCTGCGCATCCAGATCGACATCCAGAATTTCGGCGCGCGTCACCTCGATGCCCCAGTCGTTCACGGCATCCGCCACTTGTGACTTGATCTTGGCGATCACTTCGGATCGGTTGGACTGCACTTCGTCCAGTTCCATCATGCCAATCTCGGCGCGGACAATGCCAGCCACGGTCGTCGAGATTGCGGCATCGACATCGCGAATCCGGTAAACCGTCTTTTCAGGCTGAAGAATGCGATAAAAGACGCTTGTTTCGATCTGCACCAGTACGTTGTCGCGGGTGATGGCATCCTGATTGGCATTGGGAAGCTGGCGCTCCAAAATGCTGATCTTATGAGCCACCTTGTCCAGAAACGGGACAATGAGGTTGATGCCCGGCCCCAGCACGCTGCGCAAACGACCAAACCGTTCGACGACGAATTTCTCCGACTGCGGCACGATCCGGACACCCAGCAGGATGGATACTATTACAAACAGGGCGACCGCGATGATGACGGCGTTCTCGCCTGCGAAGGTCAGCAGTTCTTGTTGAATGTCCATGGACCAGATCTCCGGTAGTTCCAGATCCAGCTATAGAGAAGTCTGTCGGACCACCGATGACTCATCGTCAAATTGAATGAACATGTGGCCCACATGCCGCATTGCAGAACGCGAAAAGGGGTACCCGGCTGGGCACCCCCTTCAACTCTTTGCGACGGGACTTTTGATCAGTTGCCGGTCGCGGCCTCATTTGTCGCGTCGGCTGCGCCTTCAGCGGCATCGCCGATTGCGCCAGCAGCACCTTCGACCGCGGTTCCAACGGCTGCCGCACCTTCTGCCGCGTCGTTGTCGTTGGACACATCCGCCCCTCCGGCGAAAATGAAGAACAATACGAGTGCCACCAGTACCCCGCCCAAGATCAGCCAAAGCGCGGAATTGCCGCCGCCCGATCTTGCAGTTTCGACGTGCGTGACGGTGCTTTTGGGAGTTTCCGTCGTAGTCGTATGATTAGGGTCTGCCATATTGTCCTCCGAGTGTGGTTGCGTGTGGTCCTGCCAAACACCGCGTCACAGCACCCGGTTCCATAATCACATCAGAATAAGTAGAATTCCGCTCATGCCATCGATGTGCCGCCAATGCCTGACCACCTTTGACGACGGGGCACGTTGCCCTGCGTGCCGGTCTCCGCGCATCACGTCCCACCCGGAACTGTTCGACCTGTCCATCGCACACATGGATTGCGACGCCTTCTACGCCAGCGTCGAAAAGCGGGATCGCCCGGAGTTGGCGGAAAAGCCGGTCATCATCGGCGGCGGGCGACGCGGTGTAGTATCGACTGCGTGCTATGTTGCACGTATTCGCGGCGTCCGGTCCGCGATGCCAATGTTCAGGGCGTTGCAACTTTGCCCCGATGCCGTTGTCCTGAAAGGCCGGATGAGCCTGTATGTAGACGTCAGCCGACAGATCCGCGCAATGATGACGGATCTGACACCCGCTATCGAACCCCTGTCATTGGACGAGGCATTTCTGGACCTGTCCGGCACAACGCGACTGCACGGCGCGCCGCCCGCTGTGATGCTGGCGCGGCTGACGCAGCGAATGCAGTCCGAAATCGGCATCACTGGCTCTATCGGTCTGTCACACAACAAGTTTCTCGCCAAGATCGCCTCGGACCTCGACAAGCCGCGCGGCTTTTCGGTGATCGGCCGGGCCGAAACCGAGGCGTTCCTCGCGCCCAAACCCGTTGGCATAATCTCCGGTATCGGCCTTGTCGGGCAAGAGACGCTGAAGAAAGCCGGTATCAACACTATCGCCGATCTGAAACGCTGGGACAGGGGCGATCTGATACGGCGGTTCGGGACGATGGGCGACCGTCTTTGGCATCTGGCACGGGGCGAAGACACGCGAAGGGTCAAACCTGAACGCGCCGTCAAGTCGATCTCCAAGGAGACCACGTTCCACGACAATACCGATGATACCGACATCCTGGACGGTCATCTCTGGCGGCTGTCGGAACAGGTGTCCGCCCGCGCCAAGGCCCGCGATCTGGCCGGACGGGTCGTGACGATGAAGGTCAAGCGCGCCGATTTCAAAACGCTGACGCGCCGCCACGCCCTGTCCGATCCGACACAGATGGCCGACCGCATTTACCGCGAGGCGCGGGCATTGCTCGACGCGACCGACCGCTTGGGGTCGGTCCGGTTGATCGGCGTCGGCATCTCGGACCTGGTGTCAGGAGACGGGGCTGACCGGGGTGGCGACCTGCTGGACCCCGGCGCGACCCGACGGATGAACGCGGAACGGGCGACTGACGCGATTCGCGCGCGGTATGGACAGGATGCCATCCGCAAGGGGCGTGCCCTGCGCTGAGGTTATTCTGCGGCGAGGTTCCGGGCCGGGCGTGTGCAGTCGCAGAACCGGGAAACCGCCTCGGTGATCGTGTTCTGAAGTACATCGAACTGCGTATTCGGGCGGATCGAACCCTCGTCCAGATAGAGCGATCGATCGATTTCGATCTGGATCGCGTGCCAGCCGCGCTCGGGGTGGCCATAGGCCTGCGTGATATAAGCACCGGCAAATGGCGCGTTGCGCGCAACCCGAAATCCGAGATCGGTCAGGGTTTCCTCCAGAATGTCGACCAGAACGGCATTGGCGGAAGACCCGAACCGGTCGCCCAGCACAATCTGCGCAGGCGCACCGCTTACGACGGTGCCCTCGATCGCCTCATGCGGCATGGAATGGAAATCCAGCAGGATCGCCTGTCCGAACCGGTCCCGCGCATTCGACATCAGGACATCCAGCTGCCGGTGATAGGGGCGCCAGAAGGTGTCGATGCGATGTTGCGCCTCGGCATGGGATATCTTGCCGCTGTAGATCGCGCGGCCCTGCGCCACGACACGGGGAATCACACCCAATCCCGAGGCGACACGCGGGTTCATCGCCCCACGCGGCACATCGTCTATGACTGCCGGGTCCAACTCCTCGGGCGCGCGGTTCAGATCAAGGAAGGCGCGCGGCATCTGCGCTGAAAGCACCGGCACGCCCAGGGTCGGGATCCGGTCCAGCAGCACGTCGACATAGGCGTCCTCGGACGACCGAATCCTAGCGGCATCAAGAACCGTGGACGCCATGAAATCCGCATCGTAGATACGGCCAGAGTGGGGGCTGGCCACCACCACCGGGCTTTCAATCGCCGCAGGCAGCATCAGCTTGAACGGGGGTCGGGACATGGAAACGGACGCTCCTTCAAGAGCAGGATAGGGGTTAGTCGAAACTCTAGAAAGCCCCCTTGCACGCCATCGTGAAAGACACTATCCACCGCCCACCAATCGACGGAGGAACGGTTTTGTTCCGCTTCTTCGAAGAGACGGGTGATTAGCTCAGCGGTAGAGCACTTCGTTGACATCGAAGGGGTCACTGGTTCGATCCCAGTATCGCCCACCATTCACCGTTCCCCATATCCGGGAACACGCACGCAACCCCGGGGTGTCGCCCCGCAGGCATCAGGAGAGCTTACCCATGAAGGTTCGCAATTCCCTCCGGTCGCTGAAGAACCGTCACCGCGACTGCCGTGTGGTGCGCCGCAAAGGCCGGGTCTACGTGATCAACAAGACGCAGCGCCGGTTCAAGGCCCGCCAGGGCTGAAGACTGCCGCGCCGTCACGATATGACAAGGCCGTGCCGCTTGGCGCGGCCTTTTCCTTTGGCGATAGGTCACACATCCCTCATCCACCCAGATACCTGAAAAAGTGGCTGGATCGTCAACGTGTTGACCTTCCGGAAGGCTGACAACGTGAAAGCCGCCCGTGCGGTGCGCACGGACGGCTTGTCTGTCTTGTTCGAAGATGTGCCATTTGGGCGCATGGTCGAGACACTGCTCGACCGGCTGGGTTAGGCCGAAGGGTCCTTGGTCATACGCAGATAGGGGAAGTGCGTCTTGAAGTCGCCGAACTTTGCCTTGGCATCCGCATCGGAAACCGTAGCGGGAATGACGACGTCGCGCCCCTGTTCCCAATTCGCTGGCAAGGCAACGCCATGTTTCGCTGCGGTTTGCAGCGCATCGACGGCGCGCAGGATCTCGGCGAAGTTGCGGCCGACGTTCATCGGGTAGGTCATTGACAGCTTCAACTGCTTGTCCGGCCCGATGATATAGACCGACCGCACCGTCGCCGTGTCGTTCGGTGTGCGCCCATCGGGGAGGTAGGCATCTGCGGGAAGCATGTCGTAGGCCTTTGATATATCAAGGCTTTCGTCTGCGATAATCGGAAAATTCGCCTCGGTCCCCGCGAAAGTGCCGATGTCGCCCTTCCATTTCCGGTGATCCTCGACCCCGTCGACCGAGATGCCGATGACCTTGACGCCACGTTTCTTCCACTCGGCGTCCAACTGTGCAACGGCACCGAACTCGGTCGTGCAAACGGGCGTGAAGTCCTTGGGATGGCTGAATAAAACTGTCCAGCTATCACCGATCCAATCATGGAAGCTGATCGGGCCTTCGCTGGTGTCGGCCTTGAAATCAGGGACGGTCTGGTTGATGCGCAGGCTCATGATGGCTCTCCTTTTCGAGAATATAAACGAAACATAGGTGCGCCCGGCAAACGATACCAGAGACCGGGATCGGGGTATGAATCTGACGTATTGCGACGGTGCATACCAGGGTATTACGCCGGTATGACGTTCCTCAGAAGGGGCAGGACGCTTCCAGTCGCATCATCTGCCCCGAAACCGGGTGTTCGAATTTCAGCCCTTCGGCGTGCAGCATCATCCGGGGAAACGCTTCGGCATCGTCGGAATAGAAAGGGTCGCCAAGGATCGGGTGGCCCAGCGACAGCATATGAACGCGCAACTGATGGCTACGCCCGGTGCGCGGCATCAGGCGCATTCGGGTGGCGCCGTCCGCGACCCCGATCCGCTGCCAGTCTGTCACGGCTTTCTTGCCGGTCTCGTGGTTCACATGCTGCAAGGGGCGGTTCGGCCAGTCGACGATCAGCGGCAGGTCGATCACGCCCGCCGGCTCTGACACCTCTCCGTGAACCTGTGCGATGTAGCGTTTCTTGACCCGTTTGACTTCGAACATGCGGCCCATCTTGCGCTGTCCTTCCTTGGTCAGCGCAAAGACCATGATGCCGGAGGTATCGCGGTCCAGCCGATGGCAGAGCAGAACCTCGGGATGCGTCTCGGCCATCCGCGACAGCAGGCAATCGGCCAGATGAGGTCCGCGACCGGGCACCGACAGCAGGCCCTCGGGCTTGTCGACCACCAGAAGATGTTCGTCCTGGTGGATCACAGGGATCGGGCCGGAAGGCGGATCGTAAGGAGTCGAGGGACCGGACATGCCCCGCGATTAACGTGACCGCCCGCCCAAGGCCAGCCGCATCATATCGTCATCAGGATCACCACAGTCACGACACCGCAGACCACAAGCGCGGCTGTCAGCCCTAGCCAGAGCAGACGCCGGAAGCGGGTCAACGGATCGCGGAGATAGCTTTCCATGGCGTTGGTCCCGACGTCCGCCGCAGAACCGGTTTCGCGCCGCGAAACGGCCCGCAGGGCCATGCCGATCAGGATAGCGAGAGACAGAACGACCCAAGCTGCAAAGATCACGCTTTGCAGACCGAAGAATATCAAAAGGGCAGGTTCAATCATGGGCGGATCATCGGCAACCCGTCCCGATTTCGCAAGTCAGGCAATAAAAGTCAGGCAAGATAGACGCGGAACCAGGCGATCGTCTTTTCCCACGCGGCTTTGGCAGCCTCTGCATCGTAGCGGGGCGTGGTGTCGTTGTGGAAACCGTGGTTCACATCGGGCCAGATTTCCGCCTGATAGACCTTGTCGTTCTCCTCCAGCGCCTTCTGCATCGCGGGCCAGCCCGCATTGATACGGTTATCGAGCGCAGCGTAGTGGAACAGCAGCGGCGTTTCGATCCCTGGCACATCTTCCACCGCGGCCTGCCTGCCGTAGAACGGCACGCCCGCCGACAACTCGGGATAGGCGACCGCAAGTGCGTTCACCACGCCGCCACCGTAACAGAAGCCGGTCGCCCCGACCTTGCCGGTGATGCCGTCCAGCGCGGCCAGGTATTCGTAGCCCGCGAAAAAGTCGTTCATCAGCTTTTCGCCGTCGACGCCGCGCTGCAATTCGCGCCCTTCGTCGTCGTTGCCGGGGTAGCCGCCGACGCTGCTCAGCCCGTCGGGGGCCAGGGCGATGAATCCGGCCTTGGCGACCCGGCGCGCCACATCGCGGATATAGGGATTCAGGCCCCTGTTTTCGTGGACGACCAATACGGCGGCAGGCGGGGTTTCGGTTGTCGCGGGTCGCACGAGGTAGCCGTTGACGCCGCCGTGACCGTTCGGGCTGTCGTAAGTGATGTCCTCGCCCGAGATGTCCGGGTCATCCTCGGCCACTTGCTGCGCCAGTGCATAGTTCGGCGACAGTGTCGTCAGGATGGCCGCGGCGGTCAGTCCGCCGACGGCCCATTTTCCGGCGCGGTCCAGAAACTCGCGCTTGGTGATCTTGCCATGGGCGTAGAAGTCATAGAGGTCCAGCAAGTCCTGATCGAAGTCCTTGGCCGTCATGCGTGTCATGATCGTCTCTCCGTATTGGCATCTGCATTATATCACGTGGCGGCATGATAGCGCGTCCCGGCGATCGTGTAACGGAACGAAACCGCGGTCCGGAACGTTCGCACAGATGATACGAACAAGCTTTGCCGCACTGGCCTCCGCCCTGATCCTGACCCCCGCCGCCACAACCGCCCAGCAAGTCGGCGAGGTCGGCGTCGATTGGGTCGGGAACGACATTATAATCGAAGCCATTCCGGACCCGAAAGTCCAAGGCGTGACCTGCCACATCGCCTATTTCGACCGCTCGCTGATCGACCGCCTGTCGAATGGCAACTGGTTCGAGGACCCGTCGAATGCCTCGATCGCCTGTCGCCAGACCGGGCCGATCAGCGTCGGCGACATCGACCTGTCGGAAGACGGCGAGGACGTGTTTCGTGAAAGCCGGTCGATCATCCTGAAATCGCTGCGCATCAAGCGTATTTTCGACGAGGCGAACCAGACCCTGATCTATCTGGCGCATGCGCAGGAACTGACGGAAGGGTCGGCGAAGATGTCGATCTCGACCGTGCCGCTTTATGGTGCGACGCTGACGGCTGACGAATAACGCCTGCGCATTTCGGACCGAACGCGAGGATCGTCACAGATCGTCGCCGCTCCCTGATGCCGCCCTGATCACGGCGCATATCGGGCCATGATCCGTCGCGCCCAGGGTCTTCAAATTTACGTAGCGCCCTGTTGCCCTGATCGTTTTTCGTGCCATGTCCATGACCAGAAAACGGGATGCGCAACTGACCGCATCGCCGCCCCGGTCGCAGACATGCGGACCCAAGAAACGACGAGCAGGATACGGTTTGCCTTTTCCAAATTCGACGACCCCGCCCCGGCGCATTGCCGTCATCGGCGGCGGTATCAGCGGACTGGCTGCCGCGCATGCGCTGGCCCCGAACCACGCCGTCACCCTGATCGAAGCCGCGCCGCGTCTGGGCGGTCATGCCCGCACCGTTCTGGCGGGCAGGCGCGGGGATCAGCCGGTGGATACCGGCTTCATCGTCTATAACAAGGTGAACTATCCCAACCTTGTCCGGCTGTTCGACGATCTGGATGTACCGATCGCCGACAGCGACATGTCTTTCGCGGCTTCGCTGGAGGGCGGGCGGATCGAGTATTCGCTTCAGTCGCCCGATACGGTCTTCGCCCAGCGCCGCAACCTGCTGTCGCCGCGCTTCGTGCGGATGGTACGCGACATCTTCCGGTTCAATGCCTGCGCCGCCGAGGCTGCCATCGACCCGACTTTGCCGTTACGTGATTTTCTGGACCGGCTCGGTATGGGGCAGACCTTCCGGGACTGGTATCTGGGGCCGATTTCCGGCGCGATCTGGTCGACGCCCAGCCGGAACGTGATGGACTTTCCGGCGCAGGCGATGATCCAGTTCTTCCAGAACCACAACCTGCTGAGCCACACGGGCCAGCACAAATGGTATACGGTTCAGGGCGGGTCGATTGAATACGTCCGCCGGTTGCAGGCGCATCTGCAACGGCAACATGTGACTTTGCGCATGGGTGCGCCGGTGCAGGGCATCCGCCGCATACCGGGCGGAGCCGAGGTGCGGACACATGGCGGCGAATGGGAGGTGTTCGACGATGTGATCCTTGCGACGCATTCCGATGACAGCCTTGCCCTTCTGTCCGATGCCACACCCGGTGAGATCGCCATGTTATCGCGTATCCGGTATCACGATAACGACGCGGTCCTGCATGCCGATGCGTCGGTCATGCCGAAACGCCGGAAGGTCTGGGCCTCGTGGAATTATGCCGAGCAGGCCACGCGCCCCGACCGCATCGGCCTGACCTACTGGATGAACCGCCTGCAGCCCATTCCACAGGACGATCCGATGTTTTCCACCCTGAATTCCCAGCAGGAAATTCGCGAGGAACTGATCTACGACCGCACCACTTTCCGCCATCCGATCTATGATCTGGCGATGATGAAAGCGGTCGAAGGTATCCGCGCCCGCAATGGCACCGACCACACGTGGTTTTGCGGTGCATGGATGAAGAACGGCTTCCACGAGGACGGTTTCGCAAGCGCGCTTGACGTCGTGGAAGCCATGGGGCGGCGGCAACGTCCGGCCATCGCGGCCGCGTGAGACGGGTTCTCGACCATATTCCAGGCACGACCTTTCACGGTCGCAATGCCGAGGGGGTCGAGAACCGATTCAGCTACGGTGTCGATTACATTCTGCTGGACCCGACCGACGATGGCCCCCTGCCCGGTCTGTTTTCACGCAAGCGCCGCGCCTTCGCGCAAATCCGCGACCTCGATCACGGTGGTCCGCCGGGTCAGGGACGCGGTGTCGGATGGGTGCGCGACGTGCTGGCCGATGCCCTGCCCGAACTGACGATCGGGCGTATCCTGCTTCTGGCACAACCCCGCGTGCTGGGGCATGTCTTCAACCCGGTCAGTTTCTGGCTGATCGAGGGGGCGGAGGGCGAATTACGGGCCGTCATCTCCGAAGTGACGAATACCTATGGCGACCGTCATTCGTATCTGTCGCACGCTGACGATCTGGCCCCGATCACGCCGGACATGAAGCTGTCGTCGGTCAAGGTGCTGCACGTCTCGCCGTTTCAGCCTGTCGCGGGTGGATACACGTTTACCTTCGATATCCGACCGGATCGCATTTCGATCCGCATCGACTATCGGCAGGGTAACGGGCGGCTTCTGGCAACGCTGACCGGCCCGCGCCAGCCGTTGACCAATCGCGCATTGATCCGCGCGGCGCTGCGCCGGCCGTTCGGCACGCGGCGGGTTCTGGGACTGATCCACTGGCAGGCGCTGAAGCTGTGGTGGAAAGGCGGGACGTTCCGGGGCCGCCCGACGCCGCCTTCGCCCGAGGTTTCGCGGCCCGCATCCCGATCCCAAACGCATTCATGACGCCTGGTCGCGGGCTTGTCCGCTATGCCGGTTTTGCCGCAGTGCTGTCCGCGGCGGGGCTGCCGATCTATATTCACGCGCCCAAGTTCTACGTCGACACACAAGGCGTCACCCTGGCGCAACTGTCCATCGCTCTGTTCGCTCTGCGGCTGTTCGACGTGGTGCAGGACCCGCTATTGGGCCGTTTGTCCGAACGGACGCGGGAGTTTCGCGGCTCGATGGTCGCGGGGGCAGGCGCAATCATGGCCACAGCGATGGCGATGCTGTTTGCAATTCCACCGATGCTGCCACCGATCTGGTGGTTCGCCCTGTCGCTGGCCCTTCTGTTTTCGGCGTTCTCGTTCCTGACGATCTGTTTCTATGCCCAGGGCGTCGCCCGCGCCGCGGGAACCGATGGCAACCATGTGCGTCTGGCCGCCTGGCGTGAGACCGGCGCGTTGATCGGTGTCTGCATAGCTGCCGTATTGCCCACGGTGCTGACGGGAACCGGTGCGCCGTTCCTGTGGTATGCACTCGCATTTGCTGCCGCGACCGCGCTGGCCCTGCTGCTGATGGCCCCCGAATGGTCATCGCGCGGCACAGCGCCCAGGTCCACGGGCCTGCGAGCCGTCCTGTCCGATGCTATTGCGCGACGCCTGTTGCTGATCGCGCTGGTGAACGCGGCTCCGGTAGCGGTCACATCCACCCTGTTCCTGTTCTTCGTTGCCGACCGCCTTGGGGCGGCCGGACAGGAAGGCTGGCTTTTGCTGCTGTTCTTTCTGTCAGCGGCGGCCGCCGTCCCGGCCTGGGGCAAGGCGGCGGCGCGGTTCGGCGCGCGACATACCCTGATGGTCGCAATGACGCTTGCCATCGTGGCGTTTGTCTTCGCCCTGCCGCTGGGAACGGGCGACCTTTGGGCCTTCGCCGCTGTCTGCATCGCATCGGGCGCAGCCGTGGGTGCGGATCTGAGCCTTCTTCCGGCGCTGTTCGCGCGGCGAATGGCCGTGATCGCGCCATCCGCGGCGGACGGATTCGGGCTGTGGTCCTTTGTGAACAAAGCGACCCTGGCCCTTGCCGCGATCGTATTGTTTCCTATTCTTAAAGCTTCGGGCTTCGTTTCGGGGGAACAGAACGGGGATCTCGCGCTTTGGTCTCTGACACTGCTTTATGCGGGCATACCGCTTGGATTGAAGGCACTGGCGCTGACCCTGCTGACCCGAACCGGGAAAGGTATTGACGTATGACCGCATTCATCTTGGGAATCGTGATCAGTCTACTGCTGATCTGGGCGATGCGCCATTTTACCGGGTTTACGTCGCAGAAGCCCGATGAATACGTTGGAAACGAGCCAATTTTTGATCTGCATCGACACCTGACCGGAGAGCTTCTGTGCGAGGGGATGATCTTCGGCCCGACCGGACGCGTCACCTCGCGGTTTCGCGCCACGATGAAAATGCAGTGGGAAGGGCCACGCGGCACGATGGATGAACACTTCATCTACGATGACGGCAGCACGCAGGATCGGGAATGGCGCCTTACGCTGGACGACGATGGCACTGTCCGGGCCGAAGCCGACGACGTGGTCGGTACAGGTCGCGGCTCTCTGGCGGGCAATACATTGGGTCTGCGATATCGCATCCGTCTGCCTGCATCGAATGGCGGGCACGTGCTGGATGCCGTCGACTGGATGTATGTTCAGCCCGATGGCGTCATCCTGAACCGCAGTCAGTTCCGCAAGTTCGGGATCAAGGTGGCAGAGCTGTTCTGCACGATCCGCCCGATGGGTGCACAGCATGCGTGAGTGGAGCGGCAAACGGTACTGGCTGATCGGCGCCTCCGAAGGTCTGGGCGCGGCATTGGCCGAGACGCTGTCACGGGCCGGAGCCGAAGTGATCCTGTCGGCCCGTTCGGAAGACAAGTTGCAGACGCTTGCCGATCGGCTTCCCGGCAAATCGCGGGTGATCGTCTGCGACGTGTCCGACCGCACATCGGTCGAAGCGGCGGCGGCGGAGGCCGGACATATCGACGGGCTGGTCTTTCTGGCCGGGGTCTATTGGCCGCAGAAAGCGCAGGAATGGAACCCCGAGCAGGTTGAGGCGATGTGCGACGTAAACTTCACCGGTGCGGCCCGTGCCGTCGGCGCGGTGATCGGCGACATGGTCGCACGCGACGCCGGACATATCGTGCTGACCGGGTCTTTATCGGGGTTTCGCGGGCTGCCCGGCGCCACCGGATACGGCGCGTCCAAGGCGGGGGTGATGTGGCTGGCCGAGGGGATGCATGCCGATCTGCGAAAGACCGGCGTGACGGTGCAGGTCGCCAATCCGGGCTTCATCAAGACGCGCCTGACCGAGAAGAATGATTTCGACATGCCTTTCCTGATGGAGCCGGAAGACGCCGCCCGCCAGATGTTCGAGCTGATGTGCACCGACGATTTCAAGAAAAGTTTCCCGACGGTCTTTTCGTGGATGTTTCGCGGGGGGCAGTTTTTGCCCGACTGGCTCTGGTACGGATTGTTTGCGCGCAACGGTTGAGGCGAGGGCGAGGGGCCAGCCCCTCGCGCTCCCCGGAATATTTTTTCCAAGGGGAAGACACAGGTTCACGATCGGAAACCGGCATCGTCGTTTCAGGGGGACACGGTGTCGTGCATGGGCTTTCGGCTTTGGCGCGGCGCTTCTAGGGTTGGCCCCGAGGGAGGGCCGCGCCCATGTCCGACACCATTCGCTTTACGCTTGACGGTCAGCCGGTCGAGGCCGTTCCCGGTGATACCATCTGGGAGGTGGCGCATGGGCGGGGCCTTGTGATCCCGCATCTGTGCCACAAGCCTGCGCCCGGCTATCGACCTGATGGCAACTGCCGCGCCTGCATGGTCGAGATCGAGGGCGAGCGGGTCCTGGCGGCGTCCTGTATACGCGAACCATCCGAGGGCATGGTGGTAGTGACCGACAGTGCGCGGGCCAGGGGAGCACGCAGGATGGTCGTCGAGATGCTGCTGGCCGATCAGCCGGAACGGGAAGTGGCGCACGACAGGTCCTCGCATCTGTGGGACGTGGCCGATGCGCAGGGCCTGCAGGCGAGCCGTCTGCCGACGATGGAAGTCGAGCGCATTCCCCTGCTCGACGACAGCCACGTCGCGATGCGCGTCAATCTGGACGCCTGTATCCAGTGTGGTTTGTGTGTGCGGGCCTGCCGCGAAGTGCAGGTGAACGACGTGATCGGCATGGCCGGGCGCGGGCACGACACCTGGCCGGTGTTCGATTTCGACGATCCGATGGGGGACAGCACCTGCGTGGCCTGCGGCGAATGCGTCCAGGCCTGTCCGACCGGCGCGCTGATGCCCGCGACGATGGTGGCGACGGATCAGGTCGGCGACAGTCGCGATTTCGACACGGAAACCAAGTCGATCTGCCCGTTCTGCGGCGTCGGCTGCCAGGTCTCGCTGAAGGCCAGGGCGGGCCGCATCGTCAAGGTCGACGGCATCAATGGCCCCGCCAATGAAGGGCGGCTCTGCGTCAAGGGACGGTTCGGCTTCGACTATATCCATCACGAACATCGGCTGACCAAACCGCTGATCCGCCGCGACGACGCGCCGGCCAAGGGTCTGAACGTCGATCCGGGCGATTTCGGCGCGGTATTCCGCGAGGCGACCTGGGAAGAGGCGCTGGACGTCGCAGCGAACGGTCTTAAGGGGCGCGGGCGCGAAGTCGCGGGCTTCGGTTCGGCCAAGTGTTCGAACGAGGAAGCCTATCTGTTCCAGAAGTTCATCCGCCAGGGCTTCGGCCACAACAACGTCGATCACTGCACCCGGCTGTGCCACGCGTCCTCCGTCGCCGCCCTGATAGAGAATGTCGGGTCGGGCGCCGTTACCGCCACCTTCAACGAGATCGAGAACGCCGACGTCGCCATCGTCATCGGCGCCAACCCGGTCGAGAACCACCCGGTTGCTGCGACCTATTTCAAGCAGTTCGCCAAGCGCGGTGGCAAGCTGATAGTGATGGACCCGCGGGGTGTGGGCCTGCGACGTCACGCATCGCACATGCTGCAATTCCGTCCGGGTGCGGATGTGGCGCTGCTCAATTCGATCATGCACGTCATCGCCGAAGAAGGGTTGGTGGATCGCCAGTATATCGAAGCGATGACCGAAGGCTGGAACGCGGAGCGGGAGCATCTGAAAGGCTTCGCGCCCGAGAAGATGGCCGACCTGACCGGCATCGATGCAGACACGATCCGCGAGGTGGCGCGCACATTCGCGGGCGCAAAGTCGGCGATGATCTTCTGGGGCATGGGCATCAGTCAGCACATCCACGGGACCGATAATTCGCGCTGCCTGATTTCGCTGGCCCTGATGTGCGGCCAGATCGGGCGACCGGGCGCGGGGCTGCATCCGCTGCGCGGGCAGAACAACGTGCAGGGCGCGTCGGACGCGGGCCTGATTCCGATGTTCCTGCCGGACTACGCCAGCGTGTTGTCCGACGATGTGCGGGCAAAATACGCTGCGCTCTGGGGCAATGACGGCGGCTTTGGCGGCGAAATCCTTGCCGAAAAGGGTCTGACCGTCACCGAGATCCTCGATGCGGTCCACGCGGGCGATATCAGGGCGATGTATATTCTGGGCGAAAACCCGGCAATGTCCGACCCCGACGTGGCCCATGCGCGCGACGCGCTGGCGGCGCTGGATTGTCTTGTGGTGCAGGACATCTTCATGACCGAGACGGCAAATTATGCCGACGTCATCCTGCCCGCTGCGGCCTTTGCCGAAAAGACCGGCACCGTCACCAACACCAACCGGCAGGTCCAGATGGGGCGTCCTGCAGTCTCTCCACCGGGTTCGGCGAAGGAAGATTGGTGGATCACGACCGAGCTGGCGCGGCGCTGCGGGCTGGATTGGCACTATAGCCATCCGTCCGAGGTTTTCGCCGAGATGGGTCAGGTCATGGACTCGCTTTCGAACATCACATGGGACCGGCTGGAGACCGAAGGGGCCGTGACATATCCGTCGCTCTCGCCCACTGATCCCGGACAGGCGATCGTGTTTGGCGACGGCTTCCCGCGCCCCGAGGGTCGGGCGAAGTTCACACCCGCGTCTGTCATTCCGCCCGACGAGGTGCCGGATGCGGATTACCCGATGATCCTGACGACAGGACGGCAACTGGAGCATTGGCACACCGGCTCGATGACGCGCCGGTCGACGGTTCTGGACGCGGTGGAGCCAGAGGCGAATTGCTCGCTGCATCCGTCCACCCTGCGCAGACTGGGCATCGCGCCCGGTGGCCAGATCCGTCTGACGACCCGTCGCGGCACGGTTACCCTTCTGGCCCGCGCCGACCGGGCCATCGCCCCCGACATGGTCTTCCTGCCCTTCGCCTTCGTCGAAGCGGCCGCCAACCTTCTGACCAACCCGGCGCTTGATCCGTTCGGCAAGATCCCGGAGTTCAAGTTCTCGGCGGTGAAGGTCGAAGCGGTTGATGTGATAGCCGCAGAATGACCCTGTCAGTGCGTCAGAACGAGACCGCGAAAGAAAAGTTCACCACGCCATCCACGTCATCGCCATAAGGCAGAACGCTCAGGCGGTATTCGACGTTGCGGACGCGGTAGGCCCCGGTGACCGCAGCGACCGGAAGGAACCCACCGACACTCGGGAAGTCGTATTTGGCTTCGAGAACTTCCGACAGCTCCTTGTAATAGGCCATTCCGACGCTCGCCCCGAGCCGCAGGTCGCCCGGTCCGATCCGGGCCACGCGGGTCGATACGCCAGCGGCGACGATGGGCGAGACTTCGCGGTAGCTGTTGTAGAAGACGCCGCCTTCGAGGTGGACTTCGGTGCCGCCGGTCCCGACGCCCCAGCGTCGCCCGTAGGTCAGGCCCGGATTGAAGTCATTGTATTCGTCGCTGCCGATGTGCTGCGACCCGACGAAGATGCCGATGTAGCGATCCTCCTCCGCCCGGCCGGGTCCGGCAAGGGCACAGAACAGGGCCAGACCGGTCGGCAGGGCATTGCGGATCATGGCTGAACCTTTCGTGTCAACAGACGTCGCGCGGGGAGATTACTCCGCCGCGAGCCGGGTAATCAGCACCGTGACTTCGGGCCGCTTGCCGATCTCGTCCTGTGCGACCTTGCGGATGCCTTTGACGATCAGGTCTTCCAGCTTCTCATCATCACCCGCTGTCCGGGTGTCGACGCGGGCCAGTTTGCCGGCAAGATGCTCCTCCATCATTTCAGCCAGAGGGGCAGAACCACGGACCACTTCGGGCAGGCCACGAATGTCGACCCAGGTGTCTTCGAGGATCTGGTTGTCGTCATCGACCATCACGGCGACCACCACATGGCCGTTCAGCGCCATGCGGATCCGGTCCCGGACCACGCCATCGAACTGGCCCACAAGAGCCGAGCCATCCAGATAGACGCGCCCGGTTTCGACGTGATCGACGACCTTGGGTGCGTTGCCAGAAAGCTCCAGCATGGTGCCATTGGGGACGACGACGCCAACCCGTCCCAGGACATTGGCAACCTTGGCATGCTCACGCAGGTGACGGTGTTCCCCGTGCATCGGGATGACGATCTGCGGATCTGTGATCGCGTGGACCGTTTCCAGATCCGGGCGGTTGGCGTGACCGGAGACGTGATACAATCCGTCGTCGTCCGTCACCACGTCAACGCCCATTTCGGACAGGTTGTTCATGATGTGGGCAACTTCTTTTTCGTTGCCCGGAATGGTCTTGGAACTGAACAGGAAGGTGTCGCCGTCTTTCAGCTCCATCCCGAAGTACTTGCCACGCGACAGTTGCGCGGACGCGGCCCGGCGCTCGCCCTGCGACCCGGTTACGATCAGCATCAGGCTTTCGCGCGGCACGTTCGCCGCATCCTCGGGCGAGATCGTCTTGGGGAAATCCGTCAGGATACCCTCTTCGCGCGCGGCTTCGGTCATGCGGCGCATGGCCCGGCCCATCAGGCAGATCGACCGACCGGCAGCTTCACCCGCGACAGCCAGAGATTGCAGGCGGGCGACGTTGGATGCAAACGTCGTCGCGACGAACATGCCCTTGGAGGCGGCCACGAGGGGTTTCAGGTTCGGGGCCACCTCGGCCTCGGACCGGCCGGGATGCTTGGAAAACACGTTGGTGGAATCGCAGACCAGCGCGCGGATGCCCGGCTTCGCAGCCTCGGCCCAGAGCGCATCGTCGAACGGCTCCCCGACGACGGGGGTTCGGTCGATCTTGAAATCGCCGGTGTGGATAATGCGCCCGCCGGGTGTGTCGATGACCAGCGCGTTCGATTCCGGAATCGAGTGCGACACCGGCAGGAAACCGACCTTGAACGGCCCGGCCTCGATCATCGCGGGGTAAGGCGCGGCGGTTTCGACGACAGACGGGTCCTGTCCCTTTTCCTGCAATTTGCGGCGCGCAAGGTTCGCCGTGAACTTGCGGGCATGAACCGGTTTCTGAAGTTGCGGATACAGGTGGCCGATCCCGCCGACGTGATCTTCGTGACCGTGGGTGATGAACACCGCTTCCAGCCGGTCCAGACGCTCGGACAGCCAGCTTATGTCGGCCAGAATGATGTCCACGCCGGGGGTGCTGGCCATATCCGGGAAAGCGATTCCGATATCGACGAGGATCAGGCGTTCCTTGCCCGGTTTTCCGTAGCCGTAGACATAGGCGTTCATGCCGATTTCGCCTGCCCCGCCGAGGGGTAGGTAGATAAGACGGTCTCTGCCGCTCATGGATTTTCCTTGTTGTAGCTGTGGATGACGGTCAGGCCGTGCATCGTCAAATCGTCTTCGTAAGTGTCGAAGAGGTCTTCCGCTTGCTGAAACAAGGGCGCAAGCCCCCCGGTCGCGATGACTTTCATCGGGCGATCGCGCTCAGCCCTGATTCTTGCGGTAATTTCCTTGATGAGGCCGACATAGCCCCAGAAGACGCCCGATTGCATGCAGGCGACGGTGTTGGTGCCCACTACGCGCTGTGGCTGGGTAATGTCCACATGCGGCAGCGCGGCAGCGGCCATATGCAGCGCCTCCAGCGACAGGTTAACGCCGGGCGCGATGATACCGCCGATATAGGCGCCGTCGGTATCGGCCACGTCGAAGGTGGTGGCGGTGCCGAAATCGACGATGATCAGGTCGCCGCCGTGGCGATCGAACCCGGCCACGGTATTGACCAGTCGGTCCGGCCCGACCTGCGTTCCCGCATCGACGCGGACGCCAACGGGAAGTTTGGTTTCAGGTTTGCCGACGACGTAGGGGCGGGTGCTGAAGTAGCGGTCACAGAGAACGCGCAGGTTGAAGACGACACGCGGCACGGTCGACGAAATGATGACATCGGTGATCGCCACATCGATGCTGTTCAGGTTCATCAACGTGCGAAGCCACGTATAATATTCATCCGCCGTCCGCTGATGCTGCGTCGCGCAACGCCAGTTTGCCACGAAGGTCCGGCCGTCCCAGATGGCGAAGGCCGTGTTGGTGTTGCCGCAGTCGATTGTCAGAAGCATCTCAGCCCCCTCCGAAGAAAACGTCGCCCGCCGTGATCCGGCGCAGGCCATCCGGCGTCTTCAACACCAGATGGCCGTCGTCGTCCACGTCGGTGAAGGTGCCGGTGATCGTGTCACCCGGCAGTTTGACGGTGATCTGCTGGCCCTTGCGGGCGGCGTATTTCATCCATTCAGTGCGGATCGGCGCAAAGCCCCATGTGGTCAGCTGTGCCTCGCGCGCGGCGAACGCCGGGGCCAATGCGTCCAGCATCGTTTGCGGCTCGACCCGAAGGCCGGTTGCTGCCAGCAAGGACACCGGCGGCATGGCGCCGGGCTCCAGAGTGGCCGGGTCCGGGGTTGCGATCAGGTTGATACCGATGCCCAGCACCAGAAGGCCGGGGGTCGGGTTTTCCAGCAAGATGCCCGCCAGCTTGCCATCGTTCAGCAGGACGTCGTTTGGCCACTTGAGCGACATCCCCTTGACCCCCAAACCGCGCAAGACGTCGTGCAGGGCCAGCGAGGCGGTAAAGCTGCGCAGCCCCATGGACGCCGGGTCAAGGCCGGGGCGCCATGCGAAAGAGGCGGCGAAATTGCCCTCGGGCATGGACCAGGCCCGGCCCCGTCGACCGCGCGCGGCGGTCTGACGATGCGCCATGATCCAGGTCGGTACGGTCGGCGCGCGGCGCGTGGCTTCGGCAGATGTGCTGTCGACATCCGCCAGAACGACGCGGTCGACCCCCGGGGGCCAGGGGCCTGACGTCACTTACCTGACCAGCGATTCGGCGGCGATGGCGGCCAGGGGTTCAAGACCCAGAAGTTCGGGCAAAAGCGCCAGCATCAGAACGGCGGCACCCACCAGCGCGACCATCTGAACCATCGGTACATCGGGGGCGAAAGGTTCGTCCGCCTCGCCGAAGTAGATGTAGAACACGATCCGCAGATAGTAGAATGCGCCGATCACCGATGCGACGACGCCCAGCACCGCCAGCCAGACCAGGTCTGCTTCGACTGCGGCCAGCAACACACCGTATTTGGCGAAAAATCCCAGCGTCGGCGGAATTCCGGCAAGGCTGAACATCAGGACCAGCAGGGCCAGCGACGCGCCGGGGCGTGTCCTGGACAGCAACTGGAGCGAGGCGATATCGGTTACGTCACGCCCATCCCGCTGCATCGACAGGAGGAAGGCGAAGGTGCCGATGTTCATCACCACATAGATCGCCATGTAGAGCAGCATGCCACTGACACCTGCGGCGGTCCCGGCAGCCAGACCCATGAGTGCATAGCCCATATGGGCGATCGACGAATACGCCATCAGTCGCTTGATATCGCGTTGCCCGATCGCGGCGATGGACCCCCAGAACATGGATAACACAGACAACAGCGCGACGATCTGTTGCCAATCGTTCAGCACACCACCGAAAGCGTCGAAGACGACGCGCGCAAACATGCCCATCGCGGCCATCTTGGGTGCGGTGGCGAAGAACGCGGTGACCGGCGTGGGCGAGCCTTCATAGACATCCGGCGTCCACATGTGGAACGGCGCGGCCGAGACCTTGAATGCCATACCGGAAATCATGAACACGAGACCGAACAGCAAGCCCAACGGTGCTTCGCCCCGTGCGACTTCGACCACGCCTGCGAAGTCCAGCGTTCCGGCATAGCCGTAGGTCAGCGAGATGCCGTAGAGCAGCAGACCAGACGATAAAGCGCCCAGAACGAAGTATTTGAGGCCCGCTTCGGTCGACTTCAGGTTGTCGCGCCGCATCGAAGCCACGACATAGAGCGCCAGCGACTGAAGCTCCAGCCCCATGTAGATTGTCAGAAGGTTGCCCGACGAGACCATGACCATCATGCCGATCACAGACAGGACAATCAGCAGCGGATACTCGAATTTGAGCATCTGGGTTCGGGCCATGTAATCCTGACCGATCACCAGAACGACCGCAGACGACAGAAGGATCGTGACCTGCGCGAACCGGGCGAACGCGTCCTTGACGATCATGCCGTTGAAGGCATGGGTGCTGCCCGACGACAGGGCGACCCAAAGAGCCACAACGGCCAGAACCGCAGCGGTCAGCCAGATCAGCGGACGGGCCAGCGCATCCTTGCCGGTATAGACCGCCACGATCAATGCGCCCATGGCATAGATGGCCAGGATGATCTCGGGCAGGATGGTGTTCAGATCAGCGCTCATGGCGACCTCTCAGTTGTCGGACACTGCGACATCGCGCGTCAGCACGAGATCGGTAGTGGCGACGTCATAATTCTCGACAAGATTGGCCACGGACGGCCCGATAATGTCGGTGATGAGGCTCGGATAAACCCCCAGAAGGATCGTGGCGAAGACCAAGGGTGCGAAGATCGCCTTCTCTCGTCCGGTCATGTCGCCGATGGTCCTCAGGCTTTCCTTGATCAGGTCGCCGAACACAACCCGACGATAAAGCCAGAGCGCATAGCCGGCTGACAGGATCACGCCGGTCGTGGCGACCACGGCAACCCCGATGTTGACCTGGAACACGCCAACCAGTGTCAGGAACTCTCCCACGAACCCTGACGTTCCGGGAAGGCCGACATTCGCCATCGTGAACAACATGAAGATCAGCGCGTAAATGGGCATCCGGTTCACCAGACCGCCATAGGCATCGATGTCGCGGGTGTGCATCCGGTCATAGATGACGCCGACTGACAGGAACAGCGCGCTCGAGATGAAACCATGGCTGATCATCTGGAAGATCGCGCCGTCGATGCCCTGTTGATTCGCGGCAAAGATGCCCATGGTGACGAACCCCATGTGCGCGACGGACGAATAGGCGATCAGCTTTTTCATGTCCTGCTGCATCATCGCGACCAGCGAGGTGTAGACAATGGCGATGGCCGACAACCAGAGCACCAATGGCCCCATCACGTCGGACCCCACCGGGAACATCGGCAAACTGAACCTAAGGAAGCCGTAGCCCCCCATCTTGAGCAGGATCGCCGCAAGCACGACCGATCCGGCCGTGGGGGCCTGAACGTGCGCGTCCGGTAACCATGTGTGGACCGGCCACATCGGTATCTTGACGGCGAAGGACGCGAAAAACGCCAGCCATAGCATGGTCTGGAGGCCGCCGACGACATTGAAACCCAGCACCTTGATCGCAGAATAGCTGAACTGATGGTTCAGAAGCGTCGGGATATCGGTCGTGCCCGCGTCGCGATACATCACGATCATCGCCACCAGCATCAGCACGGATCCCAGCAGCGTATAGAGGAAGAACTTGAACGACGCATAGATGCGGCTTGCCCCGCCCCAGATGCCGATAATCAGGAACATCGGGATCAGACCGGCCTCGAAGAACAGATAGAACAGGATCAGGTCCAGAGCACTGAACACGCCCAGCATCAGCGCCTCCAGCACCAGAAGCGCGACCATATAGTCTTTCACGCGGGTCTCGACGTTCCAGCAGGACGCGATCACCAAGGGCATCAGAAAAGTCGTCAGCATGATGAACAGCACGGAAATGCCATCGACGCCCATCTTGTATTGCAGGCCGAAGATCCAGGTCCGTTCTTCGACGAACTGGAAGTCGGTATTCGAGGCATCGAACCCGACCAGTACGAAAATCGACACGAGGAATGTGAACCCCGTCGCCCCCAGCGCCAGCCACTTGGCATTGCGTTGGGCCGCGGCATCGTCGCCCCGCAAAAACAGCGCCAGAATCGCGGCGGCGACCATGGGTGTGAAGGTGACGATCGAAAGCAGGTTGTCCATATCTCAGTTCCCTGCTCTCAATTTCCGAACGCGATGGTTGTCCAGGTAATCAGGATCACGATCCCGATGACCATCGCGAACGCGTAGGTGAAGATGTATCCCGACTGCGCCCGGTTCAGCCACTTGGTCGCAAAGGGGACGATGCCCATGGCGATGCCGTTGATAGAGCCGTCGATGACAGTGCCGTCGCCACGCTTCCACAGGAATGTACCGAGGCGCTTGGCGGGGCGGACGAAGATCGCGTCGTAGATTTCGTCGAAATACCATTTGTTGAGCAGCAGCCGGTACAAGGGGTCCAGCGTGTCGGCCCATTTTCGGGGCAGCGAGGGCTGCCGCATATAGGCAAGCCACGCCACGCCAAAGCCCAGCAGCATCGCGATAAAGGGCGACAGCCTGACCCAGACAGGCACTTCGTGCGCCTGTTCGATGACATCGTTTTCCGGACCGATGAAGATCGCGCCTTCGCCGGGTGTCTGTGGCGCGCGTTCGATCAGCGCCTCGCCCTCTTCCGGTGTCTCGCCCTCTTCGTCCGCAGTGATCACGGAAGTCTGTTCGTCCTGAACCGGGGCCTCGGCACGCACCTCGCCTTTGGGGATGCCGAAGAACTTGTCGATCTTTTCCTGGCCGCCGAAAAACGGACCGTAGAACGCCATTCCGGCCAGGACCGAGCCAACGGCGAGCACGCCCAGCGGTATGGTCATGGTGGCCGGGCTTTCGTGCGCATGTTCGTGGGTATGCCTGTCACCGCGCGGCGCGCCGTAGAACGTCATGAACATCAGGCGCCAGCTGTAGAAGCTGGTGAATGCCGCCGCGATGACCAGTGCCCAGAAGGCCCCGGCGTTGCCCACGTATGCCACCTCGATGATTGCATCCTTGGAGACGAACCCGGCGAACCCGACCGGAAAACCGACATACAGTAGCGGAATGCCGACGCCGGTGATGGCCAGTGTACCGATCATCATCGACCAGAAGGTATAAGGGATCTTCTTTCGCAGGCCGCCATAATTTCGCATGTCCTGTTCATGGTGCATCGCGTTGATAACCGACCCCGCGCCAAGGAACAGAAGTGCCTTGAAGAAGGCATGCGTCAGCAGATGGAACATGGCCACCGAATAGGCCCCCAGACCGGCGGCGACGAACATGTAACCCAGCTGCGACATGGTGGAATAGGCAATGACGCGCTTGATATCGTTCTGCACCAGACCGATGGTGGCCCCTACAAAGGCGGTTGCCGCGCCGATGACGACTACAAAGGCCATGGTGTCCGGTGCATATTCCATCAGCGGCGACATGCGGGCGACAAGGAATACACCCGCCGTCACCATCGTCGCGGCATGGATCAGCGCCGAGACCGGGGTCGGGCCTTCCATCGCGTCGGGCAGCCATGTGTGCAGGCCAAGCTGCGCCGATTTTCCCATTGCGCCGACGAACAGCAGGAACGCCAGCAGGTTCGCCGCATTCCAGTCGGTCCAGAGGAAGCGGATCGTCGTTTCCGCCAGGTCCGGCGTGGCAGCAAATACATCCGAGAAGTTAATGCTGTCGGTCATGAAGAACAGGCCGAAAATGCCGAGCGCGAAGCCGAAGTCGCCGACGCGGTTGACGATGAACGCCTTCATGGCGGCAGCGCTGGCCGACGGTTTGCGCCAGTAGAACCCGATCAGAAGATAGGACGCGACGCCCACGCCTTCCCAGCCGAAGAACATCTGCAAGAGGTTGTCCGAAGTCACCAGCGCCAGCATCGCGAAGGTGAAGAATGACAGATAGGCAAAGAAGCGGGGTTTATAGACCTCGCCCTCGCGCCACTGCGGATCGTTGTCCATGTAACCGAAGGAATACAGGTGGACGAGCGATGAGACGGTCGTCACCACGATCAGCATGATCGTCGTCAGACGGTCCAGGCGGATCGACCAGTCGGTCAGCAGGCTGCCGCTCTCGATCCAACGGAACAACTGGATGATATCGGTCTGGCCGTCATACGCCAGGAACACGATCCAAGACAGCAACGCGGCGAGGAACAGCAGACCGGTCGACGTGATGAGCGCGGCCTTCTCGCCAATGAATTTCCAGCCAAATCCGCAGATCAGCGCACCCAGAAGCGGAGCAAACAGGATGATCGTTGCCATGTGCGTCAGCCCTTCATCACATTGACGTCTTCGACGTCGATCGTACCCCGGTTGCGGAAGAAGCAGACCAGGATGGCCAGCCCGATGGCGGCCTCGGCGGCGGCGACGGTCAGCACGAAGAGCGTGAACACCTGCCCCGTCAGATCGCCGAGGAAGCCTGAGAAGGCGACGAAGTTGATGTTGACCGCAAGCAGCATCAGTTCGATCGACATCAGAATGACGATCACGTTTTTCCGGTTCAGGAAAATGCCGAAAATGCCGATCACGAACAGCGCGGCAGCCACGGTCAAGTAGTGTTCAAGTCCGATCATCTCGTCCCTCTCCGGAGCACTTGCGGCCCCGTTCGTCGTCTTTTCAGTCGTCCGTTTAAAGGAACGAATAGCCACCCAGCAGAATGATCAGCAGAATGATGATGATGATGATGATGATGGTTGTTCTCGACATAGCCTAAAGTCCCTGTCCTGGTTTCACATCCGTCACGTTCATCGCCTTGGCCGGATCGCGCCACATCTGGTGCAGCACGTTCTGGCGCTTGACGTCGCGCTTGTGGCGCAACGTCAGGGCAATGGCTCCGATCATCGCGACCAGCAGGATCAGACCCGAAAGCTGGAACATGATGAAATATTCATCGTATAGAATCAGGCCAAGCGCCGTCGTATTCAGCACCGGCGGCGTGTCGATGGATGACAGACCGGCCGCGACCTCAACCCCGTCGGCGACTTCCCAGACGCCGTAGGCGATGGCCAGCTGCATCAACAGGACGATACCGATCAGTCCGGCCAGTGGCACATATTTCGCCATCTCGGCCTTCAATTCGGCAAAGTCGACGTCCAGCATCATGACCACGAACAGGAAAAGCACCGCGACCGCACCCACATAGACGATGATCAGCAGCATCGCGACGAATTCGGCCCCCAACAGGACGAACAGGCCCGCCGTCGACAGGAAACACAGGATCAGCCAGAGCACCGAATGCACCGGGTTGCGCGACACGACGACGAACAAGCCGGCCGTCACCGTGATGATCGCGAACAGATAGAAGACGAAATCAAGAACCGTCATTCATCGTCCTCCAGAACCGCGTTGGCCAGTTCCATCGCCTTGTTCATCGCGGGCAGTCCGCCGAACAGGCCCATCAGGCCGATGGTTTCGGCGATCTCCTGCTTGGTGGCGCCCTGCTCGGCGGCCTGACGGACCGTGATCCGCACCTGCGCCTCGGCCTGCGCGCCCAGCACGGTCAGACCGGCCAGAGTCAGCAACATCTTGGTCTTCGCATCCAGACCTTCGGGGTTCATCCCCTTGCCCATGAACTGCTCCATCACCTCTTTGGGCATTGTGGGCCACAGCTTTTCAAACCCCTGCGGCGTGAAATTCTCAAGCGCCGGGTTCATCGACTTGGCCATGCCCTGCATGTGCGACATCCAGGCGGTGAAGGGGTTTGAGTCGGTCATCGGTAGGGTGCATCCATCTCGAGGTTCTTGGCGATCACCGCTTCCCAGCGTTCGCCATTGTCCAGCAGCTTTTCCTTATCATAGAAAAGCTCCTCCCGCGTTTCGGTGGCATATTCGAAGTTCGGACCTTCGACGATGGCATCCACCGGGCAGGCTTCCTGACAGAAACCGCAATAGATGCACTTGGTCATGTCGATGTCATAACGCGTGGTCCGGCGGCTGCCATCTTCACGCGGTTCGGCGTCGATGGTGATGGCCTGCGCCGGGCACACCGCTTCGCACAGCTTGCAGGCGATGCATCGTTCTTCACCATTGGGATACCGGCGCAGCGCATGTTCCCCGCGAAAACGCGGGCTTTGCGGACCCTTTTCGTGTGGATAGTTCAGCGTGGCCTTGGGCGCGAAGAAATACTTCAGACCCAACTTCATGCCAGTCCACATGTCGGCCAGCAGGAAATATTTGACGGAACGGTTCCAGTCGATCTGCTGTGTCATCAGGCGTCTTCCTTCTCGAAACGGGTCGTGCCCGCCATATCCGATCCTTGCCACTTCACTTCGTAGTCGCTTTGCAGGGCATAGGTCGGGGGGTGCGAATCCTCGGTCTTCTCGATTTCGTAATACAGATAAGTCCGGCCGGTGCCGATCTTGCCTTTCATACGCAGCCGCCTGCCTGTCGCTGCGGGGTCGCGGAAGGGCTGCTCCCCGACTTTGCCGCCCGGTATCTTGGGCATCGCCCGGCAATCGTGCACCACGCAGTTGCAGGCCCGGCTCCAGAACGTCCAGACCAATTCGGGGTTGAACTGATACATTCCGTGCCCCGGCCAGCCGTTCATGCCGTTCGCCGACACGAAACGTCCGCCGGGCTTAAGCATACTATACACCGTCTCCAGCGCCTGCGGCACGTTGAAAACATGCTCGATCGTGCCTCCGTCGAAGATGAAGTCGAACTGGTTCTCCAATTCGGGTGCAGGCGGCTTGTTCAGATCGTGCAGAATCGTGGCCCCTTCGAAGCCGGAAAAATCCATTGCTTCCATAGGGCCGAAGCCCAGTTTCTCCATCAGGGTCTCGCAATATGCGTCGTCTTGCAGGTAGTCAAAACGGCGCCCCTCGATGCCGTTGCGTTTCAGGGAAGCCTCGTAATCCTTCGCAAACTGCGTCTGGATTTTGAACGTATGCCGACCGAGCATTAACGTCCGGCCTCCCTTGGAGGGTTGCCAGCGCGTCGAAAGCTCGACCAGCTTGTCGAAGAGGACGTAGTCCACCCCCATGCGATCAGACCCCCGTCACCCAACGGGCCCAGAACCCGCCGAGCACTTCGTACCGCGCCAGAAAGGCCACCAGAACAACCCAGGCCAGCGAGAACGGAAGGAAAACCTTCCACCCCAGACGCATCAACTGATCGTAGCGGTAGCGCGGCACGATAGCCTTCACCATCGCGAACAGGAAGAAGAAGAACGCCATCTTGGCGACCATCCACAGGGGCGAGTCGGGGATGAACGGGATCGGCGACAACCAGCCGCCGAAGAACAGAAGCGTGATCAGGGCGCACATCAGGAAGATGGCGATGTACTCGCCCGCCATGAAAAGAAGGAACGGCGTGGACGAATATTCGACCTGATAACCCGCGACCAACTCCGATTCCGCTTCCGGCAAATCGAATGGCGGGCGATTGGTTTCGGCCAGCGCCGAGATGAAGAACAGGAAGACCATCGGCAGGGGCGGCAGCCAGTACCAGCCGAAGAAGCCCCAGCCGGTGTCCTGCGCGCGCACGATATCACCGAAGTTGAGCGATCCGGTCGACAGGATCACACCGATGATGATCAGACCGATGCTGACTTCATAGGAGATCATCTGCGCGGCGGACCTGAGCGAACCGAGGAACGGATATTTCGAGTTCGACGCCCAGCCGCCCATGATGACGCCATAGACCTCGAGCGAGGAAATCGCGAAGACATACAGGATCGCCACATTGATGTCCGACAGGACCCAGGTATCGCTGAACGGGATGACCGCCCACGCAACTATTGCCAGAACAAAGGAAATCAGCGGCGCCATCATGAAGACGGTGCGGTCTGCTCCGGCCGGAATGACAATTTCCTTGACCACGTATTTCAATGCATCGGCGACTGACTGAAACACACCCCACGGACCGACGACATTGGGACCGCGCCGCATCTGAACGGCGGCCCAGATCTTGCGATCGCCATAAACCAGGAACAGCAGCGAAATCATCACGAAGGCCACGACCGCAAGGGTCTGTGCCAGGATGGTCAGGGCAATACCCAAGCCCGATGCCAGAAAGTCCGCCATGTCACATCCTCATACGGTCGGGATGCCCTTCGCGCGGCAGTCGTCCACCGCCACCTCGGCATCGATCGTCCTCAGTCCACGGGGGACCCCAGCCGAGACGGTGTAAACCGCATCTCCGCGCCAAAGACCACCCTCTTCCATCACGTTTGTCCGCACCTGTCGCGCGAACCCGAACCCCCGGATCAACGCATATTGTGCCGCAGCGCACTGCGCGTAATCCAGCACGTCCCGCCGGTCCCGCGCCCCGGTCATAGACACGAGGAAGTTGACCAGATCACCCTCCAGAAGCCGTGTTTCGACCCCTTTGTAGTCGGGGCGGAACACGTCGGCGACCGGCTGCTCTTCAGTTTGACACGCCGCCAGACCCAGAAACAGACCCAGAAGCGGCCCGATGCGGGCGCGCACGGTCACTCCGCCGCGATAGGCTGCGCTTCGCGGGCACGGGCCAGTTGCGACAGCTCCGCCATCAGTTCGCTGGCACGCGCCACCGGGTTGGTCAGGTAGAAATCGTCGATCGGCAGCCCGAAATCGCCATCGCCCAGCTTCGGCAGCTTGCCCAGCGGCTCCGGTTTGTTGACTGCGACTTCATCCAGTTCCGCCAGATGCGGAGCGATCTCGACCATGGCAGAACGCAGTTGCGCCAGACTGTCGAAAGGCAGCTGGAAGCCGACTTCGGCGCTCAGCGCGCGCAGGATGGCCCAGTTCTCCTTGGCCTGGCCCGGTGCGAACCCGGATCGCAAGGCCAGTTGCGGGCGGCCTTCGGTATTGACGAACAATCCCTGTTCCTCGGTCCAGGCAGCCCCCGGAAGGATCACATCGGCGCGGTGCGCACCCCGGTCGCCATGGCTGCCCTGATAGATGACGAAGGGGCCGTCCGGCACGTCGATCTCGTCCGCGCCCAGGTTGTAGACGACCTCGGCCGACAACGCGGCTTCGATACCGCCGTCGGCATACGCGCCGACATCCATCGCGCCGACCCGACCCGCAGCCGTGTGCAGGATCAGCAAGCCGGAGTTTGAATTTTCCGCCACCTGCCGGGCATGGGCCAGCACTTCGGCCCCATCCGCACCGGTCAGGGCACCATTGCCGACAATGACAATGGACGGCCCATCCTGCGTTTCCTGACTGACCTCCTGTCCGGACACTTGCGCCAGCGCGGCCCGGTCGGTGCCGATATGCGCGTAATCATAGGTCAGATCGACACCTTTCCCGACCAGCCCGACGTTCGCGCCACGCAGCCAGGCCTTGCGGATACGCGCATTCAGCACCGGGGCTTCGCGCGCCGGGTCGGTCCCGATCAGCATGATATGGTCGGCGGTGTCGATGTCTTCGATGGTGGCCGTTCCGGCATAACCGGCCCGATTCGCAGGCAGTTTCGCCCCGTCGGTCCGGCATTCGGTCACGCCGTCCATCGAGGCCATCAGCCGGGTCAGGGCAAAGGCAGCTTCTGTCGGGACCAGATCACCGACGATCCCGGCCACTTTTTTGCCCTTCATGGCCGTTGCCGCCGCCGACAGGGCCTCGGGCCACGTCGCGGGCCTGAGCTTGCCGTCCACGCGGACATAGGGTTGATCCAGCCGCTGACGCCGCAGCCCGTCCCACACGAAACGGGTCTTGTCGCTGATCCATTCCTCGTTGGTGCCGTCGTGATTGCGCGGCAAAATGCGCATTACTTCGCGGCCCTTCGTATCGATGCGGATGCTGCTCCCGAGGGCGTCCATCACGTCGATCGTCTCGGTCTTGGTCAGTTCCCACGGGCGGGCGGTGAAGGCATAGGGCTTGGACACCAGCGCGCCAACGGGACAAAGATCGATGATATTACCCTGCAGGTTCGATTTCAGCGTCTCGCCCAGATAGGACGTGATCTCGCTGTCCTCGCCACGGCCGGTCTGACCCATCTGGGTGATGCCCGCGACTTCAGTGGTGAAACGCACGCAGCGGGTGCAGGAAATGCAGCGCGTCAAGTGGGTTTCGACCAGCGGCCCCAGATCCAGATCGACGGCAGCCCGCTTGGGTTCGCGGAAGCGGCTGAAATCGACGCCATAGGCCATTGCCTGATCCTGCAGGTCGCACTCGCCGCCCTGATCGCAGATCGGGCAATCCAGCGGGTGGTTGATCAGCAGGAATTCCATCACGCCTTCGCGGGCCTTCTTGACCATCGGGCTGTTGGTCCTGACCTGCGGCGGCTCACCGTCCTTGCCGGGACGCAGATCCTTGACCTGCATGGCACAGCTTGCGGCGGGCTTGGGCGGGCCACCAACCACTTCGACAAGACACATCCGGCAGTTGCCCGCGATCGTCAGGCGCTCGTGATAACAGAAGCGGGGAATTTCGATTCCGGCCAGTTCGCAGGCCTGGATCAGGGTCATCTCCCCCGGTGCCTCGACTTCGATTCCGTCGATCAGGATTTTCTTGAGGTCGGCCATGCCCATCGCTCCGGTCAGCTAAAACAGCGCGTATCGATGGGGTTCTAGCCCGCCCGAACGGCGGAGGCCAGTCATTGCCCCCGCCAAAACGCGCGACCGTTCAGCGCGGGTTCAGAAGCCGCCCGACCTGCGTGTCCTGCGCGACCTGCGCACGTCCGACGGCGCAATGCGCCGCCACGTCGCCCTTGCGCGCTCCCAGTGCGGCCAGACGCTGGCGTGCGATGACTTCCAGCCTGTCCTTTTCGACGTCATCATCGATATAGGCGTCAATCTCGTCGGAGGAGTACCCAAGGTCGCTGGCCGCCGATTTCAGCGCCAGCAGATATCGCAGACCGCGTATTTTGCGCGCGTTGATATCGGGGCACACTTCCGAAATTTCATAGGCGATACCCACCGTAATCAACCCCTCGCTGATCCGTCGTTCGTCCTTCAGATCGGCAAAGGCAGGGGCGGACGCCAGCAGGGCGGCAAGCGTCAGGCAAAGGGGGCGCAGGGTCATATGGCTCGACTTTCGATAAGGTTCGCTGGTGGTGAACCTTGGCATCTATCGTCGGCTATTCAATATCTGCGGGTCTGTCAGGCGATGGCATGCCGGATCAGGGGCCCGAGGGATCAGCGCGAAATGCAGGTTCCTGTCAGCACCAGGTCGCCACCTTCACCGATGGCGATCTGCTCGATTGGCCGGTCGGGCCCCTGCGACCACAGAATTTCCGACCCTCCAAACTGGCGCAGGCAGTATTCCACCGCCTGAACCTGACCGGCCTCGACTGCCCCAGTCAGGCTGCGGCCTGCATTCCGTGTCACGGTCGTGAAGTCGCGGCGGTTTTCCTTGCTGGACTGGACACGGGTGCGGAACCGCACGCCGTCGATCTCAGTGCCGCTGCCGCGTAGCCCACCGCCGCTGAATGGACCCGAAGCCCCCGACGCCAAGCTTCCGATCGCGCCGCAGCCTGACAGCGCGAATGCGCCGACCAACAGAACCGTGAACTTCATCTTTCGACCTCCAGAAGCAGGGCGCCGATCTCGGTCCCCTCGGTGATTTCCCGGCGTCCCGCCGCGCAGACCGTCGTTTCGGTCGCGCCATCGGTCAACCCGTGCTTTTCCATGAACGCCTGTTGCAACACGGCAATCCGGTCGCCGGGGTCCTGCATCCGCGTGGTCAGATTCTCGGGCGTGAACCCGTCCTCGGCCAGCGCGGCGAGCGTGGCATCGGTGCTTTGCGTCATCGCAGCCGGGTTCACCGAAAGCGTGCCGCAATTCACCGCCACGATCTGCGCCGTGGACGTCGCCATGGCGGAGGTGACGAAATATTCCGGTGCACGAACGGTATCCTGTGCCATTGCGGGCGTCGCGGCCAGGACGAGGATCGCCAGACGCATCACAGCGCGCAGGCTCCGACAGCCAGCCTTGCCCAGCCATCTGAAACAGCCAGCGCGTATGGGCTATGGGCCATCGCATCAGTCATTCGGCAGCCACCGCCGATACGCGACCCGTCCGCTTGTGTTTGATGCGATCCTCGATTTCGTCGCGGAAATGACGGATCAGACCCTGGATCGGCCAGGCCGCCGCATCGCCCAGAGCACAGATCGTATGCCCTTCGACCTGCTTGGTGACATCCAGCAGCATGTCGATCTCTTCGACTTCCGCGTCACCCTTCACCAGTCGGTCCATGACCCGCATCATCCAGCCCGTGCCTTCGCGACAGGGCGTGCACTGGCCGCAGCTTTCGTGCTTGTAGAATGCAGACAGCCGCCAGATCGCCTTGATAACGTCGGTGGAGTTGTCCATCACGATTACCGCCGCCGTGCCCAGGCCGGATTTCTGCTCCTTCAAATAGTCGAAATCCATGATCGCTTCGCGCATGTCGCGACCGGGGATCATCGGCACCGACGACCCGCCGGGTATCACGGCCTTCAGATTGTCCCAGCCGCCGCGGATACCGCCGCAATGGGTCTCGATCAGCTCTTCGAAGGAAATCGACATGGCCTCTTCTACAACGCAGGGCCGATTTACATGACCCGATATCGCAAACAGCTTGGTGCCCGCATTGTTCGCCCGCCCGAAGCCCGCGAACCATTCCGCGCCACGTCGCAGGATCGTCGGCACAACGGCAATCGACTCGACGTTGTTCACCGTCGTCGGGCAGCCATACAGACCCGCACCCGCCGGGAACGGCGGCTTCATGCGCGGCATCCCCTTCTTGCCCTCGAGGCTCTCCAGAAGCGCGGTTTCCTCGCCGCAGATATAGGCCCCCGCGCCGTGGTGCAGATACAGATCGAAGTCCCAGCCGGATTTCGCGGCATCCTTGCCCAGCAGACCGGCCTCATAGGCCTCGTCGATGGCGTTTTGCAGCGCCTCTTTCTCGCGGATATACTCGCCGCGGATATAGATGTAGCAGGCATGCGCGTTCATCGCGAAAGACGCGATCAGCGCGCCTTCGATCAGGGTGTGGGGATCATGGCGCATGATCTCCCGGTCCTTGCAGGTGCCCGGCTCGGATTCGTCGGCATTGATCACCAGATAGGAAGGACGCCCATCGCTTTCCTTGGGCATGAACGACCATTTCAGACCGGTCGGGAAGCCAGCGCCGCCACGACCGCGCAGACCGGAAGATTTCATGATTTCGACGATCTTGTCCCGGCCAAGTCCGATCAGGTCCCTGGTGCCGTCCCACTGCCCCCGCGACTGCGCGCCCTTCAGGCTACGGTCGGCCATGCCATAGATATTGGTGAAGATCCGGTCCCGGTCTTGCAGCATGTCGTCACTCCTTCTCGCGGCGCATCCGCCAGATCATAGCCGTCTCATAGATCGCCCAGCCCATCCCGACCAGCGCAACCGCATCCCCCAGACCCATGACACGGCGCGACAGCTCCATCTGCACGCCCAGGAATTGCAGCAGACCCCAACCCGCGAACACGGCAAGGATCAGGATGGCCACCCTGCCGGAGCGTTTGGCGATCGCCGTGTCTTGGTCAGAAGGTCCGGTCATTTCGGGCCCTGTTGAACAGGTCGCGACAGGTGTCGTCAAGCGGCCAGAGGGTCGCGGCCCGGCCCGATGACTTGATCAGCGCTCCTTGCTGGCCTTGCGGGAAAACGCCGTCTCGCCGCCCGACGCCAGGGTCTTGGCCTGACTGACCCAATCGTCGCGCTGCACCCGGCCCTTGAAGCCTTCCAGATTATCATCGACCCAAGCCACCTCGCGTTCGGACCACCCCGCGATCTGGTCATAGTGCCAAAAGCCCAGACGGTTGCACATCGCCTCCAGCTTCGGCCCTACGCCCTTGATTTTCTTCAGATCGTCCGCACCGGTCCCGCGCGGGGCATCCAGGGTTTCGGGCTTGGTGCCGATGACACCGCCGGATGGCACCGTGCGGGCCGGAGCGGCGGCCGAGGTTTTCACGGGGGCGCTGTTGTGTGTGGCTGATGCGGCTGCGGCGTCCGCGTCGGTTCTGGCCGAAGCTGCGTCGGCACCTTCGCCGATCGGCGTTCCGGTCGCGGCGGGCGATGTGCCGCCAGCGGCTCCGCCCCCGGCGGCGGCGCCTCCCCCCGCGACCGAGGGGGGAACCGTGCTGCCGCCCGCATCCGCGCCGACATGACCGGCGGGCCGCGCGGTCCCGGAGGCGGATGCGGGCGGATCACCCTGCATCGCAGTTCCGGAGGTACCCGTTGCGCTTGCGCTGTCGTCACCGATCATTCCCAGCACGACCAGCAGGATCGCGAATATGACGAGCCCGCCGATCAGAGCCCAGAAGAACCCCCAGCCCATGGCAAGCCAGAACAGCAGAAAAAAAATCACGCCGCTGCCTGCAGCGATAGGCATCCGATTGCGGTGAACAGTAGTTCCGGTGTCGTCCATGATATATCTCCCCAGACTGGCGGGGGATCAGATCCTGGAACGGCCCCCCTAGTTCGTGCGGGTCGGAAACTCCGTCTGCCCGCCGTCCGTCAACACCTTAGCCTGTTTGACCCATTCGTCACGCGTCACGCGCCCCTTGAACCCTTCAAGGTGCGAATCGACCCAGGCGATTTCGTCCGCAGACCAGGATGCAATCTGGTCAAAATGCCAGAACCCCATGGAATTGCATATTTTTTCCAGCCTCGGCCCGATTCCCCTGATGGACTGCAGATCGTCGGCCTTACCGCCCCGCGGGGCGCTCAGACCCGCTGGCCTGGCCACATCGGAAGGCGTTTCAGGCGATTCGGATGCATCCGGTTCCAGCACTACTTCGGGTTCTGCGCGGAAATCGGCCCCTGCACCCGATTTTGTCGCTGGTGCAACTTCGCCGCTATCGGGCCTGCCCTTGGTCTGGGCATCCGATCCGCGCACTTCGGCCACGCCGTCGCTTGCATCGCCCCGCGTGCGGTTCGCATCGGACTGTCCGCGAACACGTCCGGCCTGTTTTCCATCCGGCCCGCTGGGCGGCAACATCGGGTCGCGCGCGGCAACCTCAGCATCGGGATCGGCCTGTTCGGCTTTCCGCCACGGCGCGCGCAGAGGCACTTCCGTGCCGTCGATCCGCTTGATCGTGTCGCCCAGTTCGGTCGCAATGGCGACGCTGGCGTTCTGATCGTGGTCTTTGCTGCCTGCTGCATCGGTCAGCGTTGTCGCGCCGCCCAAAGGTTCGGACGCGAAGCGCCCGTTCTGCGGACCTGGCACCGGCACCTTGCCTGCACGGAACTCGTCCAGCATTTCGCTGAACCGCTCGACCGTCAGGTCTTCGTAGTAGTCCTTGCCGATCTGGGCCATCGGCGCGTTGGAACAGGCCCCCAGACACTCGACCTCTTCCCAGGACAACTGACCGTCTTCGCTGATGTCATGCGGTCGCGCGGCGATCTTCTCACGGCAGACAGCGATCAGATCCTCTGCCCCGCAGATCATGCAGGATGTCGTGCCGCAAATCTGGATATGCGCTGTCTTGCCGACAGGTTGTAGCTGGAACATGAAGTAGAACGTCGCCACTTCCAGCGCCCGGATATAGGCGAGGCCAAGCATTTCCGCGATATGTTCGATAGCGGGCCGCGTCAGCCACCCCTCCTGCTCCTGCGCGCGCCACAAAAGCGGGATAATCGCGGAAGCTTGCCGCCCTTCGGGATATTTCGTCATCTGCGCCTCGGCCCAGGCCTGATTGGCGGGCAGGAAGGCGAAGGTCTCGGGCTGGTCTTTATGGAGGCGGCGGAGCATTTCGGTTCCTTCGGTAAGGCGCAGGCTATCTGGAACAAAGCGGATCGACCCACAAGCGGTCGGACCCTAGCGCTTGCAGTTTGTACGGGTCAGCGTGGCACCATCGACTGTCACAACGCCACGGGCGTCCAATTCACGGATGGCACGGGTAAGCCGGGCATAATGTGGCCCGTTTTTCGCAACCAGTTCCGCGGCAGGAACGCCTATATGAATTGACATTTGCCGGGCAAACGCCAGGCGATCTTCAGGCGTGGACGCATCGAACGAACAGTTCCGCAGACTCAGCGCGTCAAGAATTCCTGCCTCATATTCCGCAGCAGTCTGGGCGGTGGCAATCGTCCCGAGAAACATGACTGCAAGGCCTGTGATCGCGAAATTCCTCACCGGTCGATCTCTCCAAACACGACATCCAGCGTCCCGATGATCGCCGCCACATCGGCCAGCTGATGCCCGCGCGCGATATGATCCATCGCCTGCAGGTGAAGGTATCCAGGCGCCCGCAGCTTGGCGCGGTACGGCTTGTTCGACCCGTCCGACACCATGTAGACGCCAAACTCGCCCTTCGGGGCCTCGACGGCGGCATAGACCTCACCGGCAGGCACGTGGAAGCCTTCGGTATAAAGCTTGAAGTGATGGATCAGGCTTTCCATCGACGTTTTCATGTCGGCGCGCAACGGCGGTGTCATCTTGCCGCGCACCAGCACGTCGCCCTGACCCTCAGGCTCCCGCAGCTTGGCGATGGCCTGCTTCATGATGCGGAGCGACTGTCGCATCTCTTCGATCCGCACGAGGAAACGGTCGTAGCAGTCACCGTTATTGCCCGTCGGAATCAGGAAATCGAATTCATCATAACATTCATAGGGTTGAGCACGCCGCAAATCCCACGCCAGACCCGACCCGCGCGCCATGACGCCCGAAAAGCCCCAGTCCATGACCTCCTGCTCGGAGACGATGGCGATATCGACATTGCGCTGCTTGAAGATGCGGTTCTCGGTCAGCAACTCGTCAATATCGGCCAGCGCGTTCGGGAAGCTTTCGCACCACGCCTCGATATCGTCGATCAGATCGGGCGTCAGATCCTGGTGCACGCCACCGGGCCGGAAATACGCAGCGTGCAGACGTGCACCGGATGCACGTTCATAGAACACCATCAGCTTCTCGCGCTCCTCGAAGCCCCAGAGCGGAGGCGTCAGCGCGCCAACATCAAGCGCCTGTGTCGTCACGTTCAACAGGTGCGACAGGATACGTCCGATCTCGCTGAACAACACCCGGATCAGGGACGCGCGGCGCGGAACAGTCGTACCGGTCAGTCGCTCGATCGCCATACACCAGGCATGTTCCTGGTTCATCGGTGCCACGTAATCCAGCCTGTCCATATAGGGCAGGTTCTGCAGATACGTCCGGCTTTCCATCAGCTTTTCGGTGCCACGGTGCAGCAGGCCGATATGCGGATCGCAGCGGTCCACGATTTCTCCTTCCAACTCCAGCACCAGCCGCAACACGCCGTGCGCCGCCGGATGCTGTGGCCCGAAGTTGATGTTGAAATTGCGGATCTTCTGCTCGCCGGTCAGAGCGTCTTGATACCCGCGCGGATTGGTCAGATCGCCGTCCATCATGCTGCATTCCTCGGTTTCGGTTCACTGAACGCAAGAATCCAGATCAGAACCAAGGCTCCGAGCGGGATAATTGCGACAAGCGAAATCCATGACGAATATCCGAATTTGGGCAGGAGCTTCCAGAATGGCACGACCAGCAGCACAGCCATGACGAGCATCACCAGAACACCAGAAAACCCTGTTCCATACGTCATCTCGTCATCTCCTCAACCTTCGAGTGCCGGACCGCTCATGGTCCGGAACACCTTGGTGATAAGTTTCCATTGCCCATCTGCGCGGATGAAGCCCAGATGATCCTCGAACCGCCGTGGCGGCACATCGACCCACAGATGGACGCGCGCCGTTTCGTCCCCTGCCACATCCACGCCGAGGATCTCATAGGAAGGCTCACCCGGAAACGGCTCCCGTCCGCTGACACGCTCCAGGTAAGCCGCCTTGTCCCAGAACTGTGCGCCGCCTGACCCGGTGACTGCGGTCATGATAAAGCGGTCGTGACACATGGTCTCGAAAATTTCGGTCCGCGAATGATGAATGCCGTTACAATAAGCGACGGCAAGCTCGCGCACAACGTCCAGAGACGGGACGGAAGCGTCCATCACTTCGCCTCCCCTGTCTTCTTTTCGTCACCGGGCAGCACGTATTCCGCACCCTCCCAGGGCGACATGAAGTCGAACTGCCGATATTCCTGCGTCAGCGACACCGGCTCATAGACGACACGCTTCTGCACTTCGTCATACCGCACCTCGGTATAGCCCGTGGTCGGGAAGTCCTTGCGCAGCGGATAGCCGCGAAATCCGTAATCCGTCAGAATGCGCCGCAGGTCCGGATGATCCGAGAAAAGGATGCCGAACATGTCGAAGACCTCCCGCTCGAACCAGTTGGCCGAGGGGTGGATGCCGGTGATGGATGGCACGATCTCTTCTTCGCGGACGCGAACCTTCACGCGGATGCGGTGGTTCAGATACATCGACAGGAAGTGATAGACGACGCAGAATCGTCGTTCGTTACCCGGATAGTCGATCGCCGTGATGTCGACCAAAGACGCGAAACGGCACTGTTCGTCGGACTTGAGGAACTCCACCAGCGCGGGAATGTCCGATGCGGTCGCTTCCAGCGTCAGCTCGCCCAGCGTGATCGAATGCGACGATACCAGATCGGCCTGCCGCAACTCGATATGCGTGGCCAGTTCTTCCAGTTGGTCAATCTGAACCTGAGTTTCCATCAGCGCACCAAAGTCCCCGTGCGGCGGATCTTCCGCTGCAGTTGCAACAAACCGTAGAGCAACGCTTCCGCGGTCGGCGGGCAGCCCGGCACATACAGATCGACCGGCACGATCCGGTCACATCCCCGCACCACGCTGTAGCTGTAGTGATAATAACCGCCGCCGTTCGCACAGGACCCCATCGACAGCACATACCGGGGCTCGGGCATCTGGTCATAGACCTTGCGCAGAGCGGGTGCCATCTTGTTGGTCAGCGTGCCCGCCACGATCATCAGGTCCGACTGGCGGGGGGACGCGCGGGGCGCGGTGCCGAAACGCTCCATGTCATACCGCGGCATGGCGGTGTGCATCATCTCGACCGCGCAGCAGGCCAGCCCGAAGGTCATCCAGTGCAGCGACCCGGTGCGCGCCCAGTTGATCATGTCCTCGGTCGAGGTCAGCAGGAACCCCTTGTCCTGCAACTCCCGGTTCAGAAGTTGCGTGCCGTGTTCCTTGTCGCCACCTGCGGTGTTCAATCCGGTCTGCACGCCCATGATGCCGCTCCTTCGGGAATCTCGCGGGGGCACGAAGCCCCCGGTCGCGTTGCGGTGTATCCCGCGCCCCATGAAGGGTCAACGCGGACACCTTTATGATATCGGTCCGATCGCGCGACTTTCCAGCCATCGCCAGGTCGCCGCATCGTCGGCCTGGGCCATTCGCTGCCGCGAGCCGCGCCCAAGAAGATTCATCCCTTTCGGTCAAGGCTGGCCCGCGGCGATCTGCAACAATACTTTCGCCGTCTGATTGCCGTCTTCACGATACGGACTGACCGCCTGCCCGCCACGAAACCCTGAGGACGGGTCTGCGGGTAATTCCAGCGAGGGGGGCATCGCCGGACAGGGCGACCTGATTTACAATCATACATCGGTCCAGAACGGGTAATCCCCCGCTTGGAACAATTGCCAGAGGCGCGGCGTCACACTCCCGGCATTCGCCAACGATGTCAGTGAATACCCGCGACCCTCAATCCCACTCCATCGCGCCCTTTTTCCACTCGTAGGCAAACCCGACCGTCAGGACGACCAGGAACACGATCATCGACCAGAAGGCCGCATCTGTCAGCCCGGCGAACGACACCGCCCAGGGGAACAGGAAGGCCATTTCCAGATCGAAGATGATGAACAGGATTGCAACCAGATAGAACCGCACGTCGAATTTCATCCGCGCATCGTCGAAGGCATTGAACCCGCATTCGTAGGCCGAGACCTTTTCCGGGTCGGGCGCGCGTACCGCAATGATCGCCGCCGCAAGGATCAGAACCAGACCCAGCCCGATCGCCACACCCAGAAAGATGATGATCGGCAGGTATTCACGCAGCATCTCGTCCATCGGGACCTCCGGAGGTATCTGTCGCTTTGCTGTTAAGCCTGGCGCGGCATGGCGTCAACGCAGGGCATCAGAACCCCCGCGTGCCCATCAGCGTCATCTTGACCCAGGCCAGCCCGACGCCGGGTGTCTCAACCCTGCACCAGCTCTGCCCCGGCGCGCAGATATCCAGATATCCCCCCTCGCCCGGCTGCAACTGTCCGATGATCTCGTTGTCAGTCCCCGGTCCGGCGCGAAGATTCACATACCCATCCGTGACGTTATAGAACGGCGCATCGGTCGCGAAGATCAGCGGTATGTCGGCGCCCGGTACGATCAGGCCGGCCACGTCCCGACGGGGCCAGACCGGCTCGACGGGGTCCGGCTCGGACAGAACCGGGTTTGCAGCGTCCGGAAGGGTCTGGACAGTATCTGTGTCGTCCGGAAGGGTCCGGACAGTATCTGTGTCGTCCGGAAGGGTCTGGACAGTATCCGTGTCGTCCGGAAGGGTCTGAATGGCCTGGATCGGATCGGTCCCGCCCGGCAGGGGACGGACCGGCGCAATCTGTCCGGGCGATTCGTCTTCCGGCTCTGGCTGAAATCTCGTGATGCCACTTCCGACGGAGGCACGGGGTTCTGCCGTCGGGGCCTCTGGCAACGGTTCGACGAAGACCGGATTGATCGGAACAGGGCCGACTGTCAGCGGATCGGCGGTCACTGTCTGGTCAGTCCCAGGCACAACCTCCGCCTGTGTCGCCCGCAGGATGGACGTATTGATCCATCCGACCTTTTGGTCCGTCGACATCAGGCACCACAATCCACGCAGGTCACAGCGACCGCGCTCGGCCACTTCACCCGGATCAAGCTGGTCCAGCACGGCGAATCCGACCCCCGGCCCGCCCCGCATGTTGACCGGATAGGTGTTCGCATTCCGCATAGGTTCCGCGACCGCGAACGACGGACTCACCAGCATGAGAAGGGCAAGAACGGCTGATTTCATGGCAAGCTCCCGTTGTCAGGTCCGGTCGACGACATCGGGCTGATATCCGACCTGACCCTGTATGCAATGCTTTGCCCGCAATGGCAGACAGGCTGCGGTTTGTGCAAGAACCCGACCGGCCCATGCGGAAGTTATTCAATAACTTCGCCCATCGCCGCCCGCAACTCGCTCGCCGTATTCCGACTCCGGCCCTGACGGTTTTATAAGTCGCGCAGTGTCGTGGCTACCCGCCCCGCTGCCGACAGTCTGGCTGCCCCCGCCGCGAATCGCGTCGAAAGACATGGAAGCTGCGGCATCGCCAAGAAACAGCGCGCGTTTCCGCATACAATCCCGACCCCGCGCGCCAGAGCAGCCTGTCTCCAACACGGTCAGAGACAGGCTGCCGGAACCCGAACGCCTAGATCGCGTTCAGCAAAGTCAGGGACGGATCGCCCGTCACCGCCATCCCGCGTGACTGTTGATACGCGGAGATGGCGGCCCGGCTTTTCGGTCCGATCACACCATCGCTGCCGTCGGTATCGAACCCGGCGGCGGTCAGTTTGCGCTGCAATGCCTTCCGCTGGTCGATGGTCATGCCAAAGCGGTCGGGCCCGAATGCCTGTCGCAGCGGACCACCGCCAGCGATCCGATCCGCCAGATGTCCGACACCCAGCGCGTAGCTGTCAGAATTGTTGTAGCGCTTGATGACACGGAAATTCGGTCCGGTGCGGAACGACGGGCCGCCCGCGTCGGGCGTCAGATTGCCATCCGCGTCCTCGACCGCCCAGCTTGCCCCGCGCTTCCAGCCCGCGCCCGAAAGATAGGATGCCGTCGAGGCCAGCGCATCGGCCGGATCATCACCCCAGATATCGCGTCGCCCGTCGCCGGTGAAATCGACGGCGGATTGCAGATAAGACGTCGGAATGAACTGTGTGTGCCCCATCGCCCCCGCCCAGCTTCCGACCATGCGCGCGGGCGTCACGTCTCCGGCCTGGAGGATTTGCAGCGCAGCGATCAACTGCCCTTCGAAAAACGCGCCGCGACGTCCGTCATAGGCAAGCGTCGACAGGGCCGATATGGTCGGGATATCGCCGCGCCGCACGCCGTAATTGCTCTCGACGCCCCAGATCGCGCAGACGATCTGCGCGGGCACTCCGTATCGGCTCTCGATGGCATTCAAAGTGTTGCGATTGCGGGCAAAGGCCGCACGCCCGGCCTGAACCTTCGACTCGGGGGCGACGATGGCGATGTAGTCCTCGAAACTGCGCTTGAATTCGGTCTGGTTGCGGTCGCGCGCGACCACACCGGGCAGGTATCCTGCCCCCCGAAACGCCCTGTCGGTCACGTCCGCCCGGATGCCCTTGGCAGCGGCCCGTCCCTTGAAACCAGCGACCCAGTCGTTCCAGCCCGGATTCGGCTGCGGAAGCAGGGCCGGATCGGTGGTCCGGGCGCTGGACCCCGCTGAAATCACGGGGTCGGCGGCGCAGGCCGACAAGGGGACTGCGGCAAGCAGCAGGGTGAATGTGCGACGGGTAAACATGCCTGTTGATCCTTCTGACGAGGGGTTTTCGGCAGCCTATCGTGCGCCCGTGGCCGCACCAAGGGGCCATTGCACGATCCGGTGGAATCCCGCCGCTTACTTCGCCCATTTCGGTTTGCGCTTGTCGAAGAACGCACCGACCCCCTCGACCGCCTCGTCGCCCTTCCACCGTGCGGCCAATGCGTCGATGGTCGCGGCAATCACCGTCTCGTCAATGACCGGGCCCAGGCTGCGCGCCAGGCGTTTGGCATCCGCCACCGCACCGGGCGCGCAGGCCAGATAGGGAATGACTTCCGCTTCCACGGCCGCATCCAGATCGTCGACGGCGACGGCGCGGGCCAGAATGCCCAGATCGACCGCTTCGGACGCATCGAACCGCCGCGCATTCATGAACACCCGACGTGCCCGCCCCTCGCCCATCCGCGCGATGACATAAGGTCCGATTGTCGCAGGGATCAGGCCCAGCCGCGTTTCGGTCAGGCCGAACAGCGCCGTGTCTGCCCCGATCGCCACATCGGCGATACAACACAGGCCCACACCACCGCCAAAGGCGTTGCCCTGCGCCCTGACCACCAACGGCTTGGGCATCGTGTTCAGCGCCTGCAACATGCCTGCCAGCCGCTTGCCCTCGCGGGCACGACCGGCGGCATCGGCATCGAATTGCGCCCGCATCCAGCGCAGATCGCCCCCGGCGCAAAACGACTTTCCGGTCCCGGTCAGCACGACGACCCGGCTCTCGTCCCCGCCCAGAACACCCGCCACCGCTGTCAGTTCGTCCATCATCCGCGCCGAAAGCGCGTTGTGCGTCTCCGGCAGGGTCAGGCGCACCGTCACGACGCCCCGGCCATCGCGGCTCACGTCCAGCGTGTCGTACGTCATCCCCGCATCTCCTTCGCCATCGCCGCGGCCTGCGCGATGATTTCCGGGTTCAGCCCGGTCTCGAACCCCGCCGCCGCGACATGGGTCATCACCGCCTCGGTCGCCACGTTGCCGGCAGCGCCGGGCGCATAGGGGCATCCCCCCAGCCCGCCCACGGCGGCATCGAACACCCGCAACCCGCGCGCCAGCGCGACATCCACGTTGGCCAGTGCGCGCCCCGCCGTGTCGTGGAAATGTCCGGCCAGCTGATCCGCCCCGATCTCGTCCAGAACGGCATCCAGCATCGCGTCCACCGCCTCGGGTGTGCCGCGTCCGATGGTATCGCCCAGACTGACCTCGTAACAGCCGAACGCCTGCATCGCCGCGACCACCGCCGCGACATCGCCGGGTGCGGTCGGCCCGTCGAACGGGCAGTCCGTGACGCAGGACACATAGCCCCGCACCGGCACATCGTCCGCCCTGGCCGCAGCAACGACGGGGCTGAACCGTTCCAGGCTTTCAATGATAGTCGCGTTCAGATTTGCCTTGGAGAACCCTTCCGAGGCGCTGGCGAAAATCGCAACCTCGTCCGCGCGGGCCGCGCGCGCTCTCTCGTATCCTTTGATGTTGGGTGTCAGCGCGGCATAGGACACGCCCGGCGCACGTGCGAGACCGGCCAGCACCTCGGCGCCATCGGCCATCTGCGGAACCCACTTGGGGGACACGAAACTCGCCACTTCGATACGGCGGAAACCGGCGCGCGACAAAAGGTCGATCAGGGCGATTTTCTCGGACGCGGGAATCATCCGCTTTTCGTTCTGCAAACCGTCGCGCGGGCCGACCTCGAAGATTTCGATCTGCTCAGACATCCGGCACCTCATAGAAGTCCCTGTCGTAGAATCCCTTGGCGTCGCTGGCCCTGCGCCAACCGTCCCGCGCCTCGATCCGATCGATCCAACCGGCCATCCGCGGGCGATCCCCCACCCGGTGGAACCGCCGCGCCATCATCGCCGCCTGGCCGACCGCCACGTCCGCCGCCGAAAACGACGACAGCAGCCAATCGCCCGCCAGCCGCGCCTCTATGGCATCGAAGCATTTGCCGATCCGCGCCGACTCCAGCTTCATCACGACAGGGGAGCGCATCGATGCCTCGCGCAGCATCAGATGCTGTTGCGTGCAGGTCGCCGCATGCTGGGAAATCGTCTCGGCGAAATGCACCCAGATCAGCCAGTCCACACGCTCCGCATCGCCGGGTGGACGGCCCAGGCGTCCCGTCCGTTCGCAAAGTATCTCGATGAGTGCGCCCGTCTCCCAGATCGACCGCCCATCGAGTTCCAGCGCAGGCACCCGTCCCGCCGGATTCAGCGCCAGAAACTCCGCGCTCCGCAGCGTCTTGTCGAAGGGCCAGACCCGAACGTCAAAATCCAGTTCCAACTCGTGAAGCAACCATAAAACCCGCTGCGAGCGGCTGCCGGGAACGTGGTGCAGGATGATCTCGCTCATGCGTCCTCTTCCATCCGCACCAGCGCGGCCCCGGCCTCGACCTGATCGCCTGCCGCCACCAGCACCTCGCCCACGATGCCGTCGCGTGGCGCGACCATCGCGTGTTCCATTTTCATCGCTTCCAGCACCGCCAGCCGCGCGCCCGCGACGACACTGTCGCCCGGCGCGACGTGAATCGACTTCACCAGCCCCGGCATCGGCGCTTCGATCACACCGGAGCCCGCGCCCCCCGCCGCATCCACCGCCAGCGGGTCGGGCACGGCGAAGGAATAGACGTTGCCCCAGAAGACATGGACCATCCCCGGCCCATGTCCCACTTCGGCCGACACCGCCACGTCATCGACCCGCCAGCCGCCGCCGCGCGTCACGACATGGCTCGCCCCGTCCAGCGTCACCCGATACCGATCCCCGCCCAGCCCTTCGACGCGCGCGGCAATCGCCTCGTCGCCCCAGACCAGATGCGCCGTCCAGACCATCGGGACCCACAGGTGCAGCGCCTCGGCCCCCTGCCCCCGGTGCAGCCCCAGTGACGCCAGTGCCGCAATCGCGCGCGCCCGCGAACATGGGTTGGGTCTTGCGGACAGCACCTTGACATCGCGGTCGATCAGCCCGGTATCGACGTCGCCCGCGCGAAATGCATCATGTTGCGACAGCTTTCGCAGGAACGACAAATTCGTCACCGTTCCGGCCACCTGTGTCCCCGCCAGCGCCCGTTCCAGCGACAGCAACGCCGTCGCCCGCGTCGGCCCGTGAACCACGATCTTGGCAATCATCGGATCGTACCACGGCGAAATCGCATCGCCCGGACGCACCCCGGTTTCGGCCCGCGCGCCGTCGGGAAACCGCAGATGAGTCAGCGTCCCGGTCTGTGGCAGGAAGCCGTTCGCGGTATCCTCGGCATAGAGCCGCGCCTCGAAAGCATGCCCGTTGATCGACAACTGGTGCTGCGACATCGGCAACCCCTCGCCACTGGCCACGCGCAACTGCCATTCCACCAGATCGACGCCGGTGATCGCCTCGGTCACGGGGTGTTCGACCTGCAACCGCGTGTTCATCTCCATGAACCAGAATCCATCCGCGCGCAGGCCGTCCGAGGCATCGACGATGAATTCCACAGTCCCCGCCCCGGAATATCCGATGGCTTCGGCGGCACGCACGGCGGCGTCCCCCATTGCGGCCCGCATTTCCACTGTCATCCCCGGCGCAGGGGCCTCCTCGATCACTTTCTGATGGCGACGCTGCAACGAACAATCACGTTCGAACAGATGCACGGCCTTCTCGCCATCCCCGAAGACTTGCACCTCGATGTGGCGCGGCGTGGTGATCCACTTTTCGATCAGGACATGCGCGTTGCCAAAGGCTTTCCTGGCCTCCGACTGCGCCGATTCCAGCGCGTCCGCGAACCCGCCCGGCGCATCGACCTTGCGCATCCCCTTGCCGCCGCCGCCCGCGACCGCCTTGATCAGCACCGGATACCCGATGTTGTCAGCCTCCGCCGCCAGATCCGCCGGGACCTGCCCTTGGCCCTGATACCCCGGCACCACGGGTACGCCCGCCTGCGCCATCAGATCCTTGGCCGCGTCCTTCAGCCCCATCGCCCGGATCGCACTGGCCGACGGCCCGATAAACACCAGTCCTGCCGCCTCCACCGCCTCGACGAACTCCGGATTCTCGGACAGGAAACCATATCCGGGATGGATGGCCTGCGCCCCTGTGGCCCGTGCCGCGTCGATGATCGCATCGCCCCGCAGATAGCTTTCCGCCGGTGCCGCCCCGCCCAAAGACACCGCCTGATCCGCCATCGCCACGTGCCGGGCGCGCGCGTCCACGTCGGAATGCACCGCGACCGTCTGGACGCCCAGACGACGGCAGGTGTCGATCACCCGACAGGCGATCTCGCCCCGGTTGGCGATCAGGATCCTGGTGAACATCAGGATTTCCCTTCCGCATAATCCTCGACCACGCGGAAGCGCTCGCACATGATCTTCATGTCCTCCGACCAACCGCCCGTTCGCTCGAAATACGGACGGTAAACCTCGCGCCAATGGTCCAGATCGCGGAATTCGCCCTGGGCCGCGACGAATTCCGCGTCCATTTCCGACCAGCGCCGCGTCGAGACCTCGACCGTCTCGATCATCACGGCGGGCATGCCGTCCCATTCCAGCGCCACGTCCTGCCGCCCCACCTCGGGCCAGGTGTCACCCTTCGGACCATAGTGCCGGGCGGCCTCGCAGGTCGCGGTCTTGGTGCCCGCCCGCACCAGCGCCAGAATTTCATCGCAAAGCGCCTTGCTGTCTCCGAAACGGAACGTCTCCGCCTCCGGGTTGGCGTCGATGATCTCCTGCAAGGTCCGGCTCATCGCGCGCTCCCTCCGTCTTTGCACTGCAAATATTCCCGCCGGAGGCCACGCGACGCGGCCTTCCACGACACGGCCTTCCACCCGGCAGCCTGCGTCTGCACGGGGGGTGTACCGGGGGTGCACGGGGGGTGCATCGGCATCAGCGCACCCATCACATGCGGAACACGCCGAAGCGTGTATCCTCGATCGGTGCGTTGAGCGCGGCCCGCAGGCTCAAGCTGAGCACATCGCGGGACTTGCGCGGGTCGATGATGCCGTCGTCCCAAAGCCGTGCCGAGGCATAGAGCGGGTGCGATTGCCGCGCGAACATCTCTTCCGTCGGACGTTTGAATGCGGCCTCCGCCTCGGTCGACCAGTCCTGCCCGGCACGCTCCATGGCGTCGCGTTTGACGGTCGCCAGAACCCCCGCCGCCTGCGGCCCGCCCATCACCGAGATGCGCGAATTCGGCCAGGTCCACAGGAAGTTCGGCTGATACGCGCGGCCCGCCATGCCGTAATTCCCGGCGCCGAAACTGCCGCCGACGATCATTGTGATCTTGGGCACATTGGTGGTGGCGACGGCGGTGACCATCTTGGCCCCGTGCCGCGCGATACCTTCGTTTTCGTACTTTCGTCCGACCATGAAGCCGGTGATATTCTGCAGGAAGACCAACGGGATATTCCGCTGACTGCACAGTTCGATGAAATGCGCACCCTTCGACGCGGCCTCGGAGAACAACACGCCGTTGTTGGCGACAAGCCCGACCGGCATACCTTCGACATGGGCGAATCCGGTCACCAGCGTTTCGCCGAAACGCGCCTTGAACTCGTCGAAGCGGCTGCCATCGACCAGGCGCATGATGACCTCGCGAATGTCATAGGGCGTGCGCAGGTCGGCGGGCACGACGTCGAGCAATTCCTCCGGGTCATAGGCCGGCGGTTCGAACCCCGCAGCAACGGCCAGACCCGGTTGCCGGTTCAGGTTTCCCACCGCCTGACGCGCCAGGGCCAGCGCGTGGGCGTCGCTTTCGGCAAGATAGTCCGCGACGCCGGACAGCCGGGTGTGCACGTCGCCGCCGCCAAGGTCTTCGGCTGTGACGATTTCGCCCGTCGCGGCTTTCACCAGCGGTGGACCGGCCAGAAAGATCGTCCCCTGATCCCGCACGATGATCGAAACGTCAGACATTGCAGGCACATAGGCCCCGCCCGCCGTGCAGGACCCCATGACGACGGCGATCTGGGCGATGCCCTTGGCCGACATCCGCGCCTGATTGTAGAAGATGCGCCCGAAGTGGTCGCGGTCGGGGAATACCTCGTCCTGATTGGGCAGGTTCGCCCCGCCCGAGTCCACCAGATAGACGCAGGGCAGATGGCATTCCTCGGCGATTTCCTGTGCGCGCAGGTGCTTCTTGACGGTGATCGGATAATACGTGCCGCCCTTCACGGTGGCATCGTTGCAGACGACCATGACATCGCGGCCGTGCACCCGGCCCACGCCCGCAATCGCGCCGCCGCCGGGGGAGGCATCGTCGTACATGCCGTGACCCGCGAAGACGCCGATTTCGAGAAACGGAGAGCCCGGGTCCAGCAGGCCCGCCACCCGGTCGCGGGGCAGCATCTTGCCGCGCGACAGATGCCGGTCGCGGGATGTCCCGCCACCGCCTGCCGCCGCGCGTTCGGCGGCCTCGCGAACCTCGGTCAGCGCGGCAAGATGGGCCGCGCGGTTGGCTTTCGCCTGATCGGAGGCAGGGATGAGGGTCGAAGCAAGTTTCATGTTCGCCCCTCAAATCGCGATTCCATAAATAGCGTCCGGTCGCTATTCAGGCACTTCGCCCCGATTGCCCCCTGCCCGGTCCCGCTCCCCCATTGCGCGCGTTCCCGGTCGCAGGTTGCGTCGCGATAGGCGATCCATGTCCGCTGCACGTCCCGCAGGTTCAACTGGCCCCGGAAGACGTTCTCGGTAACCTCTGCGCGATGCAGCGCGGCACCGGATGTAGAGAGCAGCGCAGGAACAATGGTGAGACGGATCATCACACCCGATGTTCCGGGTTGGGCAAGCTGGGGTCGCAGCCTTCGGCCTGCCAGACGCGACGATCGTTGCCGTGGTTCGAGATACCGTCGCGCAGCAGGTGCGCCATGTGCATCAGGTTCCACGCCATGATCGTCGCGTTGCGGGCGGTGAAGTCGTTGTCGAAACCCACCTTGGTGCCGTCCTCCTTGGGGTCGCCATAGGACGGCCCCGGCCCCGCCTCGCCGATCCAGCCGCAATCGGCCTGCGGCGGGATGGTGTAGCCCAGATGCGAGAGGGCGTAGCCGATGGTCATGGCGGCGTGTTTGATGCCATCCTCGTTGCCGGTCACGACGCTGCCGCCGACGCGACCGTAGTAGCTGGACTGGCCCTTGCCGTTGAGTTCCCCTGACATGCCATACAACCGCTCGATCAGTACCCGGCAGACAGACGATTCCTCGCCCAGCCAAAGCGGTGTGCCGACGACAAGGATATTGGCCGGTTTGATCCGCTGCCAAAGGGCGGGCCAGTCATCGCGGTCTTCCCCGTGTTCGGTCATATCGGGTTGCACCCCATAGGCGACATGGTGGTCGCGCATGTGGATGTTGTCGACCGATACCCCGGCCCGCGTCATCAGTGTGGCGATCTGTTCAAGCAGGATCGCGGTGTGACTGTCACCGTTCGCGGCCTTCAGCGACGTATTGACGAAAACAGCCTTGAGCCCGCTGTAATCGGGGGCGTCGCGGTTGTCGGGACCGCAGGTGGCCTCGGCCTTGGGATGCAGGGTCATGGTCAGTATCCTTCGGTTATTTGGCGTAAGGCGATGACCCGGTCCGCCGTCATATCCGCCATGCAGGCGGAGGCTGCGATGTTGCGCATCGAACCGGAACCCCAGGAGGCATAGGCCAGCGCGCATTCCGCGTCGCGGAAAGCGATCCAGGCGCGCTGCGCCGTCAGAAGCGTTTCGGCGCGGTTGGTGAACCGGCCGTCGAAATACGGCCGCTCCGCATCGTCTCCGGCCTTGGCCCACGTCCGATGTTTCGGCCAGTCGGCATTCAGCAGATCGTCCCAGAGCGCCGCTTCCACCTGATTGCAGCTGGTGATGCCCAGCGTCGTCTGGCCACCCTCGATCTCTGCCTGGCAGAGGTTTGCTGCGAGGTTTTTGCAACTGGCGAGACCGGACGCGGTATCAGCGCCCGACACGCATGCGTCGAACCGGGCGCGGAACATATCCGGCTCGGCGAACTGCGCAGCAGCAGGCGTGGCCAGCAGAAACAGGAAAACGAACGTGCGGATCATGTCTTGAGTTCCTTTTTTACCTGCTCCAGCTCCCGGTCGAGGAAGAAGGAGACCAGCGAGCGGATCACCACGAGCAGGCCGAGGAACACAAGGTCCGCCATCGCGAGGCTGAGCGCGGTGAGAATGATATCGGAGACGATCAGCAATTCCAGACCGGCGAGGATGTAGCGACCAAGCTCCACCCGCTCCATGTTGACACCTTTGACGCGGGTGTCAGCATCGCGGCTGAATTCGGCTTTCACGAAGCCCCAGATGAACCGAATCGCGCCGAGCAGCAGGATCAGAGAGGCGAAAATGTCGATGGCCGTTGCGGCCCATTCCAGGACGTAGACAAGCCAATAGATCTCGTCTTGCAGAATGGCGTCTTCGCGGACGTAGTCGAAAAAATCGGAGGAGTTCTGTTCCATGTGTTTACCGTAGGATTATCGGTGTCATGAAACAAACTGGGTCTGTCGGCATTATTTTCACCTCATCGCCTCCATCAGTTCCCGTCCGATCAGCATGCGACGGATTTCACTGGTCCCAGCCCCGATCTCCATCAGTTTGGCATCGCGAAAGATGCGACTGACGGGGCTGTCGTTCATGAAACCCGCACCGCCCATCGCCTGCACTGCCTGATGGGCCTGCTTCATGGCTTCCTCCGACGCATAGAGAACGCAGGCCGCTGCGTCCTGCCGCGTGACCTGACCCCGGTCGCAGGCCTTGGCGACTTCGTAGACGTAGGCCCGTGCGGAGTTCATCGCTGTATACATATCGGCAATCTTGCCTTGCATCAGCTGGAACGACCCGATGGGTTTGCCGAATTGCTTGCGCTCGGCCAGATAGGGCATCACCTCGTCGAGACAGGCGGCCATGATGCCGGTGCCGATGCCCGACAGAACCACGCGTTCGTAATCGAGGCCGGACATCAAGACGCGCACGCCGCCGCCCTCCTCGCCCAGGATGTTGTCAAAGGGGACTTCGACGTCTTCGAACACTAGTTCCGCCGTATTCGATCCGCGCATCCCCAGCTTGTCGAAATGCGGGCTGGTGCTGAACCCCGTCATCGACTTTTCGATCAGGAAGGCCGTCATGCCCCTGGACCCGGCGTCGGGGTCGGTCTTGGCGTAGACGACCAGCGTGGTGGCGTCGGGACCGTTGGTGATCCAGTATTTCGTGCCGTTCAGGCGGAAGTGGTCGTTCCGTTTTTCAGCGCGCAATTTCATCGACACGACGTCGGACCCTGCCCCGGCCTCGGACATGGCAAGCGCACCGACATGTTCGCCCGAGATCAGCCCCGGCAGGTATTTTGCCTTCTGCTCCGCCGTGCCGTTCAGCGCGATCTGATTGACGCACAGGTTGCTGTGCGCGCCATACGACAGGGAGACGGAGGCACTGGCGCGGGCAATTTCCTCGACCGCGATTACATGGGCGAGGTATCCCATGTCGGCTCCGCCATCCGCCTCGGGCACGGTAATGCCCAGCAAGCCCAGATCGCCCATTTCAGTCCAGAGGTCGGCGGGAAAAGTGTTGGTCGCGTCGATTTCACCCGCGAGCGGCTTGATGCGCTCCTGCGCCCAGCGATGCACCAATTCGCGCAGGGCGTTCACGTCTTCCCCAAGATCAAACTGCATCGTGGCGGTGAACATCAGGCTTCCTCCCCAGGAATTGAACGCTTGTTCAGTTCATAGTGCGGCAGTTGTCTTGCGTCTACCATCGCTTTCAGGATCGGACCAATGGCCCGGTTAGTCGACAGTGATGACCTGCCCCGTGGCAGTGCCCTCCACACTGAAGGCGAAGGCCTGCGCGACACGGTCCGATGCGACCGGGACATGGCCGGGGAACCATGCGCCATAGCGCGGGACCGACACCTCCAGAAGACCGGGGCTGACGACATTGATGCGCAGGCCGCGTGGCATTTCGCCCGCCGCACCGCGCACGAAACCGCCCAGAGCGCCGTTGGCCATCGCCGCGGCGGACCCCATCGGAATCGGCACGCGGTCGAGGATGCCGCTGGTCAGCGTGAACGACCCGCCGTCCGCCACCACGTCCAGCCCGGCGAGGACAAGATTGACCTGTCCGATCACCTTCTGTTGCAGGCTGTCCAGAAAAGTCTGCGCGGTTTGCTGCGACACGGGCGCGAAATGCACGTCGCCGGTGGTCGAAATGACGGCATCGGGCGGCCCGATCTTGGCATACATCGCCGCTACCGATGCCGCATCCGCCAGGTCGACCTGCACGTCTCCGCTGCTCCGCCCGGCGCAGATCAGGTCATGCCGCTGACCCAGCTCATCGCAGACGACCTGTCCGATGTCGCCCGCGGCCCCGACCACCAGAATCCTCATGACGTTTCCTTCCGCGATGGCGCCTTGTCGACAGATCATACCGGCGCGACCGGGCCTCCGGTCAAGGCGGACCTTCAGGTTACGTCGCCTTCTATCGCGGCCGAGGCAAAGTTTCGGATGTCATCGTCCGCGCCGCAACCCGGTCGCCCTTTCCACACTGCGAGCTGATACGCTCGGACACCCGCCCCCGGCGCGGCGATACCTTCACCTGCCTGAGCGCGTCCGGACGCGACAATGGCGTGCGGATCAAGGAGATTACGCTGGAGGATGGCACGTGGGATATCTACGATGTGCCATGGGCGCGAGAAGACACCTGGGACCGTGCCGCCGAGAAATTGGGTCAGTGCCGTTGGTGAGATGACGAAAGGGGCGACTTGCGCCGCCCCCTGTTGATCCGACCCTGACATTCGTCAGTCTGGACGGGCCGAATTCGCCTCAGAAGCCGACGACCAGCGACAGGCCGACGGTGTTGTCGGTGGACTTCAGGCCGGGCAGCGGGTTCGACGTATAGTCGGTACGATAGCTGACGCGGGTCGACAGGGTGTCGGTCATCCTGAAGTTCACGCCGAAGTCGTTGGTCACCACGGTATCCGCCGACGACGACAGGATGTCGGTGTCATTGGTCAGCGACACCGACATCCTGTCG